>Ga0065719_100705_pt1 | contig 48745 bp, 54 predicted proteins | sample GBSCel85sediment_FD_59106 | JGI IMG/M metagenome (GOLD analysis project Ga0065719, IMG submission 59106) | Hot spring sediment microbial communities from Great Boiling Spring, Nevada - Cellulolytic enrichment CS 85C v3 (version 3) | ecosystem: Environmental > Aquatic > Thermal springs > Hot... | reverse complement strand
ACATCTTGGGTGTCTAGTTCTACTCTCATAATCTAGTACCCTCTTAGAGCTTATAAATACTTCACATAAAACAGCTCACATAAACCATCATAAATTTATATAAAGTCCGAAACAGTTACGAAGGGCTAGCTCACGATAGAATAAACCCCACGTGCTATCTGCTGGCACGAATCCCAGTATGAGTCTACCGCTCGGTGTTAGTACCCGGTGTGCTTCCCGGAGTGCTTGTACTGGGTTATCTAGAAAGCACAGTGTTACAATCATGAACACTCCACCAAATGAGACATCGGGGAATGGCAGGCTTTCACCAGGAGCCTTTACAACCCAGAGACCTCTTGATGAGGCTATCTTTAACATAGCATCAGAGGGGTCTACGCCCGCTTCCGCTCCTAGTGGAGCCGCGAATCTACCAGTACCAACTCCTACCTCGAGCCACGGACGTGGAACCCCACGGGAGGCTAGCTCCACTGCTTTCAATTCGCTGAAGTAAAGCTCTCGGTGCTTCTCGTACCACTCATCGTAGTCTCTCCAGTATTCATCGAATGGCTGGATAATCATGGTGCATCCCCGCAAGTCACGTGAGATTATCTTGTTTACTACTTAAAAGTTTCGCTACGTAAGTGCTCCAAGCGTATTAAACCGTCAGCAGTAGCTCCTTCCCTAAAAGACCTCCCTACCAGTTTGCAACTGGGAGCCACGCCCTTCAGGGCGGAGAGGAGGTCAGAAATTACTCAAGACCCACTTAACTACCTCGTCGGACTTAATCCTTACCTGCTCTCTTGAATCTCTGAATCTTATAGTCACGGTGTTGTCTTCTAGTGACTGATAATCTACTGTCACAGCGTAAGGAACCCCTATCTCATCAACTCTCGCGTATCTCCTCCCTATACTCCCATCCTCATCATAAATGACTGTAAGACCTGCTTTGACGGCGTCATGATAAATCTTCCTAGCAAGCATTCTCAAAGACTCTTCCTTAGGTATTAAGGGGAAGACAGCGAGCTTGTAAGGTGCTAGCTTAGGCGGTAATTTGAGGACTACCCTACCCCCTTCCTCGGAGTAAGCTTTATCTAGAACGACTAGTAATAATCTCTCCGCACCAAACGAGGGCTCCACCACGTGCGGTATGAATCTACGACCCCTCACAACCTCCTTAACTTCCTCGGTACGGAAGACTCTCGCAGGCACCTTAAATCCCTCAACAAGTACCTCCCCCTCTCTAAGAATCTTCTCAACCTCCTCTACACTCAACTTCCTTAAAGCCTGTAGTACTCTGGGCGTGTCTAAACCGAAGTATTCTCTTAGGAGTTCTTGATCTATGACTACCCTCTTCTTAATAACCTCCTCAGGTTTCTTGAGTTCTCTGTAGACCCTCATGTCCTCACCTGAGAACTGCATGTGCCTGGATAAGTCGTAGTCAGTCCTGTAAGCGTGACCTGATATCTCGACCCAGCCCCACCTAGATATAGAAACTAATTGATCGAACGTCTGCTTAGAGTAGTGAGCTCTCTCCTCGGGGAGTTTTTCTTCAAACAATATCTCATCCTCCCTTAAACCAAGTTCCTTAGCAAATGCTTGAGCTACTGACATCCAGTACGCGAGCCACTTATTAAGTACTATACCCTCAGCAACAGCCTCCTCAGGCTTCACAACAATTACCTCATCCAACCCCTTACTCCTAGCATCAGCAGTCAATATCCTCAGCTTCTCAGGGAATTTGCTGAAGTCGGGTTCTTCAGAATCCTCCGGGTCGAAAAAGAACTCGACCTCCATTATGGTGAATTCTCTCAGCCTAACCATCCCCTGCCTAGGGGATATCTCGTTCCTAGCCACCCTACCTACCTGAGCTATGCCTAGCGGGAGTGAGTACCTCATAGCGTTAAAGACCCTCTTAAAAGACGTGAACATTCCCTGAGCAGCTTCAGGCCTTAAGTAAGCTACGTCATGCTTGTAAGGACCTACGTTAGTCTGGAATAAGAGATTGAAAGTCCTTACATCCTCTAACTCACCACCACATGAGGGGCACTTAACCCCTCTCTCCCTAATAATCAAAGTAAGTTCCTCAGGACGTAAACCCTCAACCTTGATTCCGAGAAGGTCTTCCAAGAGATGATCAGCTCTGTAAATCTTCCCACACTTACTACAACTAACTATTGGGTCTGTGAAGCTCTCCACATGTCCTGAAGCCTTAAAAACTATCTCAGGCGCTATCACCGGAGTCTCTATGAGGACAACCATATCTTGATGTCTGAAGACGAAGTAATCTAGCCAGAGCTTCCTTATGTTTTCTTTCAGGAGAGATCCTAGAGGACCTAAGTCATAAAAACCTGCTAAACCACCGTAGATTTCGTAGGAAGGCCAGAAAAAACCCCTACGTGCCGCTAAATCAACGATTTTTTCATACTTATCGCTACTCACGCTCACGTAACACCTACAGAAAATAAAAGAAACTGGTTTTATAAAACCTTATCGTCATACATCAAGGAGTAGGTAAGCATGCTTGAACTCTACCTAATCAACAACCCGTACGTATTTCTGGGAGTTAACGGGGATAGGGAGAGGAACCCCTTAAGCCTAGTAGGAATCCCCTTCGACTCAACTAACAGCTTTAGAAGTGGTTCTAGGTTCGCGCCGATGCGTATACGACACGTCTCCCAATCCCTAGAAACCTACTCGTTCAGGAACGGCATCGCCCTGGAGGAAAACCCTCCAGTAGATGAAGGCGATATAGCGGTAGTGCATGGCAGTGCTGAAGCAACACTGAGGAACATCTCGGTAGTCGCTAAAGAATTACTCAAGACCAGAAAGACCGTCTTCGTCGGAGGAGATCACATAGTAACTTACGGAATCATTGAAGGCCTCTTCAACACAGTAAAGAAAAATCCTTGCGTACTAGTTCTCGACGCTCACCTAGACTTCAGGTCAGATTACCTAGGCTTCAAGTATAGTCACGCGTGCGTGACTAGAAGGATTAGCGAGATAGTGGGAGCGAGGAACGTGATGGTGTTAGGCTTCAGAGCCGTTGACTTTAAAGAGCTGAGAGAAGCTAGGGAAGCAGGCCTAAACATGATTAATTCATACGAGCTCAACAAAGTAACTTTAAGGGAAGCAGTTAATAAAGTGAGGGATTTCTTGAGTACCTGTGAACATACGTACATATCTTTAGACGTGGACGTGATAGATCCAGCATATGCGCCGGGGGTATCCACCCCCGAACCAGAAGGACTCCAGCCAACACTGGTGATAGACCTAATAACGAACGCGATAGACGGAAAAACCGCTGGACTAGATTTAGTTGAGGTAAACCCTCTCGTGGACGTGGGAGATATAACCTCATTCCTAGCAGCTAAAATACTTATAGAGGTCTTCACGAAATTCCTAAGCATTACAAGAACGTAAGGTAATGAAAACCAATACACCTACATTTCTTTCTCTAAAAGATGTAGTTCCTGATTTGAGAAACCCCCTCAACAACTTTAATATGCTTTCTTTTTAAGTAAAGCAATGTTAGAGAGTGTGGTGAGAGCTTGATTTCAATTATAGGAGCTGGTAGGGTAGGAACGTCAACCGCTCTCATGAGTGTCTTGAGAGGTCTTGACAGCAAGATAGTGTTGGTGGACGTGGTTCCGGGTTTAGCACAGGGGGAAGCTCTCGACTTATCACACGCTGCCGCAGTTCTCGGTATTGACGTGGATATACAGGGCTCGGAAGACTTTAGCGTAATTAAAGGTAGTGACATAGTCTTAGTGACGGCTGGTAAGCCTAGGAAGGCGGGCATGACTAGGGAGCAGTTGATCGCGGATAACGCGTCAATAATTAATGACATAGCCCCTAAGATTAGGNAGTACGCACCCGATTCTATAGTGATAATCACTACGAACCCGTTAGAGGTAATGACCTACCTAATGTACAAGAAGCTAGGTTTCCCTAGGGAGAGAGTGATAGGTTTTAGCGGGGTTCTAGACTCTGCTAGACTAGCTTACTATGCGTCTAAAAAAACTCAACATAAGTTATTCCTCGATAGTTCCAGTAGTGATAGGGATGCACGGCGAGAACATGCTACCACTACCCAGATTCTCCTCCGTCTGCGGCATCCCCCTAACCCAGCTATTACCTGAGAACGAAATCGAGTCATTAAAGAAAGAAACTATTGAGGCGGGGGCGACAATAACCAAGCTTAAGGGATACAGTAGTTCTTACGGGCCGGCGGCTGGATTAGCCCTCATGGTAGAAGCTATAAGAAAAGATTCGAACAAGTTACTGATTGCTAGCGTATTCCTTGACGGTGAGTACGGGCAGCATGACGTGGTGGCGGAGGTCCCGGTCATCCTAGGAAGGACCGGCGTGAAGAGAGTGATTGAGTTACCTCTAAACGAAAACGAGAGGGAGAAATTCTTAGAGAGTGTTGAGTCTGTTAAGTCGTTAATTAAGTTACTTACTTAAAACCTCACGTCATTTAATTTCTTTAATTAAGTTAATCATTTTCTCTCGTGCTGCCTTAGCTAGCGAGATGGTTTTCTCGTTGATGTCCATGTATTCTAAAGCGTTGAACGGACACCACTTAACACACTGTGGGTCGCCGTAACATAGATCACATATTATTGGCTTAACGTCTACATGACTCAATATTATGCCTTTATAAGGACATGCCTCAACACATGACCCGCAAGATATGCAGAGCTCTTTATCTACTTTTATAAAGCTTAAGGCCTCATCTCTGGATAAAGCCCCTACAGGACATGCTGAAACACAGTAAGCTTCCTCACACTGAACACACACGTTAGCTACTTGAAGTATTTTCTGCTTATCTACGCGTATCCTAATCCTAGAGGTCTTGAAATCGAGTATGTTACCGTCTGCGTGTTTAGTTACGCAAGCTACTGTACATATCGCACATCCGGTGCATCTCTCAGGGTAGAATACCAACTTCTTCATGGTTTATCACCTAGGTAGTATCCCCCTAGCTTCTAAATCCTTAGCTACGTAATCTAACCCATACTTTACTAAAGTCTCCTTCTTAGGAATCCCTGTTTCTTCGTCGAGACCTCTTAACCTGTAGTAGAGATCAAGTCTCTTGTCTAGGTCAGGGTAGGGCGGGTGACTCGTTTTATACCCTCTTAAAGGTTCTTTAAGGAATCGTTCAGGCAACGTATCATCCTTTCTCCTAATACCATACCTCGTGTTCTCAGCTCTCTCTATGAGTATCACCCTCTCTACAGCGTCATAGAAGTCATTAATTGTTAGATTAAGTCCCGTGACCGAGTTGTATAGCTTTAAGAGAGCTTTTTCCTTCCTCTTATACGACTCCATACTCGTAGTGTAAGCAGACCAAGCCCAATTGCAGACGCCCAACATATTAACCAGCGTTACGAAATTCTCGACTATTAAAAACACACTCATTTGTTGTTCTAGTGGAGCGTTAGGAGGCGCTAACTCGTGAGCTATCCTACTCAGTCCAGAAGCCCATAGATGTGTTCCGCCTCTAGTAGACACTGCGTACCTGAAGTTGTAGAAGGGATTTCCTCTAGGATCTTGAGGTATGTTATCCATCCATTTAACGTGGATAGCGTACTTAGCTGCTTCAGGATATTTATCTACGATACCCTTTAACCCGCCAGCGAAAAGTTCGCCTATCTTACCATCCCTGTAAGCAGTCTTCACGATAATCGTTCTTATTGCTTCAACATTCCCCCAACTCAGATCAAGCCCCTCGACATCTTCCTTAGTTATTATCCCATGTTCGTAGAGCTCCATAGCGAGCGCTATTAATTGACCGAACGTGTGATCCAAACCTAACTCAGTAGTTAGGTAAGAGAATTCTAGCCCTATCTTAGGGTCGTAAACATCCATCCTATATGAGAGGGGTGCTAAGCCGTAGTAATCAACCTTCACCCTCCTACGTCCATACCCAGGCACGTCAACCACGAAGTTCTTCTCACACGAAACCACACAATACCCGCAGCCAGAAGTTGATTTAACGCAGTACTCGTCAGTCACGCGATCGAATTTCTCTAGAACATCATCAGGTAACTGACCAAATCTACCGTTCCTTAATATTAGAGCTCCTATGTCGTTGTGCACCCTGTGAAGGAAGTGAGAACCCTTAGTGAATCCTAGTAGTGTGCCAGGATCTGCTTTTAAAGGCTTGTAACGCGTCCTCCCAAGCCTCTCTAAAGGCCTTCAAGTCATGAATCCTCACTTCCCTAGTCCCCNNCACTACCACCGCCTTCAAGTTCTTACTGCCCATGACTGCCGCCACACCGCATTTAGCTGCAGCCCTATCGTAATCCACCATTATAGCGGCGTTAACGACAAGCCTCTCCCCAGCAGGACCTATGCACGCTACGCGCACGTCCCGATCACCGACCTCTCTTATCAACTCATCAGTGGTTTCAGTCACTGTTTTACCCCATAAGTGCGTTGCGTCCCTGAACTCAACCAAGTCGTCATGTATCCACACGTACGTAGGCTTATCACTAGCTCCTTTGAACACGATAGCGTCGTAGCCCGCTCTCTTCATCTCCACAGCAAAGAGACCCCCAACGTTAGAATCTCCGTGTATTCCTGTCATAGGAGTACTTAGCCATCACGTTAAGTCTGGAAGCGCTTGGAGCTAAATCAGCTAACGGTCCGGTAACGAATATGAGTGGCTGGTGGGGGGCTAGCGGCGATGCGTCAGGATCTACCAAATCATATAATAGCTTAGACCCGAACCCCCTCCCACCTATGAACTTCCTGATTAGCTCTGAGTCGAGCGGAACTTTCTTCGAGTTTTTTGTGCTAAGGTCTACGTAGAGGATAGACCCTCCATAACCAGGTACTTCGACCNCCATAACTAACCACCTTCAAAAATAGGTAAGATCTTTATTTTGATATTTGTAGTACCCGGCTCAATCAACTTTTCCACGGCTTCATCTACGTCTTTAACTAAGTTATTGTTGACGAACACGTAAAAACCTGAACCACCCTCCAAGTAACTCTCAAGTCTTTCGGATTTGATGACGTCATTATTTAACTTCTTGAGAATGTCTCTCAATTTGGTTGAGGAATCGCTTATGCGTATCTTAGCCACGTACCTGCTTGAGTCAACTCCGAAAAGCACGCGCACAGGGAACTCCACTTCCACTATGTACTCCTCTGCGTCCAAAAACCTGCACCAACTAGATATGGTATATTGAGGTTAAAAAAGACGTTCTGTTTAAAAAATTATAAGTTAGGAAATAAAATTTACTGGCCTTACTCAAGTATTATTGCGGTTCCGTTAATGCCGTCTAGCCTGACCCTCATACCGTCTCTCAAGACCTTAGTCGCTACCCTACACCCCACAATACACGGCAACCCGAACTCTCTCGACACTATAGCTGGGTGCGATGTGGGCCCGCCGCTATCGCATATCAGTCCCGACATCTTCGGGAACAGCGCGATCCATGCCGGACTAGTTATATCGCACGCTACTATATCTCCCTTCTGAACCTTAGCGAAGTCTTTAGGACCTTCAACTACCTTAACCACCCCCTCCACGACTTTAGGAACGCCAACAGCGAGTCCCTTAATTACTTTAGCCTTACGTGACTTACCGTATAGGTAGTTCTCCCACTCAGTCTTCAGTTTCTCAAAACTCCATCCCCACAAGCCTTGCTTGTAAGGCTCTTCCTTAATCGACCACTCAGTTATCGTGCCAATGTATGGCGGCGTTACCAACTCTCTAGCGGCTTCCCTTTCCTTCTTTCTTTTCTGCACTAACTCCTTAGCGTTAATAGNTGAGGGGTCTGCGTACAGTGTGCGTAACTCGTCGTAGGTTAGGTACAGTGTGTCTAACTCGTCATCTAGGAGACCCATCTCCTTGAATTTCCTCCCGATAGCCTTCAAGACATACTTAGCGGCAGCATTTGTTTGTTGGTCTATGTAGAAGTGGTGATCAGGCGTTAGCGGCGCCATCTTGATGGCTGCCTCCATGNTCTTGCGTACCTCCTCCTTCTTCTCGTCAGGTATGAGGCTCATTAACTCGTCCATAGCTGCTTTTTGATCGTCCGCAACCCTCTTATGATCAGCGAAGTAGTCGTAGTCCATAGCTAGGTAAGTCCTCAGCTGAGCTATCACTTGAGACGGGTCNTCCTCCCATGTTGGGAGGTCATACTCATATACGTACATGGACTTCCTCCCATACTCCCTCAAGAACTTACTGAGCATCTCGAATAATTCCTTATACTTGGGGTCGCTCTTTATGGTGTTCCAGACCTCTGCATCACTTAAGCTTGATTCGAACAACGCTTTCTCTGCCGGGCTCCTCTTAATATGTTCCTTAATGTTGTAGAGCTCGTAAAGCGACTCCCAATTCTTATCTTTAGTTGATACTAAGATCCTAGCTATTAAGTCCTGCACATAACCACTATTATATTTTTCATCTCCTAACGCTGCGCGAACAGATTCCTTGAATATTAAGAAGCTAACGAACTGCGCGAAGTTTAGTATCCAGTGTATCTTCCAGTGTCTGTCATATATGTCTATCATGTCCTCTAATAACACCATCAGCTCATCTAGCGACGCTTCATCGAACGGGTAGTTAAACACGTACTCTAGGTTTCTCTTAAGCTCTGGAACGTACCTCTCCTCCCACCACTTAAGGAAGAGCCTCCCGTAAGTGGGCAGGATCTTAAGGAAGTACTTAGCAGCGATTTTAGCCTCCTCCGGATCACGAGGTATTATCGTAGTGTATACGTAGCCGTTAGCTACTTTAGCTACCCAAGCAACGCCTGTAGGCGCCCAGAAACGCCTATATAGGTACTCACAAGATTTAATTATTTTCGAATCCCACCAAGTGAAGTACTCCATGTAAGGCATCCAAGGATGCGGGTTATGTAAGTCGCTCCTAAACCAGTGTAAGTCTTTCTCGTTTTCTTTGAGGACAGTAACCCACTTAGTATTCAGTATCTTATCCCAGTCCTCACCCCACCTAACAGGGAAGTACTCGTCGCCGAAGAATCTCTCAATAACTTTAGAGCCTAACGCGTACTCAACTTGTTTCTCCTCACCCATAACACTGTACACCAACGAATAATATTGTATGACTAGGGTTTTTAAGCTTTAAAGAAATCTAGTATATTACGCTATAAACGTAATTATACTTTTTAGATAGGAAAGCTTAAAAACAGTGCCCAACAAATTATTTGTGAGGTGAGGACGTAATGAGTTCTACGATCTTGATTGAGGAAGACTTCCTAGTACTTAACTATATGTATTTAGTTGAGTGTACTACTCTCGAATTATTAACTCACTTCATGAAGGGAGATAACGCGAAAGCACTTGAGGTTCTTAAGAGGTTCAAGGATAAAGGCTACGTGATAACGTCAGATGATTTCATAATAATAAGTGATGAAGCTAAAAGAAATGTGGAAGAACTCCGTAAGAGCATGATTAAGAGACTTGGGAGTAGCGTGAACGTGGTCATGGATATAATAAAGAAACTTGAAGAAGTCAATAATGAAATTAAGGAAGTAATAACTCAGTGGCAGGTCAAGAAGATCGGCGGTATGACCGTAATCAACGATCACCAAGACCTAGCATATGATGAGAGAGTGATTAGGAGGTTATGCCGTACACACGGTAAAGCAGAGAAGTTGTTGACTGATCTCTCGCAATACCTACCGCACTTTAGGTACTACGTCGAGTTACTTAACATAGCTCTGAAAAAGATCTTAGATGAGAATGCTTATGAGTACGTTGATAAACACCCGGCTTCCTATCATAACGTATGGTATGTAGCTCATGAAGACTGGCTAAGGCTTTTTGGGCTTAAGAGGATTGAGTGAGGTATGTCATATGGTCTTCGGGTTTAACGGGAAGTTACTGGATGTGGACTTGAGTAGTGGGGAGATAAAGACTACTGAGTTAAGAGAGGATTGGTGCAGGCTCTACGTTGGGGGTTCAGGCTACGCTACTAGACTCCTCTACGACCTGATAAGTAAGGAGACCGAGCCATTATCACCAGATAACGTCCTCGTAATAATGACAGGGCCCTTCGTTGACACGTTCCCTATAAGTCCTAAGACAGCTTTCGTCACTAAATCCCCTCTCACCGGATACTTAGGTAAGTCTATAGTCGGCGGCTCGTTCGGCGCAATGCTTAAGAGAGCAGGGTTTGACGGGATCGTCTTGAGGGGGGCTTCAAGAAAGCCTGTGTACTTAGCGGTGATCGAGGGCAAGGCAGAGATTAAGGATGCATCACATATATGGGGTAAGGACGTTCTAGAGACTTCTAAGATAATCAAGGAAGAACTGAATAACCAGAAAGCTAAGGTAGCCGCGATAGGTCCTGCAGGAGAGAACTTAGTTAGGATTGCTGCCGTGATAACAGATGAGAGGAGGGCTGCCGGGAGGACTGGTGTCGGGGCTGTCATGGGTTCCAAGAAGCTGAAAGCTATAGTTGCTTACGGTAGTAGGAAGGTCGAAGTTCACGATAGGGAGAGATTAGTACACTTAATGAGGGAACACTTAGCTGCACCTCTGAAATCTCCTAGGGGTGTCGGGTTAAGGTCTTACGGGACTTCAGGAGGCTTAATCGGTTATACCATGGACGGCAACGTACCTATAAAGAACTGGACTAAGGGGGTTTTCGATAAGGTAGATAATATAACTGGGCAAACCCTACAGAAAGTCTATAAGTCTAGGGGTGTTGCCTGCGGTACTGAGGTAGTCTGCTCTATTCAGTGCCATAAAGAACTCCAGGTAAGCGGGATTAGTGAGGAGTGGGAGAAATGCCCTGAGTTTGAGACTCTAGCTCTCATGGGAACTAACTTAATGATAGGTGATGGCGAGAGTCTCGTAAAGATAAACAGGCTCTGCGACAGGCTAGGTTTAGACACCATATCTACTGGCGGGGTCATAGCTTGGGCTATGGAAGCTTACGAGAAGGGACTTATCAGAACTGAGGACCTAGGTTTTGAGCTTAGGTGGGGTGACGGGGAAGCCGTTCTAAGACTAGTGGAGATGATTGCATACAGGAGAGGCTTGGGAGACGTACTAGCTGAGGGCGTTATGAGAGCCTCGCAAAGGATTGGTCCGGAAGCTGAGAAGTTCGCTATACATGTTAAGGGTCTTGAGCTACCAGCACACCACCCGAGACGGTACCACTCCATAGGATTAGCTTACGCTACCTCAAATATCGGGGCAAGCCATCTCCAAGGCATGACCATGCTGGTGGAGAGAGGGATTCTGCTACCGGAGTACGGGATCTCTGAAGTACCCAAAGACATTGAGTCTAAGGTTAGGGTCACGATAATCCATCAAAACCTGTGTGCTTTCCTAGACTCAGCAGGTCTCTGCAAATTCGGCGTTTTCGGCATCATAGACTTCAATAAGATAGCTGAAGAATATAAAGCTATAACAGGTATTGAGGCATCCAAGGAAGACATACTGACGACTGGTGAGAGGATATGGTATCTTGAGAGACTCTTTAACCTGAAGCTAGGTCTTAGGGTTGAGGAGGACACACTGCCTAAGAGGTTCGTAGAAGAACCTCTTGAGGAAGGACCTATAAAAGGAGTGACGTGCCCGATAAACCAGCTACTAGAGCTCTTCTACCACTACAGAGAGTTAGACCCTCGGAGCGGTTACCCGAGTAAGGAGAGGATAAGGAAGCTGGGGCTGGACATATCAGTTGGTTGAGGTTAGCGCATGCCCACTATTAAGGTTAGGGTATACCCAGATCTTGAGAATGTCATGGTCGTGGAGGTTAACACGTTGGTGGTTAAGGAAGTTCTGGAAGTCCTTAAAGATTTGTTGAGGCTTCAGGGACAGTACGCTATAGTAAAGAGCGGTAGGATCTTAAGTAATGATGAATATATAAGCAACGACGATGATATAACATTGATTCAAGTAGTGGAAGGCGGTTAGGTGGTGTAAGATGCCCGTGATTAACGCGAAAGAAATAACAGGTTATTTAGTACCTAAGCCTGCTGAAAGAGAGCTGAAGGTGGTTCTAGCACCTCAGTTAGGTAATTACGATAAGGCAACAATACTGTTATCTCTTATCCCACCGGGGAGTAGCACGGGATTGCATCAACACGGCTCAGACGAGATAATGTATGTCGTGAGCGGTGAAGGCGAGGCAATAGAGATAGTTGAAGGCAAGCAAACAGTAACTAAGATTAAGCCAGGCTACGTAATACGGACCACGCCCGGGATACAGCACGAGATCAAGAACACTGGATCAACAACTCTAGAGTTATTCTGCGTGTTCATACCCCCATTACCTACGGCTGGCGCGGTGGCGGAAGCTATTAATAAAGCTAAAGAATACTATTCTACCAAGAGGCAGTAGTTTGGGTTGGTAGGCATGTATAAGTATACGGAGGAGGTAAAGGTTTTAGAGGCTAAGGTGAGGATTGACGTATATAGTGAGAAACCCGTAGACAAGGTATTTGAGGACGAGATATGGCTTAGTTACCGTCTAGCGGAGGCTCAACTAATCAGGAGCGCTACCAAGGAAAAACCTGACTGTATTTGGTTTAAGGATGTCAGTGATAAAAGACTTGCTTACGACGGCAAGACCCTATACCTATACGGGGACTGGTATACTGGGGAACTTCAGAGACTTGTGGTGACTTTAGTAGCTAGGGAGCTTGAGGAACACGGCGTGTTCCCTCTGCACGCTACAGGATTCAATTACAAGGGACATAACGTGATGTTATTATCTGGTGAAGCAAACCACGGGAAGACCATGACATTAATTGAGGCACTGCACAGAGGTGCTGAAATGATTTCAGGGGAGACAATATTGGTTAGTTATGATGGAAGTATCTTAGCAGGCAGTAAGGAAATCTTCTTGAGGAAGAGACCTAAAGGCACTGAACGTAGTGACTTACCTAGTGGTGAGGGCTGGACAAAATTCTTTAAGAGCTTGCCTGAGGTTAGGTTACACCAGATAAAGCCCGGCGAGAAGTTTGACTTAGTGATCCTGCCAGACATCGACGGCAATTTCGACGTGGAGGTATCGAAGATAGGTGAGTACGAGAAGCAATTCCAGTTATTCGTGTCTATAACGATGAGTTACTTCGCACCGCATCACCTCATCTCATCAGGCATACCCATACCCTTAATCGACGATCTACGTAGTAGAGAGAGGAGAGCTAATTTCGCTCTAAACTTCACTAAAGGCAGGGACTTCTACTTAGTGAGGGGTCCTAATCCGCAGAAGGTGATGGACGTAATCGAGGATTTATTAAGGGGTGCGTGATCCATGGTCAAGATAATAGATCTCTCAGTCGATGTAAAGTTCGGGATGGTGGTCTTCCCAAGGATAGTCCCTCCAGTCATAAAAGAAATTGAGACACACAGAGAGTTTGCTCACGGACTAGGGATCACCAAGGAAAAATACGGCTTCGACGAAATAACGAATCACTGCATCATCGTGATGGGCGATCACGTAGGCACACACATAGACTCACTCTGGCATGGAAACCCTGATTCAGACATAACTGCGGATAAGATACCTCTAGAGTATTGCTACGGTGACGGCGTGGTACTGAACTTCTCCCATAAGAAGCCTGGCGAGTACATAACAGTTGAAGACATGGAGAAAGAACTTGAGAGGATAAACTATCAACTGAAACCGAGGGATATCGTGTTAATAAGAACAGACTGCGCTACGAGGTATTGGGGAACCCCGGAATATCTGAGGAATCATCCCGGGCTAGACGGCGAGGCAGCTATGTGGTTGTGGAAGAATGGGGTCAGAGTCTTCGGTGTCGACGCTCCCACAGTGGAAGTGCCTGTTGAGGTAATGCTTAAGACAGGGGCTTTATGGCCTGTTCACAGGTTGATGCGGGAAATAGACTTATACCATATCGAGAACCTAATCAATCTCGATAAAATACCTAAACCATACGGGTTTAAAGTATCGGTTCTCCCAATAAAGCTCGTAGGAGCTAGCGCGGCACCGATAAGAGCTGTAGCCATAATAGAAGACGAATAAATAATTTTTAAAATTTTAATGACCATCAAGGTCTTTCCCATTCCGCACAAGAAATGAGAAAATAGCTCTTACGCTCTTTATTATCTTTAGGAACCCTTAGTTAGTGGGGGTCAAATCGTGAGTGAACCCGATTTAGTAGGTAAGCTTAAGGAAACCATGGGGTATCTCAATAAGTTTAAAGATAAATGGCATACGGATATGTTCTGGGTAACACCCTATAATTGGTTGCCTGAGGTCAGATCCTTAATTAAAGCGCCTGAGAGGCTAGTAATCCATGACGCTACTTTAAGAGAGGGTCAGCAAACACCTGGGGTAGCTTTCCATAAAGAAGAGAGTGTTAAGATAGCTACGGCACTTGATGAGTTAGGTGTTGATAGGATAGAGGTTGTGCCGATGATTTCCGATGAAGACAAGGAAGCAACTAAGGAGATAGTTAAGTTAGGGCTTAACGCTAAGATAATAGCTTTCGTAAGCTGGGATAAGAAAGTCATAGAGGAAGCTATTGACTTAGACGTGGATGGGGTTATGGTGGATTTCGTCGGTAATCCTTGGCAGGGAAGGGTTTTCTGGGGTATGAAGCCTGAGGAAATAACGAGTAAGGGTCTTGAGGCAGTGTCTTACGCTAAGAGTCACGGGGTATACACTGTAGCACTCATATGGGACGACTTTAAAGCCCCTCTAGACTTCATCTACACGCATCTGAGTACTATAGCTAAGGAGGGGAAAGCCGACAGCATCTCAATAGCGGATACCTACGGTCAAGGACTGCCCTGGACCGTATACCTCATAGCCAGCATGGTTAAAGAATGGATTAAGCCCGCGACGCTAGAATTCCACGTACATAACGACTTCGGTTTAGCTACAGCAAACGCGTTAGCTGCTGTTGCCGCAGGAGCTTCAGCGGTCCACACCACCATAGCTGGGTTAGGAGAGAGAGCTGGTAACGCAGCGACGGAGGAGGTAGCTATCGCTGCAGAGCTCTTGCTAGGAGTTAAGACTAATATCAAGAAAGAGAAGATACACTACGTAACGCAACTAGTTCAAGAAATAGCTAAATTTAAGGTAGGGCCTAACAAACCTATAATAGGCTCTAATACATTCAGGTTCTCGTCAGGGTGGATATACTACATGCTATCAAAAGCTATGGAGCAAGGAGAGGAGGAAGGAATGCTACCCTTCAAAGCGGAGCTAATAGGTAAAAAGAAAGAATTCGTGGTATCTAAGGGTAGTGGCGGATCCTTAATCAAGGATAAGTTAAAGAGCTTGGGCGTTGACGTACCACAAGAATTATTACCGGAGTTGACTAAGGCCGTTAAGTACGAAGCTTCAATAAAGAAGAGTGCGTTAAGTGATGAGGAACTAGTGTATATAGCTAGGAAAATTCTGAAACCTTAACGGTAGCTATTAACAGAAGTCAATTAATGTTTCATTATTTTATTTTAAAAACTTTAAGAATTAACCATTATTTTATTAATGAGAGATTTTATTAAGATTTATAAACCCTACTATACTNGTATTATTGTTGATCAATATGGGTGAACAAGTAAAGTATACAATACCTTTCCCCATAGCTGTGGCTATAACAGTTGCTCTTTCACTACCTTTCGGCATGTTGCTGGGGGATTATAACCTCCCTCTCTGGGTCTCCTTTATAGCATGGGCCGAGTACTTCACCTTTGGCGCGAAGCCCGAGGCTTTAAAGAGGATATTCATAGCTTTCCCGTTTGGCGGGTTCTTGGGCGGTGTATTCTGGCTTGCGCTGTCGTTAGGTTTGGCCACGGCTGTTGAAGCCCCGTTCATAATACATGTAGCTATAGGAAACTTCGTGTTCGTCACCCTCTTAGTGTTTGTCTTGCTGAAGAATAAGTTTCTGGGTGAGAGCACGTTAGCTGCATTCAACGGCTTATCAATGTTTCTAGGAGTATACTTCACGGGTTCCTACCCACACATAACCACAGATCCGTACATGCAGCTCTTCGTTGCATGGATTTGGGCATCTATTGCAGGAATCTTCGGCGGAATACTCGGGTGGATAAACGTAGCCTTAACATTCCCCAGAAAAATAAGCAAGACTTGAAAGAGCTCTTAACTCCTGAATTTTTATTTTTTAGATTAAACACGCTATACTTAAATTTTACTCTTCGATGTAAAATATTTGGTGTGACCCGTGAGTAAGCCAGCGCTGGAAGTCGTTGAGGAAGTCTTAGTTGAGGGAGGTAGGAGGTATAGGATAAGGCTAGTTAACACGAACATAACGTTCAATGTCTCGGCAAGCAGTCCTGAAGAAGCTGTTGAGAAGGCCGCTGAGCTAGCTCTGAAGTTAGGACTTATTCCCTCTCAGAAAACTCAGTGATTACGGGAAACGGAACTCCAGCCGTGACCTACCTCGGAGCTATCCAGGAAGTTATGTTCACGCCTTCCTCACTCGAAAGACTTATTTTCAACGGCAGTGAGGGACCGAATTCTATGGTTGCTACGTCGAAGATCGTTAAAACGGGTAGGACTGACTTAAGCAAGTCTACGTCGTACGTGCTGGTAGCGGTTCCCGCAATATTAGAGGTTAGTTCGAGGAGGTGTTTGCCTCTCTCGAGAACTATCCTGTATTCCCTCCCCTCACTTAAGGAAGTGAATTCTACTGCGTCTTTAGAATACTTTATGGTTAGCTCCTCACCAACTAGCTTAACATCCTTTATTATCCTCTGAAGTATTGAGGTCTCAACCCTGATTGTTACCGGTAACTCTACCTGTATGGGGTCTACTGGGCCTTCCAACCCGGCGATCCTTATATCATAACTTCTCTCAACACCTGACTTACTATTTATTAACTTAGCTTTAACAACCCCGCCCCCCTCCTCATACCCTAACTGTATGACGTCGTTCCTGCCAATCTTCTTAAGGACTTTACTAACCTCATCCCTCTCCAAGGTAAGATCATTAACGCCGCTCACACCATACTCTGTGAAGGAACTACTAGGAATATTCACCTCTATCAAAACACTCTTATCTGGGCTCAAACCCCTTATCAAAAAGCCCTCGTCAGAAACCCTGATAGGAACGTCACTAAGAGGCTTAGTAGAACTCAAAACATACTTCCTGAAAAGCAAGCCTTCTGAATACTTAATATTGAACACGCACACCACCAGCCAAAGACTCAGACCCAAAATATAATTACAAGCTAGACTTAAAAAACAGTGAGCACGTGAGAGCTCAATCACTTAAACCATGAGAGAGTAGTGGGCCCGCGGGGACTCGAACCCCGGACCTCCGCCGCGTCAGGGCGGCGTCCTAACCAGGCTAGACGACGGGCCCTAAATAAATATTGGTATGACTTTTAAAGTTTTTGTCATACTGTGAGGTCTCGGTTTCATATGTTAGCTTATTCCAGAGGTGATGGCTTATAAGCTTAACGTGATTATGCGGTGTGGCGATCCAATGAGGAGCGATTCGGCTAGGGGGTTGCCGGCGCGCGGGTTTAGTGAGTTCAGGTCCGTGCTTAGAGGTAACGTTGGGGTTATGGCTTTCTCTTGGTTTCTTTTTAGTCTTAGTGGGGCTCTTGTTCAGCCGTTCTTCACTCTCTACGCTAAGAATCTTAGTGCTGATGATTTCTCCATAGCTTTAGTTAAGGCTGCAGGTCTTCTAACGCTTTCCATAGCTTTAATCCCTGGAGGGCTATTCACGGATTATGTCGGCAGGGTTAAGATGATAGTGATCAGTACTGTAGGAATAACAATTATTCAATTTCTTTACGCGTTCACTAATAATTGGAGATTCTTAGCTCTGGTATGGATCTTAGACGAGGCACTACATTTCTATCAACCAGCACTCCCAGCAATAGTTATGGATTCACTACCTAAGGATAAAACCCTGAAAGGTTTCATAACTCTTCAAGCATTCCCGAGCCTGCCATGGCTTTTCATACCATTAGTAGGTGGCTACCTATACGACACCTACGGCTTGACGGGTATTAGAGCAGGCTTCTACTATCCGGCATAATCAGCGCCTACTATCTCGTAATGATTTTAACTCGCCTCACCACCTAATTCACGCAGTGAACACTTACTGACACGTTTTTAACGCATAACCGGAAAGTATTCTTAGTAGGTGTCCTAGTTATGTCCGGGGGAAAGGCTTTCGTCTCAGTAGATTTAGAGGGCCTACCCCACATAGTTAGCCGGCAACACTTACTTCCCGGGAGACCGCTCTGGGATGAAGCGAGAAGGATAGCTACTGACGTGGTCCTGAGGGTCTGCGAGGTCTTAAGGAATAGCGAGTTTAACGAGGTGGTCGTCGCCGATAGCCACGGAGACATGATTAACTTAGAAGTGCGTGAGTTCCCGGACTACGTGACGTTAGTTAGGGGGTATCCGAGACCGACCTCCATGATAGCTGGTGCTGAGGGGAGTGATGTTGCTTTGATGATAGGGTACCACGCCGGTTTCGGAACTCGTAAAGCAGTATTCGATCACACGTTCAGCGGAGCTGTAATAAGAGGTCTTGAGTTTAATGGCTTGAGGTTTAGCGAGTACTTAGTTAATTCTTCAGCTCTAGGTTATCTAGGAATTCCAGTAGTTTTCCTAGCTGGTGACGAGAACTTGAGAACTGAGGTGGAGAAGTATACGCCTTGGGTAGTTTTCACGCCGATGAAAGAATCATTAAGTAGGTATTCAGCCAAGAGTCCAGCACTAAGCAAAGTCTTGAGAGACTTAGAGTTAGGGGTTAAGGAAGGATTAAGGAGATACGCTGAAGGCTTAACGAGACCTCTAACGATAGAAACCCCTGTCACAGTTAGGGTGAGTTTTCACGAGAGCGGGTTCGCCGATATCGCAGAACTCTTGCCGATAGTGAGGAGGGTTGATGGCGTGACCGTGGAGTACAGGGCGCAGAACCCTCTGGAAGCCTACAAAATANTAGAAGTCTTGATAATGGCTTCCCACGGCATAAGACTAATAACTGAGGCTCAATTAAGGTAGGTGTTACGGGCCCTCGTACTATCATTAACCCTCCACGAGAACTGGACGTGAAGGTTCTGCTATGATCAAGACCCTCATTAAACTCGTTGAGGACCCTGAATTCAACTTAATCAAGCTTTTTTATCCTTCGTTTTTGTTACCGCTGATTTCAATTTCTAGCGATGGTTTTAGAGCTGTTAAAGAACACGGGTACTGCAGAGGGACTGAGCTAGTAGTTGAGGGAGGCAAGCTCTACGCTTTAAGCGATTCGATTGAGTGTATTCAATACTCTCAATACTTATGTGGTTCATGGTATAACGTGAGAGATTACCTAGAAGAAGCCCACGACGAGTTCAAAGACTTAGTAAGCGAAATGATTTCCTTATACTCTGACGTAAGCATCTCCACATCCCCGTTAGATGACCTAGAACTCTTCACGTCCATAATCCTCTCACGTAATACTGACTACCACAGAAACACGGTAAGATGGGTCAAGAAAATCCTTAAGTCTTATCCCTCAATAGAATCATTAATCAGTGCTGAGTCACCCTCCCTAGCTGCTGAAATCGGCGGTAGTTATCAGGTACTTGAGTTACCGAAGATCCTGAGTTGTTACCTAAGGGTGAGGAGTTCCTTTGGTGAGTCTCCAGAGAGTTCGCGAGCCCTCCTAACGTGCCCCGGTGTAGGTCCTAAGACTTTATATGCGTACATGCTCTTCGTGAAGCTAAACCCCAGCTACGCTCCGATAGACACCAACCTACTAAAATTCCTTAATAAGCTTAAGGAATTAAGAGATATCATCAGTAGACTAACACCTCCAGCTAAAAACTATTGTCTCAAGCATGTCTGCGATGAGTGCCCGAGAGGGAGGGCGTGTGTTGAAGCGTTCTTAAGAAGTAGACTAGGACGTTTAAGCGGCTGGTTCCAGACCATCGTTTTTCTACATAGCAAGACCTTCTGTTCGAGTAGATGGTGTGGTAAGTGTCCGTTGTCTAGGAGGTGTCGATTAGTATGAGAGCTTAATAGCGTGCTTAACAGAATTATGTAAAGGGTTAGGTAGTTGAGTAGCGACATAACTTACTGTGAGATGTGTGGCAAGCCTATGAAGAAGAGGGAAGCTAAGGTAGTCTACGTTGAGGGGACTAGGTTAGTCCTATGTTCTTCTTGCTATTCTAAGGTTTCTAAGAGAGCTGTGAGCGCTGAGTTGAGGGAATCCACACAGAGGACTGAGTTGACTCGCCCAAGCCCGAGCAAACCCGGCTTAACCACACAAAAAGCTATCAAGACAGCTCAGAAAACCAGTAAGGCGGTAGACGAGTACGAGGTGGTTCCGGACTATCATGAGAGGATAAGAAAGGCCAGGGAGAAGCTAGGTTGGTCACAGAAAGTACTCGCTAATGCCGTTAAGGAGAGCGAGAACGTTATTAAGAGGATAGAGGCAGGGCGTCTCGTACCCTCAATAGACCTAGCTCGCAAACTAGAGAACGTGCTTAGGATACAGCTACTAGAACCCATAGTTGACACAGAAGTTAGTAGCCCAAAAAGCTTGGGTAAAAGTAATACGGGACTCACGATAGGTGACGTAATGGTTTTAAGAAAAGAGGAGAAGAAATAATTGATGAACGTGAAGACAATACTGGTGAGTAAAGAGAGAGACTTAAGTGAGGCGCTCTCCCTAGCCGACACCATACACTTAAACGTGGTCAAGAAGCTCATATTACGAAACGATTACAGACCGGACAGGAACTATTTCCTCAACATGAGGTTACTAAACGAGGTTAAAGAATTCCTCAAATCCCTCAACTCAGGTAAGACAACGGTAGACTCTATCTATATTTACGAGGTCCTACATCCGCGCCAAGTAGTTAACCTAGTGAAAGAGCTAAGAATAAACGTCAGAGACAAGATATTGATGGTTCTTGAGATATTCGCTAACCACGCAGGTTCTAAGGAAGCTAAGCTACAGATAGAGATGGCTGAAATAACTTATCAGCTCCCTATCATTAAGGAATGGATAAGGAAAGCTAAGCTTGGCGAGCTACCGGGATTCATGGGTCCAGGAGAGTACGCTACAGAAACATACTACAACCACATGAGGAGGAGACTCACGAAAATAAGGAGAGACCTGAACGAGCTGAGGGTTAGGAGGAGAAGGGAGAGGGAGTTTAGAATTTCTAAGGGATTCCCCCACGTAGCGATCTCAGGCTACGCCAACGCAGGGAAAACAACTTTATTTAATTCCCTAACTAAGCTAAGTAAGCCAACAGGACCCGAGATGTTCACAACCATTTCCCCTAAGGCGGCGCTAGCTCCAATAGATTGTTCGGAGGTGGTGTTCGTCGATACCGTGGGATTCATAAGAGACTTACCTCCTGAAGTCATAGAGGCTTTCTACGCTACACTGGAGGAGATCTCATTATCTGATTTATCGGTTTTAGTCTTGGACTCCTCTGAACCGTTAAACACTATCGAGTCGAAGTTGAGGGCTTCCTTAATCATATTATCTAAGATAGGGTACTTCGGGAAACCACTCGTCGTGGCTTTAAACAAGGTAGATTTAAGTAATAACCTAGAGGATGTGGAGGAGCTAGTGAAGAATTACATGTCCTCCAATTACTTATGGGGTTGGCGCTTGGTGAGGGTTTCTGCTCTGAGAGGAGACGGTTTAACCGAGCTTAAGAAGACCTTATGCGAGCTTCTGCCACCTAAAAGTGCTGAAAACGTGAAGACTAGAGCGAAGATAGATTTTAGAGCGCCTCTCTGATCCGGAAAGCGTAAAAGTATTTAAGCACTTATCACCAAAACATTTAGGATCATAGATGGTCGGGTGTGACTAATGGCTAGGAGGAAGTGGAGTGCTCCGCGCAGGGGTTCTTTAGGTGTTAGGCCTAGGAAGAGAGCTGCCGAGTTCGTGCCTTCTGTGAGGTCATGGCCTGAGGTATCATTAGAGAGTCCCAGACCTCTCGCTTTCTTAGGTTATAAGGTCGGTATGACTCACGTCATATTAGTTGATGATCGTCCTGGAAGACCGACTTACGGACAGGAAATCTTCGTTCCTGTAACCGTCATTGAGACTCCCCCGATGATACCCCTAGCTGCAAGGTTTTATGAAGCCACAGTATCAGGCCTTAAGACTTTAACCGAGGTTTGGGCAAGACCTCCTGAAGAGTTAGAGATTCACAGAAGGGTCAAAACCCTCTCCGTTTCCACAGATTCGCTCGAGGAAACTGTTAAGAAACTCAATGAAATGAAAGACAACATCGCTAGAGTATCCCTCATAATGGCCTCACAGCCTAAGCTGACCGGAGGCCTCAGTAAGAAAGTCCCTGACGTAATTGAGGTTAAGCTTGGCGGCGGGGATGTGGGAGCTCAGGTAGGGTACGCTATAGGGGTTCTCGGCAAACCCCTAAGAATCTTCGACGTCTTCAGTGCCGGGCAATTCGTGGACGTGATAGGGGTTACTAAGGGGAAGGGCTTTCAAGGAGTGATAAAGAGGTTTGGGGTTAGGGAATTACCCAAGTGGCATAAGCATAGGAAAGGTCATAGGAGGATAGGTGCTAGGAGCCCTGCATTCGGCGCCATAAGCCCGGTCCCGCAACCAGGTCAGATGGGGTTTCATAGGAGGACTGAATACAATAAGAGGATACTCATGATGGGTGATGACGGGAGCAAGATAACCCCCGTGAGCAGCTTCCCGCACTACGGTCAGGTAAGGACTGATTACATAGTCCTCGCAGGTTCTGTGCAAGGAACTCCTAAGAGACCGCTAGTACTTAGGTGGCCTATTAGGCCCCCAAGCTGGGTACCGGACAAAGCTCCTAAGATTGTTTATATAAGTCTTGAAAGCAAGATTTGANTCAAGGTGTTGAGTGATGGCTGAGAAGCTACTCATTAGCGAGAAAATCGTTGAGAAGAGAGTTCCGGTGTATGATGCGGCTGGTAATGTGGTCGGTGATGCTGTGCTTCCAAGTGTTTTTTCCTTCCCTGTGAGGAAAGACTTAATTAGGAGAGCTTTCTTATCCTCCTTTACTGCTAGACTACAACCTAAGGGGAGGGATCCCTTAGCTGGTAAGAGAAGAGTTGGTGAGTCGTGGGGTATAGGGCATAGCGTTGCCAGAGTACCTAGACTTAATAACGGTCGCGCCGTCTTCGCCCCCATGACTAGGGGCGGCAGATTGGCTCACCCACCGAAAGTCGATAAAGTTATTGTGGAAGAGATTAACCGGAAGGAAAGGGTTAGAGCCATTGCTTCAGCCATAGCTGCCACGAGTCACCCAGAATTAGTTAGGTTGAGGGGACATGTATTTGAGAAGGAGGTCCTGCCAGTCGTAGTTGAGGACCAGGCTCTGAACGTTGCTAGGACTAGTGACGCCAAGAAGTTACTCAAGAATTTAGGGGTTTTCATGGATGTTGAGAGGGTGCGTGAGAAGATCAGGATTAGGGCTGGTAAGGGGAAGATGAGGGGTAGGAGGTACGTGGAGCCTAAGTCTCTCTTAATCGTAGTACATGATGAGAAGCTCGATGCTTATAAGGCTTTCAGAAACTTACCAGGGGTAGACGTAGTCCCTGTTAGTATGTTGAGCGTCATGCATTTAGCTCCGGGAGGTGTTCCCGGCAGGCTAACCATATACACTAAGTCCGCTCTAGAAATGCTTGGAAAGAGGTTTGAGGTGATGAGTATTTGAAGGACCCCGCATCTATAATTAAGAGGTCTTTAGCTACTGAGAAGTCCTTGTCACTGATAGAGAAGAACAACACACTAGTTTTCATAGTCGACTTAAGAGCTAGTAAAAGTGATATAAGAGAGGCTGTAGAGAAGCTCTTCAACGTTAAGGTAGAGAAGGTGAACACTTTGATAACTATGAAGGGAGAGAAGAAGGCTTACGTTAAGCTTAAGCCGGAATATAAGGCTAGTGAAATCGCGACTAGGTTAGGTCTTATTTAGTTGGGTGATGCAAGGTGGGTAAGAAGACACTCCAGCAGAGAGCGGGACGCGGCGGGCAAAACTTCAGGAGTCCTTCACACACTAGAGTTGCTGAGAGTAAGTATCCACCACCCACCAATAGCACATATAGGGGGGTAGTTGCTGAACTACTGCATGATCCTGGTAGGTGGGTCCCTCTAGCTAGAATAGTTCTGGAGAATGGCAACGAATATTACATACCGGCATCTGAGGGCATGTATGTAGGGCAGGAAGTCTTCATAGGTCCTGAAGCACCTGTAAGCGTAGGGTGCACCCTCCCACTAGGCAAGATACCTGAAGGCACTAAGATCTATAACATAGAGTTAAGACCCGGCGACGGCGGCAAGCTAGCTCGACAGGCTGGTAGTTATGCCATAGTTCTCGGTAGGTCTGATAAGTACACAATAGTTCTCCTGCCTAGCAAGAGACAGAAGAGTATTTTGAGCACCGCTAGAGCGACTATAGGGGTTCCTGCAGGTGCCGGAAGACCTGAAAAACCATTACTTAAGGCTGGCGCCGCCTATCATAAGTGGAAGGTAAAAGCTCATAAATGGCCTAAGGTCAGGGGAGTGGCCATGAACGCCGTCAGCCACAAGTTCGGCGGCGGGCATCACCAAAGAAAGTCACACCCGTCCACGGTATCCAGGAACGCACCGCCAGGTAGGAAGGTAGGACACATAGCCGCTAGAAGAACAGGTCTTAGGAAGAGGTAAGCTGACTTCCTTTGATAATCATGTCCGGCAAATTAAGCGATCCACCCTATAATTTATTTTCGTTCACGGATCTATTCACGCAATATTTACGGAGGACTTCCTTTATTACGTCCGTGGTCGACATTAAGTGACCCCCCACTCTCTCACTCAATCTTTCCACGGTTAGGTTCAGACCTAGTCTCTCACTGTTTCGTATGAGGGTGTGCTCGTCTATGGGTTGGTCGGGTCCTAGTAATATGATGTCTGGTCTTACCTTAATTACGGGCTTCATGAAGTCCTCCTCGTCACCTAGTATCGCCTCGTACACGTACTTGAGGGATGAAACCAGGGTGAGCCTTGATCTCTCGTCCAACACGGGCTCCCTCCCCTTTATCCTCTTTACTACGGAGTCTCTAGCCACTACCGCGTACACCAAGCCTTTCTCGTGAGCTTTTTTCACATAATGTATGTGTCCTGGATGCAGTAAGTCGAAGGTGCCTCCCACAAGGACCTTCCTAGGCTTCTCTCTCACCCACTCGAATTCTATACTGCCCGTCAACCTTAGGGCGTCTAGTAATCCCTCGCTGTAAGCTACGCACGATAGCGACGTCACGTAATCGCCAAGACTAAAATAATGCTTAGCGTCACTTAAGTAGAGGGCCGCAAGCCTTATCACCTCGCTTACCTCCTTACCACTACTCACCACCTTCAAAGTCTTCAAGGCTTTCTCAACCATGTCTATGTACGTCTTAAGCCTTACTTGCGTGCTCTCTGACGTCATCGTATAGCCCCGAAAAATAAACTCCGCGTACAACATATTATAAATATCTTAACCCTACTTCACCGTTTCTCGGTAGATGGTGGTTCATTGCCGTTTATGTGTTGTTTTCACAGCTCCCCACCACCTACCTCTCAACGGTTTTTGTATCCGCCAGCCCCCCGGCTGCGGGAGCTCCTCTACACCCGTCGCCGGGCGCTTCATTGACCTCCCTCCACCGAAGACGGCTTCACTATAGTCCCCCTCGCTAACTCATCGAGTTCATCCATACCCGACACCATTCTTCCACATAAATCTTTATAAGCCCTATAAACAGCTAAACAACACTAAGAAAAATCACCACATCAAATCAAGTAAACACATCGAACAACTATAAAAAACTGAAGCAGCCCTGTTGAGGCCGTGGGCGCAAGATCTAATATTTAAAAGTATTCAATAATACTTGGTGGTTTAAGTGGTTACTGAATTACTGTTCCAGAAGGACAGCTATTTGAGGAGGTTTGAGGCAGTTGTGGTTGGGTTAACTAGTGACGGAGTAGTCTTAGATAAGACTGCCTTCCACCCCACTTCTGGGGGAGTGGCTAACGATACTGGCTGGTTATATTCTGGTGAGAGGAGATATGAGGTTAGGGACGTAGTAATCGATAAGAGTTCCGGCGAGGTTATTCACATACTCGACAGTCTTGAGGGTTTAAAGCCCGGCTCCTCGGTCATAGGCGAGTTAAACTGGGAGAGGAGGTATAGGCTAATGAGGCTGCATACGGCCGCACACATACTTTCCGCGGTTATGTACTCTAAGTACGGCTCCCTAGTCACTGGAGGTAGTGTTGAGCCAGATAAAGCTAAGGAGGACTATGACGTGCAAGGAGATGAGAAAGAGGTTTTCAGTAAGGCTGCGGAGGAAGTCAACGAGGTAATAAAGAAGGGTTTAGAAGTAAAGATTTACTGGCTTAGGAGGGAGGAAGCCATGAAAATACCCGGTATAGTTAAGCTAGCTGCTAGGATGCCGCCAAACATAGAGACTTTAAGGATAGTGGAGATACCGGGGGTTGACATACAAGCTGACGGAGGACCCCACGTCAAGAACACGATTGAGATAGGTAAGTTTGTTCTCCTAAAAACGGAGAATAGAGGTAAGAAAAGAAAAAGGATATACTACACGGTAGAACCTTAGCCGACAAAACTAAACGCACTGTGTCTTAAATAATCAGCAAGTTAATTAATTTAATTCTGGGCTGTGACTGGTTTGAAGATACTTGATGGTAGCTTTGACCTCCTCCCGTCCCTCCAGGACAGGAGTTTCCTCTAGGGCTGGGGGTTTGGGATTAGAATGCTTGGCTAGCAACGAACGTTCCCTAGAATCCCTGCTTAAGGGTTTATCTATTTTGAAAATTGAAAGAATATTATTATTTATCTAACAGAAAGATTTAAATATCCCTATGTTTATATATTACTTGGTGAACAAAAAATGCCGGGTTTAATACCTTTAATTGGTGAGTCCTTCCCGAAACTTGAGGTAGTTACTAACTACGGTAAGAAGACTTTACCAGACGACTATAAAGGTAAGTGGTTCGTTCTCTTTAGCCATCCAGCAGATTTCACGCCAGTATGTACTACCGAGTTTGTGTCTTTCGCTATTAGGTATGAAGACTTCAAGAAACTCAACGCAGAGCTCATAGGATTAAGCGTAGACAGCAACTATAGTCACATTAAGTGGGTTGAGTGGATAAAAGAGAAGCTAGGTTATGAGATACCGTTCCCTATAATAGCGGATCCTAGAGGTCAAGTAGCTGAGAAGCTCGGATTACTTCACGCAGAATCTACTACTGCGACCGTTAGAGCAGTATTCATTGTGGATCCTGAAGGCATCATAAGAGTTATCTTATATTACCCCCTAGAGCTAGGCAGGAATATCGACGAAATACTCAGAATACTGAAAGCACTACAAGTACATGAAGAACACGGCGTAGCCATGCCTGCCAACTGGCCTAACAACGAGTTAATAGGTGAGAGAGCTATTATACCACCTCCGTCAACCATGGATGAAGCATCTGAGAGACCGAAAAAGTATACGTGCTTTGACTGGTGGTTCTGCCACAAGGAAATTCCAGCAGAGGACGCGGCTGAGGCAAGAGCTTACTTAAAGAGGGTGGCTGAAGCTCGTAAATAGTTTGTGTGCCACAAGACTAGAAACACTTTTTTATTTGAAGAAGCCGCTTACCAACACGTAGGTTTTAAGGATTTGTTAACTATATTATAGGGGTTCATATGAAAACAGTTGAGGTTAGGGAAGTTCTGAAAGATCTAATAGTCTTAAGAGCTATTGATAGGGACATAAGGTATTTCGAGTCGCTCTGGGAGATACCTGAAGGCATTACCTACAACTCATACGTCTTAAGAACTAGTGAGGGATCCATTCTCTTCGATACCGTAAAACATAATTTCTCGGAAGAATACGTTGACGCTCTCAGGAGAGTTGTCGATTTAAGGGATATTAAGTACGTGGTTATTCAGCACATGGAACCTGATCATAGTAGCTCCCTGAAAGCGCTAAGCACCTTAAGCGATTTTAGAGCTGAAGTCTTAGGACATCCACTAACAGCTAAGTTGGTAAAGTCGCTTCTAGGCGTGGACGTCAAGTTCAGATCCGTGAAGGACGGTGAGGAATTGAGACTTGGCAACATAGCTTTGAAGTTCTTACATACACCTTGGTTGCATTGGCCCGAAACGATCTTCACTCACATAGAAGAATTCGGGGCTTTAATGACTTGCGACGCTTTCGGCGCCTACTCCATAGCCCCATACACGATAAGCGATTTAACGGATTTAACAACACAGTACGTTAAATACATGAGGAAATACTTCGCCAACATAATAGGGCATTACAGAGATAACGTCATTAAGGCTTTAGATAAGCTCTCCACGCTTAACTTAAAAGCTGAGTTAATAGCTCCATCCCACGGCGCTGTCTTACTAGGAGCTAACGTTGTTAAGGAAGTCCTTAAACTCTACCGTTCATGGGCTGAGGGAGTGCCGGAAGATAAGAAGGTAGTTATTCTTTACACGTCTATGTACGGCTACAACGAAGAAATAATTAGAAAACTCTTGAGTACTATAAGCAGGGATAACGTGGACGTTAGAGTATTCAGGTTCACGTCGGATCATAGAGACAATGTCTCGGACTTCCTAGGTGAGGTAATTGACGCTAAGGTAATCGTCCTAGCTACTTCGACGTACGATAACTCTGTTTTCCCTATAACTAAGTACTTACTGGAGTTATTGCTGAGTAAATCGAACGTTGAGAAACCCATCTATCTCATAACTACGTATGGTTGGAACGATGCGGCATCGAGAGAGTTGAAGAATATTCTCGTGAAGTCTAAATTCAAGCTCTCCAGGGAGTTATCTGTTAATAGCTTGCTCACGGAGACAGATCTTCAAAAACTAGACTATATGAGTAGGGAGATCTTGACGTATTTAGGGGTTTCTTAATAATGTGTCGCCCTCTCTTGAAGACTGCTATTAAGTCTTTAGAGGACGAGGAAATCGCTCAGGTATTCTACGAATACTTAGCTAAGAGAGTGTCTGATAAGGTACTTAGTGAAAAGTTAAGAGAGCTAGCTTCTATTGAGGCATCACACGCTAATTTCTGGGAGGACTTCTTAAAAACAAGGAACCTAAGACCCCGAACAAGTAAGTTCAGGAAGTTAGTTAGTCTTACGTTACTGAAATTCACGTATAGGGTATTCGGTTTAGGATTTGTTATCAAGTTGTTAGAACATAGCGAGGCGAGCTCGATCAACGAGTATTTGAGTCTTGTTGAGTCAGATTATTTGAGTGATCGTGAAAAGGAACTACTAACTAGAATTATTGAAGAAGAAACATTTCATGAAGTAGTTTTAGGAGAGGAGGAGAAACCATATAAGACCTTCTTAAATCACGTCAGGGAGATAGTCTTAGGGATGAATGATGGCTTAGTTGAGGTTCTTTCAGTTTCGGCAGGACTTGCAGGAACCTTCTTATCACCACTATACGTATTCGCTGGCGGCATATTAGTCGGTGTCGGAGGGGCTCTCTCCATGGGCATAGGAGCTTACGTAAGTTCAAAAACAAGTACTCAAATAACTAACGAGAAGATAAGACGTTCCAAACTACTATCTAAGGTAAGATACGAGTATAGTGACGAGGAGGTACGTAAGGATCCTAAGAAAGCAGGGCTATACACCGGGCTCTCGTACTTCGTAGGTTCTCTAGTGCCTTTACTTCCTTACGCGCTGTCTATACAGCCACCGAGTTCCGTGATAGCGTCTTTCATTTCATCTGCAATAGCCTTAGGTCTAACGGGGTTCGTAATATCAGTTTTAGGAGGGCTTAATATTAAGCGTAAGATACTGGAGTTATTATCGTTAAGCATGACCGCCGCTACAGTAACTTACTTTATTGGGAGAATAGCTAACGTCGTTTTAGGTATTGAAATTTGAAAAATAAATTTACTCGACCTTAATTTCTTTCCTGGCTTCCCATAAGCCGTGTAGGTTGCAATACTCCACAGCATATATAACTCCACTCTTCTTCAGCTTTACCTTAAATTTCACTTCCGGCTCACTATAAACAGGTTCTAGTTCCGTAGTCGCTAGTCTTATTGGGTTAAACGACCTACCCTCCTCGTAGAAGTAGAGCTCTATCCTCCTAATAGAGTGCTCCACAGTGTTTGGATGAGGCCCTACGAAAATCTTAACTTCAAAAGCTTCGTTAGCTCTCACGGTGTCAGGCGCCTCTATCCTCGGGGTATGCGTCTCAACCTTCGTTATAGCCTCGCCGGGAGCTCTCTCCTGACTATATATCAACTCGCCAAAGCTCTTCATTTAAGACTCACCGCTAACAAATCGTTCTCAAGGTTAATAAAGATTAACACACCTAACCAAAGATGGCATTATACTAATTAAACTGTTTGAATATTTTCATGCATAACTTAAAATGTCGATCAGTTCGATTAATGTAACTCTTTCGAAAAGAAGGGACTGACTACTTAAATCTTTCCTCTCTCCAAACGTTTCCTCTACTGTGATAACCTAGAGCTTCCCAGTACCCATCCTTATATTCTTTAGTGAAGAAGATTTCAGACACCCATTTAGCGCTTTTCCAACCGTATAGGTGCGGTATGAAAATCCTGGCTGGAAAACCCTGCTCAGGGCTTAAGGGCTTCCCATTAATCCTTAACACGAGAAGTCCTCTCTCGTCAAGGAAATCCTCGTACGGTATTACCGTGGTGTATTTATCTAAGCTCCTAACGTAAACCCATTCAACACCTTTCAAGGGCTGTGCCTCCATCGCGAGTCTACGTAACGAAACACCTTCCCAAACAACACTCCTCACAGACCATCCAGTAACGCAGTGAAAGTCTGAGACGTAAGATGTATCAACAATCTTCAGTAAGTCTTCGTAAGCGTATGTTAGGGGCTTACTTACATCACCTGATATCCTTAGTCTCCAAGAATTAATGTCTACTTCTGGCTGACCTAGGATCCTATATATTATGAAATTCGGAATAGCTCTCTGCCCGGGAGGTAAGGAGTCAGGATCCCTCAAAAGTTATCCCTGAACTAATAGTGCATAAAGACTTAATTAATTTATTGCAGTAAGTCACAAACCTGCAAGTACCAACGTAATCTCCTTCGTGAAAAACTTTGTAAGAGTATAGCATATAATCAGAACCTATGACTTCATTATCGCTAAACACCACTCTAAGACCCCCAACACTCAGAGTTCTACTTAGAGACTCGCTAATCAAGGAAGCATGCTCGTGCAGATCCTCAATAAAGTAGATATCTTTAGGTTCATGACTACACATGAAAATAAACTTAATCCCCTTGGGAGCAAGCGCTTCAGGGCTGGAGAGCCAGCACTCCACGAACCATCCCACCTCCTTATAGGAAAGCGAAGTTAAGTAAGGGGGTTGTGTGGTAGCCGGGCGGGGATTCGAACCCCGGTCACGGGGGTTCTTCCCACGTGGTCCAAAGCCCCGCATCCTTGGCCGCTAGACGACCCGGCTCCATGATTTTCTTATTGTAACACGGCTTAAATGTTTTTACGCGTACGCTTCTTCGCGATTACATAAAGCGCTATAGCGAGTGTTGCTTGAGGAGGTGTGGAAGGGTCGAGCTCACCTACCATCACGTGATCTCCTAAACTAAGCTCTGTTTTAGAGGGTGGTGTGTCACCGCCGTTAACTACCAGAGCTACCTTACCTTTCAAGTCACTTGCTACTTCTTCTATATCCTTAGAAACCTCCGTCTTAGCCAACACTAAGACCTTATCAGGTTTTAACAAATCGATGACGTCCTGAGGCGTTGGCAGAATAAGCAACGGCTTACCTAACCTAAACAAGTACTTACTAACCTCAGGAACTCCTGTCTGAGCCGCCATACCAGAAACTCTGGTGAAGACTAAGCTACTTTTTAAATTGATTAAACCATATACCATCTTAGCGAAATCAATCAACCTCTGAGGGGACGAGACATTATTGACTACCACCACCAATTCCAGACCGCTTTCAACACCTCCAGACATCCCAGCACCCTCACGATCTCGATCCACCACTTCTACCCACCCTTCACACACGTTAAAATCACTCGATATCGGTCTCACAAAATATCTTGTGAACATGTTTTATTAAAATAGTTGATTTCCTCAAGCATCTAAGCGCTTAAGCAGTTCGAGAGCTATCGCTTTAGCTAGCGGTGGCGGAACCGCCTCCCCCACCTGATTATATTGCTGATCCCTCCCCCCTAAAAACGCGTGGTTATCAGGAAATCCCATCAATCTAGCTTGTTCCCTCACGGTTAACAATCTATTCTCGAAGGGGTGTATGAACCTCGAAGAACCTAAAACCGTCGGCGCAACTCTGTAAGGGTGTAGCTTTATTAGGTTAGGTAGCAAACGCCCCTCAGCACCTTCATACGTGACCGCCGAACCACCCCATTTAAGCCTAAGAGCTTTCTTAAGCTTAGACTTGCTAAGACTAGGTGGTGGTTCATGATTAGGTATCTGAGGGTCTACAGAAGGTTCAGGAAGGCCTGAAAGCGCTTCTGCCACAGTGACTGTCTTACTCGTCCTAGGCGGGTTTATGATGATGTTAGAAGCAAATACCCTGAGTCTTCTTGACGGGGTCCCGTAATCCTCCGCTCTAAGAAGATTGAAGTAAACCTCATAACCAGCTCTACCGAATTCTTCCTTGAGCGCCGAACTCAAATCCCCGTCTAGTATCGCGGGCACGTTCTCCATCACGAAATAGCTTGGTCCTAAACATTCAAGAATCCTTATGAATTCCAGAACTAGTCTACCCACGTCGTCTTTGTACAGCCTATCTAAGGGGTCCTTCATTCTCCTAGGGTTAGAACCTGTGAAAGGCTCGCAGGGTGGGGAACCTATCAGTACGTCTACCTTTAAGTTATTAATGAGGTTACGTAGCCTCCAACACTCAAGCCCGCGCACATCCTCCGATATGACTAGTGATCTAGGGAAGTTAGACACGTAAGTCTTAACAGAAGCTTCATCAATATCTACGGCTAAGACGGGCTCGAAACCTGCCTCATAAAACCCCCTTGTAAACCCTCCTCCACCAGCGAATAAATCAACTAGTGAGTTCCTTCTCCTCATTAGATATTTCCTCTTCAAGTTTAGCGATCATACTCTTCAGGAGTTCCTTCGCCGCAGTATTGTCCTCCGGACTTAAATCAGCCCCGCATTTAGGGCACTTAAAGTCGTTCTCGTAAGCTTCATCGAAGGTCAGCCTAACGCCGTCAACGTTACACACGAAGAACGTATTATTAGATTCGAAGTTTAGCCTAGCTTTAAGCTTATTTAAAACTTCCTTCTTCCTCTGAAGAAGTATTTGATTGAGTCTACCACCATCTATAAACCAAGTATAGATAAACCTCCCATCCTCAGGACTTTGCCTCCTCTTATAAGCGACGATACCTAGTGAGTGCAACTCGTATAAAGCCCTCCTAACCTCCTGCTCGTTAATACCTGTTTCTGAAACAATCTCGGAATCCGTCAACTCCTTATTACGCTTGACTAAGGTCTCGAAAACAGCCTTGCCTGAATCCCCTATGTATTCCTCGATAAACTTAGATAACTCATCTAACTTTCTGAGCTTACTCAACCCTAATCACCTTCTTCCCCTTAACCGACGGCTCTATATAATACTTCGCATCAGAGAAAATAAGGTGTAGTTCCCTACCCTCAAAAAGTCTATCCAAGAAAATCGCTAAGGCTGCAACCTCTGAGTGTGGTTGGTGACCTATAGCGACATTGAAGTCCGCTAATTCGTAGAAAATCCTCGGGACCTTAGAAGCACCAACTACCACCAGCAAATCCTTAGAGAGTGATTTTATGGTGTTGATTACGTCATCCACGTGCAAGCCATACATCGTTAGATGCACTACAGAGCCGCCGAGACTCTTCCACTTTCTAACGAACTCAACACTAGAAACACCTGAAACATACTCGAAGTCACCGCAACCCCACCTCTCGCAAACCTTCCTCAAGCTCTCCGAAACACTCTGGTCTTCTACATCACCCAACACGAAGCATGAAGCGCCGAAAGCTCTTGCAGTAAGAGCTACGTGCGTGGTAACCCTCTTATCTCTTTCAGGCCTATGACCTATCCTCAAAACACAAATCTTGATCTCCCTACCAATCATGAAGCATCACCGCCCACCACACATAAATCTCCCCATCACAAGTTTTAGATATTAAGAACTTATGCATAGTAAACGCTAGGTTTGCTGCCTCGCTAGCTGGCGAGTAAGCCCTTAACAGGTCAATCCCTCCAGTACTTCCTGGTCCTCACATAGTTTTTCTCAAGCTCATAGAGTGATAAGTAAAACTCCTCCTCACTACCGGAACTTAAGGCTTTTACAGCATTATGCGGGCCCACACCCCTCGCAGCCAAAGCGATGACCGCTTTCTTACCGTAAGTTAACACGAGTCTCGCGGACGCCACTAACTCATCATACTTTCTTTTCTCCTCCTCACTAACTAAGAACTCATACCTAGCACCATACCTGATGATTTTCCTCACTAAACTGCTTAAGTCCTCGTTACCAAAGTAAACGCCTACCACGGAATAACCACACTTACTGCAACTCACCCTCTCCGACAAATTCTTAACTACTTCACGCCAGCTCTCACCGCAGTTAAGACAGTAAAGCTTCACTTCCTTCTCTAACAACCTCTTCTTAAGCAACTCAACTACCACGTTTTTAGGGAGCTTCTCAACCTCAACCCTACCATAACCACCGGCCACTTTAAGCCCCTCCAGAGCTATCGGAGATAACTCGTTANCTATCATAACCTTCTTAGTTAAACGACCTAGCTTAACGTCGCTGAAGAAACTCTTAAGAACCTCTAGGTCAACGTAACGTGTTAAGATCTCGTTGAGTATTTCTTTCTTAACAACGTCGTGACTCATGTACTTGTTAATAAGCGTCCTAACGACTTGGAGGGGGGCTTCCTCAGGCATGATACCAAGCCTCACGAGAACCCTCCTAGCCACGTACTCAGCCAGGCTCGACTTAAGCAATGACTCACTCAAGTATTCAAGCGCTCTATCATCAAGCAATAAATTCTCCATGAGTGCCGCCACACGAGACTCGCTAACATCTCCCGGGAGTAACACGTAGACCCTATAAGGATCATGCTTTATGACGGGTTTCACACCAAGTAACTTACTTAAGTAATATGATGTCACGTGAGCAAGGCCTAAATTACCTCTGCTGCCTAGGCAGGAATGAATGACCACCAAGACATTATTACCTCGACTAACCTCAACAAGAACCTCCTTCTCGGTAGGTAATGGGTAGCCCTTACTCACTTGTTCCACAAGCACCCTTCTTAGATAATCTAAAACGCCGGCGTGTTCAGTAAACCTCAGGTAATTACTTACGTTACTACCCGAGACTATCATTCGCCTGAGAGCGCAGACCTCCCTAGCTACCTTAAAATCCACGGGTATATTCTCGCCAGACCAAGTAGGGATTAACGCGCTCTCATCCCCGCTTAACTCCACTAATATCTTCTTAGCCTCCCAATCTACGTCAAGAATCTTCCAAACCCTACCTGATAAGACCATGTCAGCGTTTTCTCCTGCAGACAACATCACGAATTCCTCNTCTAGCCTCCCTATATGACCGCCCGTTACCACATCCACCACGTCATATTGCGAAGACTCAACAATCATCGTTGTTTTTAAGTAGTAAATCTTGCCCTTACTGGTCGTTACGTAAGCACCTTCAGGCAACCTCCTCAAATACCCTAACTCAATTAGTAAGTCTATTACTTTCTGGAGGTCTTCCTCGGCTAATTCCGCGTAGGGGTAACTCCTTCTCAAAATCTTTGACGCCTCGCCTGTGGTGAAGCCGCCTTCAAGACCTAGACCTACCAGTAAGTGAGCTAAGACGTCAAGAGACTCCTTAAAAGTATTTGGCTTTTCTAAGTCGTAACTAGAAGTCCTCCTAGCGATNACTAAAGACTCCGCTACGTCATCTAAGTTCCCACTAGCTATCACGTACCCTACAGCCCTCAACCACGCCTTATGGGACGACCTACCAACCCTCTGAAGCAGCTTCACTGCCTGCCTAGGGGACGACACCTGAATAACCGCGTCTACATACCCCACATCAATACCAAGTTCTAAGCTAGAGGTAGAAACCACCGCCTTCAGCAAGCCTTCCTTAAGCTTCCTCTCCACCTCCTCCCTAACCTTCTTTGAGAGAGACCCGTGATGCACCTCAACCGAGAGCCCGCACTTATTAAGCATGTTCCCGAGCCACTCAGCCTCATCCCTAGTATTGGTGAATATTATAACACTCCTAAACCTAGTTAAAAGCCGCGTGATCTCCCCGACCAAGGGGTTCCTAGACCCACCACTGGAAAGATCTTGTTGAGCTACGACCACTTTAATCTCTGATTCTCTAGACATAGGTACCGAAACATCTACTACCAGCCTACCTGGAGCTAAGATGCTCTTAACCTTATTTAAATCACCCACACTAGCTGAGAGAGCTACGCGTTGATACCTCCCCGCAATCCTCTCAAGTCTCTCTAAATCGACAAGTAGGTGAACTCCTCTCTTACTACTAACCAACTCGTGAAACTCGTCTATCACCACCCACCTAACGTTCCTTAAATACTTCCTCAAATCCTCGTTAACTAAAACATAGGCCAGAGTCTCTGGAGTGGTTATCAGGATATGAGGGGGTGAGACACTCATTAACTTCCTGGCAGTACTCGGCGTGTCACCGTGCCTGACAGCTACTTTAAACCCTAGCATCCCGCTTAAATCGCTTAACCTACGTAACATATCCCTGTTAAGAGCTCTCAGGGGGGTCACGTAAATAACCGCTATAGGTAAGACCTCACCCCTCTTCTCACACATCATACTGAGTATCGGCAACATCGCGGCCTCGGTCTTACCGCTACCTGTCGGCGCCACTATCAGTACGTGATGACCCGACAAAACCGCTGGAATAGCTTTTTCTTGAATAGGGGTTAGCTTCACTATACCTACTCTCCTAGCCACATCAGCAACCTCAACACTCAGTGATTTCATCTCGTTTTCAGACATTTCCGTTCACTAATCCCAGTATACATAAACATTATTCCACAGATAAGCAATAGAAACCACGTATCAATCTTTATAAATATTCACAAGTAACTCTTCTAAGGTGTTAGAATGTCAGAGGAAGGGAAAGAGAGGGAGGAAGTAGAGGAGACAGAGGAAGAGAGTTTCGAGAAAATACTGAGCTTAGAGACTGCTGCCGAGGAAGAGGTTAGTTTAAGTACTGAGGAAGTAGAGGTGCCTAAAGTCTCGTTCAGCATAAGCTCCCTAGAGACTATGCTGAGCATCGAGGAATTACTTCTTAAAGCGCTTAAAAACCCGGATACGGTGAACCAGGTAGTAGAGAATATAAGGAAGTTAAGGGAATCTTTCTCGTTAAGTCGAAAGAAAACAACGCGGAAAGCAAAACCAGTTAAGAAACCTCAGAAAAAGAAAACAACCAAGGGTAAGAGTAAAAAGGTTGAATAATTCCTGCATTAACTGTGTCTTCTAGTTAATGATCANGGTATTTACTAACTCACTAACCTTAATATGGATTCCTCGTTCACTCTCTTATCAAATACTATCGACACTATTTTCTGATTCTTCTCCACTCTTAACCTGATCTTATCTATCATTACTCTCCCTAAGAGGAGGTCTCTCTCGTTTTTACGCGGTGTTATGTATTCCTTAAACTTTTTTCTCAGTGTATCGTAGTAAGCATCAAAATTGTTTAAAATCCTTAAAGTATCCTCTACGTCCTCAGTCAAGCCTANCTCCTTAACNACCCTCTCTAAGAAAGCGTAAACCTCTGCAAGGGTCCCCTCAACTACTAAATATCCTAACTCCCTAAATACCTTAATTACTAACCCGCACCACCTAATCTAAACTCAGTCAAAGATTTTTANTTTTAAGCTCTAGTTGATGTGGCAAGAAAAGACTCACGTCAGCGGTATCACGGGCTGCAGTATTATCTCCGCCACCGGCTGCAGCAAGTTCGCTACTAACACGTCCGATACGATCCCTCCAAGACCCCCCAATACTAAGAGGATTGCAAGGTAGTAAGTCGCGGTATGTCTTAAACCCCCGTTAGTTATCGTTAGCGCTACCGTGTTCATTAAAGTAATCGACATTATGACGAATAAATTTATCGCGTTTATAAGGGGGTCTGAGAGAGGGTAGAAAGGCATTATGGTCTGTATCTGAGATAAAACTGAGGCGAAGATTCTCATGAGCGAGGTTATGAAGGTTATTAATAAAACGTTCGTCAAGTATATAGCGTAAGTAGACGTCTCGAATGTTTTATGTATTTGATACCTACGTAGCCTAAGCCTACCTATCATTAAAGAAATCTCTGAAAGATTCAAGCCAGCTTTAGAAGAATCCCCGCCAAACTTCAGAGTATCCTCAAGTATTCTTGAGATTCTGCGCGCGAGTTCTGAACGAGTGTAGAGAACGAACTCTTTAAGACTTACAGAAAAGCTTATCTGACTACTTAACAGTGTATGTAACCTTCTCAAAGCATTAGCAACCTTACCGAACAAAACACTTAATAACGGTTCCAGGGCCTTGAGGGGTGAGGGGACTATGGAGAGATTACCGCCATACATCCTCACAAAAACGGTTAAGTCTTTATCAACATCCTTCACGAACTTCTCGACCCTCATATACATATAACCTGGAACAAGGAGAACAACACCTAGCAGAACTAAAGTCACGTAAAGACTTAAATTAATGAAACCAGCTAAGCGAAGTAAGACAATGACTAAGCACGCCACACAACTGAAAAGTAATATTAGGTTAGGAGCCTTCAAGACCTCTTTTCTGAGACTTCCACNGACCACAAGTATGTCTTTAGGCGTGACTATCCATATAGGAACTAATATCACTGCCGTAGCNGTGAAAACCCCTACCAACGAAATCAAGACAATACTTAAGTCACTGCNAAACATTATTGAGAGGACTAAAAGATTAGCTACGACGAATATAGCGGAAGTAAGTACGGCCGTATAAGTGCTTAAGAGAACGTTCACCGAGTCCATTATTCTCTGGTAGGAATACTCATAAACATTCATGTAATTCCTTAACTCAACCTCAATAAATCTCTCAGCACTTTCCCCGACCCTTATAGAAGCAGCATATCTCTCCATAAAATCTCTTAAATACTTAAGTTTAGAAACCTCGGAACTAACTATGTAAAGAGATCTAGCTAAGTCATACCCGAAATTTCTGGATAAATTAACTACCTTCTTCATGTACTTAGCTATCTTAGNGTAACTCCCCGCGTCAGTCACTGAAGAAATTATGTTAAGGTTTGAGGTACCGCCAGTAGATACGGCGTACGCGTGAGCCAGCATAAAAATGAAGTCGAGATCTGGGGTAACGACCGTTAAATACTTAGTTTTGATAACGCCGTAAGCGAAAACGAAGAGTGTGGAGACGAAGGACGTGACCAGGAAGATGATTATGTTGAGAGGATAGCCTATACCCACATACCATACAATTAAGAAGGTTAAGGTCAGTAACACAGTAACTATAAGGCCCTTAGCCAAGTTCTTCGCGAACAACCCACTACTAGGTCTGGGAATCAAAGAAGAGCACCATTCCTCAAGAGATTAAGGGCTTTCTCAACACCTACTTCCCCTACCTTGATGATAGCTCTCCATACATCCCAGTAATCAAAAATCTTCCTCTCAACTAACTCGTTAATAAATGAGGCCCTCAGCTCAAGCTCATCGTAAACCTCCTTAACTCGACTCCTGGGTATGCCTCTCATGACGGCAATCTTCTCTTCTAGCAGATAGCTAGTCCCCCTACCGCTAAAAATGAACTTATTGTTTACGGGATCCCACACGAACACAGGTATAGCTATTATGCTGTCGTTTTGCGGGTAATAACCGATCACCTCATAGAGCTTAACTAATTTCCTAGCTAAGAAACCTTCCCTAGTGTACACAGCTGATTGAAACCAAGCGAAATTAAGAGCTCCTATGTTGGTCTTAGGGATGTTTATAGGGTTATTCGTTAACCTCTGTATCAACGTATCTATGTCCGACGCGTGAAAAGTTGATAAGACAGGATGCCCGGTATTGTGAAGAGCTACCGGGGGAGACCCGCCTAAAAATAACTCAGTCTCAGGAACCGAAATGTCGTATACGAAGCCCTCATACCTCGACTTACTGATTCTCTCAACCTTCAAGAAGGTTAAGTCACTCCTTAAAATAACTTCAGCCCTGCCAAGTAGGTCTAGACCATCATAATCTAGTTTACCTAAGCTTTCCTTAAGTAAGTTGATTACATCCGCCACAACGTCTTTGGAAATCTTCCTGCTAGGGACGACACTCAAAACTTGAATAAGTCCACAACAGTTCAGAGAGATGCCGGCACTTTGAACATGACTTAATAAAGACTCCATGATCTCTGACGGGATCTCGTCTTTAGGAGGACTTACTCTGACCTCGTGAGGACCTCCACCATCCTCACGAATGATTATACTAGACTCAAATCCTAACAACCTAGCAATCCACCCTACCGTGATAGCAACCTCCCCATTACTTACATAGTAAGTAATCATGTCCTTCGTAGTCTTCAGCGATTCAAGTGTCTTGAAAGCGTGAGTATCGTAATAACTTGTCATCATAAACCATAAGGTCATCGGTCTCATGAGAAGCTCCCTCAAGCTAAGGTTCTGAGAGCCCTTAGTCTTCCCATNTCTGAACATCCCGGGATTCTTAACGAAAGAAACCAGCAAATCACCTTCCCTAAGACGCGACACGGGCTTAGGTACTATCCTCATGAGCTCTAAATCTAGAACGAAAACACTATGTGAGCCGGTAGTTCTTAAACGCCCTCCATTCTCGTAGGTTATCTCGTAAATCTCACTAACTTTATGTCTTAATACGTAGTTTATTGGAGCCCAGACAACCCCGCCTGACTTACTAAGTGAGAGGACCTCATAACCGCTAATATACCTCTTTCCCTCAGAGTCGTTATTGAAGAACTTATCCACGAACTCTCCTATACGCACTAACCTAACCCTGCCGGTTCTCACCTCCTTAATCAAGATCGGGGTCTCCCGAGCAACACTCTGAATTGCTTGGAAAGCTATAGAACCCTCAGCACCTCTAATCTCACCGACTATTATGTAGTTCGGTCTCTGCCTAAGCGCTGACTTAAGTAGGTCAAACATAGTCACACTACTTTCAGGCTTTCCAGTATCCCTAGTAAGCTCCCTCACCCAGTTAGGGTGCGGAACTATTACCTCCGCAGTATCTTCTATTGAGACTATCTTAGCTGAAGGCCTTATGAAGGGTATCATAGCTGTGAGCGAGGTAGTCTTACCGCTGGCGGTCTCGCCACACACGAACCCGCTCATGCCTTCACTTAACAACATCCACATGTAAGCCGCGACTCTCGAATCGAAAGTCCCCCAACTAATGAGTTGAGTTATGCTAGCCGGGGTCTTCAGGACACGCCTTATAGTGAAGTTAGAACCTCTTAAGCTAACATCATTACCGAAAACTATGTTTATTCTGGAACCGTCAGGCAGTGTGGCATCAACTATGGGTCTAGCACTAGACAGAGGCTTACCTATCTTCTCAGCCAATGAGATGAGGTACGAGTTCAGCTCACCCTCATCTACGAAACCAACGTTACTCTCCATATTACCGAAATACTTGTGAACAACATATATGTTACCTAAACCGCTACAGGAGATATCCTCTAGGTAGGGATCCCTCAGAAAAGGCTCTATCAAGCCCACGCCAACCTTATCCCTCACTACGTGGTACGCCAGCACGTTCCTAAACTCACTCAGGGGAATTCCGTCACTCAAATAACGCGTTAACTCATTACCGAGTGAATCAAAGACTTCGCCTACTAAACTGAGTAACAAACATATCTTATCGTCAGGAGANTTAGGCACGTAATCATCTGGGATCAGCCTCGCTATCCTTTCCTCAACTAAGTGGAGTACCTTATCGGGCGGTCTGGGAGGCTCCACCACGACGTATGTTGGGTAACCTCTGCCAGACCTCCTACTAGAGACGTGAATGAAGATCCCTCCACCAACAGGGTATATGATGTTGTAATCTCTCATGAACTTATGATCGCTACTGAGCTTCTCAACTACCTTAACATCACCTATCCCGGGAGTCTTCCCGCTCACGTACTCCTTAAGATACCAAGGCTCTATATCACCGTAGTATGGGGGGCGGCAAACAATTCCCTCTTGCACTACCTTCTTTCCACGTGAGCCTATTAAGTTTCGGGGGTTGAGAGTCTTAATAGATATGCGTAGCTTCGGGAGCGCCATACCTATCACGCTTTAGTAGCTTTCATGGGAATCACCTTTATCCCTAGCGCTGGATCTACGTCGAAGATTATTGATGGGTCGGCGCCTGCGTTAAAACCCTTCATCTTAATTAAGTTAAGCATCTTGTAAATCCTCCCACCAATATCTACGTTGCTTAAGCTGACGTACACGTCTGAAATACCCACTACCTTCACTTTCATATCTTCTGGCAAGATGTTTGGGTGAAGCGTGAGTATTAAGGTATTCCCTCTCCTGACCAAGAACCTCAAGTTTTTGAAAAAATTCAAGACCTTCCCTGCCCAGACACCGTGAATTAAGTGCGTGAGACTATCAACCACTATTAAATCGTAGTNCGCTGAATGTGTCTCGAAAAAATTACTCAGTACGTCAAGTATCTTAGAATTCGTGAGGCTAGCCCACCTCAAACTCCTTAAGTTAGCCGTGTATATCTTCAACGAACCTTCTATGAAGTAATCACTCATATCCATTCGAACCTCAGCAGCGTCGGCAAGGAATTCCTTAACGCTTCTCTCCGTAGTTATGACTAGGGAGCTTAATCCCTCGGATAAAGCTCCGTAAATAATTTGCTGTACTAACGCGGTCTTTCCTGAACCATTATCGCCTTCGACGATCATGTAGGAGGGGTGTGGGAACCCCCCACCTAACCTCAGGTCAAGAACTTCATTATGCGTAGGTATGTACCTACGCGTTTCCTATCACCCAACTACTCTTATGCCCTCCCGGGCTAACCGCTACTACTACGACGGAGCTATTCTCAGATTTAGGTGTTGGTAGCTTAAGCCTTACTACAGCTACCTCCCCCGGAATCAAGTAATTACTTCCTTCTAAACCCCTCTGGACCTTACCAGAATATAATGTAGTTAAGCTCCAGCCAGGACTCTCATTAACAGAGTACTTAAGTAGGTAGGTAGTCACGCGTCCCTCCATGTCCTCATAACACACGATAAACTGAACCTCAGTTAAGGGCGCCACTGTACCGTCAACGGCCGACAACTTAATCTCTACAAGGGTTTCATTAATTAGGGAGCCTTCAATTATTCTCAGCTTATCGTTTCTAGCTAGAGATTCACTCAACCTCCTCACCTCCCTGAAAACGAGTAATGTGTAGTTCAGGTTCATGACGATGCCGGCAACAATCATCACCAGCATGAACACCGCGACAATTATTGACGGAATCACTACCTCGCTTGGCAGGACTAGCCACCCCCATCACCCTGGAACTATCCCCTCCGTGTAAGCACCCGAAGGCAAGACTAACTTAACCTTTATCGGCTCAGAAGGCTTACTCTGAAATAACATCTTAATTAAGATAGTCTCTCCAGGGCTCCAGGTNCCGTCCTCCACTAACTCCCTCACAGAGGCCTCGTTAATCTCTCCCCCAGCACCCAATATGAAGAAGTAGTTCCGACCGTCGTAAGTATTTAGGTAGAGTTCGGTCTTGCCATAGAGTTGAGTTAGAGGTATGTTGAGAGTCCCAACGTTCTTCACGTAAATAACGTACATAGACTCGCTTGAATTATAAAAACCTGTTATTATTTTGACGTCAATCTGGAGTTCCTGAAGCTTGGAGTTTAGGATGAGTGAGAGAGAATTATTAACATAGTTTATTCTAGTAACTACGAAAGCTCCGAAAACAGTGGCTAGGATAACCCCAACGATAGTGAGCAATCCGTGAGCTATCACGGTCGAGGAGCCCATGCCTCAGCATCCCGTACCTCAAGCTCTCCGTACCCAGTAATCACTTGCTGACTATCAACTTCAGCACATAAGTCATTAACTCACTATCCACTAACTCATCCCTGAAGCCGAAGTTGTCAGCTATTATGCTGAACATAGCTATCTGTTCATCGATGCTTAAGCTTCTCTTCCTACCCTCATCTACTAAGTCGATAATCACCTTCAGTAACTCTAACTCATCATCTCTAACTAGGTTGAGTTTGTTCATGAAGGTTATGTAGTGTATTAACATGTCTTTATCAACCCTATCCAGTAGTAGGTTGGCTAAACGCATGAACTTCATGAGGGTCTTCAGGTTGACGTACTTGCCCTCGCTACCCAGCCTCTTAAGTGTTTTCTTATCCTCGGAGAGAGATGTGATTGGTTTCTCTTTACTAGCTCGTGACCTCTCGGTCTTCAAGTCTTTATCGTCTCCTTCAGCCTCAACACTACTTAAGGTAGTGATCACCTCCTCAGGCTTACTCATAGCAGCTACTTGATTTAGTGGGTTACCTAACTCTCCTAGAGCTTCCCTTAACTCTACGACAGCTTCTCTCAAAGCCTTAACCAACTGAGCTAACTCTTTCTTAGACTCCTCCTCAGCTACCACACCACTATTTGACTCAACCACGGGTCCCACCCCACCCGAACAAAACCTACTACCATAAAGCAGCTTAAGGAGAGGCTTAACGAAAAACCTACACAAGAAGCAATCACATGACCAAGGAACTTCACTCCCAATCACGACCACCTCTCAAGAAGAGTCTTAAGACCTACGATGAAAAAATGAACGAAGACGTAGAAAGGCAATAACAAGAACAGGGAATAATAAAAACCATCACGGAATAAGACCCACAAATAGAAAGCCGTGAGGATAGCTAAAGAGAAGGAAATAAGCGTAACTAACATGAGGGGGTATGGGGAAACCTTTGAGGAAGAACCTTTTACAACAAAAAAGAACAAATAAGCTTTAGAGTAGATCATTGAAAACACCTCAACCTAGAGCTACCGCCTGATNCGCCGGTAGTATGGCTGGAACAACCCTCTCAACAGTTAACGGCGCACCCTCAGGAGTCCTAATCTCAACCCTTATATTGTCGTAAGGTGCTGGGTGATAGCCGTTCTGGAACTTAATCACTAACAGAACCTTCTCGCCATAAGATAACACACTATCAGAAACTCTCTCCACAACAAATATCATGGTTGCATTGGGCCCGNNAGCAGCATCTATGGATGTATTGATGTCAGATAGTCCATAACCAATACTACTCCACTCTTCTGCTGTGAATACTTTGCTGTATATGTTCTCGTAAGCTATGTTCTGTGTTCCCGTGACGAAGAGTGCCACGGTTAGCTTCTCCGGGTTTAAATCCACGCTGTCCTTACCTGGTGCTAGCCTTATTGGTATGCTGATTAACTCAACGCCATTCCCATTACTGTTGACTAGTGCCGTTATTGAGCCATCTACCTCTAGTGCTGAGGACGCGTGCGCTAGACCGGAGTTTATCGTTTCTCTAGCTCTCTGAGTCGTGAACATACCCATGTTGAGTACTACGAACGCGAGAGCTGCGGCTACCACTACGAACGCTATCATGACTATAGCTGCTTCTATACCAGTTATTCCTTTCCTAGTTTTCCGGTGGTTTCGGNTTACGCGCGTTTTAGGTCACCTCGTGATGGTGGTCGACGACATCTTTTTAAAGAGTTCGTTTCTTGGGAGNCGGTACTCCGAAGCCTCTCCTCACGCGAGAGATTCGTTTTTCAGTCACGTACTAGTTTAGTGTTTTGTTTCTCTGCGTCGACGGGTCGTCGAGTTTTCAGCGTTCTTTTTAAAGGAAGTAGTAGCTAGTTTCTTGGTGTTTTGGTTGGATGCCGTGAGAGAGTTGCTCGGCCTACTCGTGGATGGGAGGATATTTGTTGACGCTTGTCTCGCTTTGAGGGGTCGGGTGCTGGGCTTTATTGAGGGCGGTGAGGATCTCCTCTCTTTCGCAGAGTATGTCTCACTCATACCTCCTAGAGCTGGCTTCGTTATCTTGATGTATAAGAATGGGTTTAGGTGGGTTTATGCTGGCGTCCCGATAGCTGAGGGTGTTTTCTTGTGGCTCACTCTTAAGGTTTCTCAGCCTTACGTTGCTGACCCGGTTAAGCTTAAGTTTCTCTTAAAACATCTTTCTAAGACTTCCTTCAGGCTGAGTGATCTGNTAGGGAAGGCTTTATTAAGCACTCAAGACTTGGTAGACCAGAATTAGGGGGTGGTTTAAATGTGTTCTGCTTACCTTAGTAGTAGGGAATTAATGCATAAGAAGATTGAACTCATTAAAGAGCTGGACGCTACACTTGACTTCGCTAAATCCACTGCTCAACTAGAGATAATGCTGTATTTAAGTACTTCTAAGAAAAGCCCTACAGTCAGGGAAATCGCTCAAGCACTCAACATGAAGCTTAAGACAGCATACGACGCTCTTAATAAGCTAATCAATAAGGAATTAGTTGAGAGGACTGATGAAGGCAGTTATAAGCTTAGCACATTAGGCAACGAGTACGTGGAGAAGTTAGTGAGTTTGATAGTGGNCGGCGAGCTTAGAGGGTNGCAGCAAATCAGCTTAAACGTGAATAACATTAACGCGATAATAAGGAATTTAGTAACTTTTAAGCATGTCCACGACGTCATGTTAATCCTGGCACTCACGAACTCAGATAAGATAGAGTTGAAGAAGTTAGCTAAGCTATTTAAGACTTCAGAGCAAACTCTTTCTGAACACTTAGAGCTCTTCTGTAAGAAAGACGGAAGTCTCGGGTTACTGAAGAGGACTGTAGGGAGTGACGGCACTACGTACTACTCGCTAACTGAGTTAGGGAGACAAGAAGTGAGTAAGTTCATGACGTATAGGAGGTTAAGAAACAACAAACTATTACTCGCTATAATGAGAGTAACCAGAAGCTTAACCCCGAAACAAGCGATACTGAGAATGGCTTTGTCCAGCTACGTATTGGCGATAGCGGGCATGTATACAATACTTTTTACGTACACGGGAATAATAATATCTTCAGTAATATTAGCATATTTATCAGCGGTAATGACCGTAGCCTTATACTACGACTTATTTTAATCCTTACTAAAAACAAATCAAATCACTAACCGCTCTGACCTCCTCCCCGCCCTAAAAGGGCGAGACTTTCAGTTATAAGTCAAAGTATTTTGAAGGAAATATAGTCTCGTTTGTTCCTAGATGTTTGTTTTGTTGGTTTGTATTTACTGAGTGTCTACGGTGATGCTGAGTGTTGCGAACTCATCGTTTTGTTCTCTGGTAGTAGGCAGTCGGGAACATTTGGTGGGCAAGGCGGCGGACCACCCGGTTGAGGGTATATTCTTACCTCATACATAGCTACGAGAGGTACCTCCCCGACATTATAGTACACGTTAGGTCCTGCGACAGAGTGCGACACCTTCACTACCTCAACATAGATAGTGTTCTGAGGAGGATTGACTCTCTTCCATTTAAGGTGGATGTGCGTGACACTCTCGTAAAACGTTTGGTCAGCGATTCCGAAGAAGGTTCCTATGATCGAAAACATTATGCTCGCAGCCATGCTATGCTTCGAAAATATCAACGATAATAAAGACATGGAAATCCCCCACAAAACAGACGCAAAACCACCACCCACAGAAGAGTAATTACCACTAATATAATCTATGGTTGTTAGAGTTATAGGTATTTCCCCGTGCGTGACCAATTTTAGTAAGTGATCGTATAGCTTATTTTCACGGACGAAAATCCCTATCCAGTCCTGAATTACGGGAGTTATGTTAGAAATCAAGCATGTTCCGCTGATGCATCCTCCTGAAGCGTCAAACCAGCTTAAATCCCACAAATCACGAGAGTACTCCTCCACTTCAACGTAGTATGGGATTATTGACACGATAGGTATCGCTATCCAGTAACTTGAATCGCCCCAGTAACTCATCACCTGATACGTGAGGATCAGCGCGTCGTAATAGTACCTTACCTTTGTCCACACAGATATCGCCGCGACGCGAAACCCATAACTCCAATAAGGAGGAATCTCAAAGTCGATGGTTTCTGAGGCACTAGTTACGCTGTACTTTTGCTGACCAGATATTAACGCACCCATAAACGTTAGTCCATGCACGTTATAGCCTCCCCGAGCTGATCCACGCGTTAGGATAAGATCTAATGAGGGCGGGTCTTGAATTGTCGAGCTTACTCTTATTACGAATGGTTTGAAGAGAAACAGGTACGTGTTGTGAGGTAGTGAATTATTCCAGTAAGCATCGCTAGGATAGTATGATAGATGTAAGCATAAACTCGTTACCGTTTCCATGGTCTTGATGCCTTCCCTAAGACAGTTTTGAATCCAAAACGCATATCCAGGAAGAGTGTTTAAGTAATTTCTTACTTCCTCAGGATTACTAAATCTGCTTTTGCTGAAGAGGTATGCCGTGCCGTAGATATGTATGAAGTTCAGCCAGGTAGTGTTCTCCGCTAGTAATTCCTCCGTTGATTGAGTGTAGACTCTGTCCCTCCAGAATTCCGGTGGTTCTTCCGGGAAGACCCAGAAATTAGGTATGTAACCGTCTTGTCCAATCGCTGGAGGTCCGGAATTAGTTAGAGCGCTAGCTACACTTCCCTTATTTGAAGTGCTATGATTAAGCGATGTTACCGCCTCAAATGTCTTGTTTGTTATCCCTAATTCCTTGAGTAGCTTCATTAAA
>Ga0065719_105154_pt1 | contig 50672 bp, 63 predicted proteins | sample GBSCel85sediment_FD_59106 | JGI IMG/M metagenome (GOLD analysis project Ga0065719, IMG submission 59106) | Hot spring sediment microbial communities from Great Boiling Spring, Nevada - Cellulolytic enrichment CS 85C v3 (version 3) | ecosystem: Environmental > Aquatic > Thermal springs > Hot... | reverse complement strand
TCGGGCGGCTCGGCAGCGCTAACCCCTGCCGGGCCTTTTCGGGGAAGGACCCTTCCAGGCGCCTTCCCCTATGGGGGATTAGCACCAGTTTCCCGGTGTTATCCCCCTCCCGAGGGCAGGTTAGCCACGTGCTACTCAGCCGTGCGCCACGCCCCGCGGCGGCGGAGCGTGCGACTCCCATGGCTTAGCCCCACCCCGATAGCGGTCGGGTCCGGCAGGATCAACCGGAGTTACGGCCGCTTTGGACGGTGGGAGGGTTTCTGCGCTTGACACGGGGTTGANCCCATGCACCCCTCGTCAGACCTGAGCATCCCGGGGGTAGCGTCCCCCGGTTGGCTCGGGTCTCCATACTAGCGAGTAAGCGTCTAGATTCTTATCTAGTATGGGGGATTTATATACTTTACCCCTCTTGATCATTGAAACATTTATGGAATGTTTTAAAGCCCTGCTTCATGTACCCGCGGCAGGAGGCCGGTTAATCACTCACCGGGCTATGCCCGGCGTCACAACCATGCCGCCGCCGGGATTGCCGCGGGCATTAATGATTATTGTTACACATCCTAAAATAGGATTCCACTGGGGAAGTGTTCAGAGAAAGCGGGTGAGCTCCTTCAAGGATTTAACGGTTAAAACAGGTTTACACTCAGTGTTCGAGGAATCCGTGGATCTTTCAACAAGGATGAAGTCAACCCCCGCCCTCCGCGAGGCTATACAGTCTACCACCCTGTCGCCCACGTAGACTGCGTCGCGCGGGGGAACCCGGGCCCAGGCAACCGCTCTCAAGATGACATCAGGCTCGGGCTTACCTCTAACACCTTCCTCAACACCGGATACTACCTGAAAGAATTCTTTAAGCCTGAAAAACTCTAGGAACGCGTTAATTCTTAACGTCACGCTCGAGGAGGCGACGCCGAGTATGTATCCTTTCCCCTTCAAGTATTCTAAAACCTCTAAAACATCTGGAAAAATTCTCACCATGCTCCTCCAGTTCTCCTCGACAATACGCTTCCTCACCCTCTTGAACTCCTCGAGGTCAACGCTCCCAGGTTCAAACACTTCCTCGAGAACACTGTCCAACGGGTAGCCAATCATCCTCCTCACTCTTTCAGGGTCAACCTCCACGCCAAGCCTTCTCCCAGCCTCGAGAAAAGACCAGACTATGAAATCCTCACTATCCACCAAAGTCCCGTCTAGGTCGAACAATACTAGTTTTTTCAACTACACAGCACCCTCAATAATCATCCTGGCGAAATCCAAGACACCCTTGGAGCTCGGCTTATCAAGAACGATATTGCAGACTTTTTTCAACCCCTCGTCAGCATTCCCCACGGCAACCTTGTAGCCAACATGCTTCATGATTTCAGCATCCATCACACTGTCCCCAACCCCTGCAGCCTCATCAGGGGGGATGCTCATTCGCTCCAGGATGTATTTCACTGCAACACCCTTATCCACCCCTTTAGGCATCAAATGTATTGCGTAGCCACTGTAGCCCACGCGGACATCCTTATACGTGGATTCAACATACTCCGCAACCATCTTGTAAACCATCCAGCCGTCAAACCCCTTCCTGACCTTCAAGGCGTACTCGTAAATCCTAAAGCGATTCTGCCACGTATCTTCAACGTAATCCTTAAACCTCTCTAGAACGTCAACATAAACGTGCCTGGTAGGCGAACCCGCAAGCTCAGCAATACCCCATTTATCATAGTATATGATTGAGCCAGACTCCCCTGTGACAGGGCCATTGAACCCGAGATATCTTGAAAGCCCTATAACCACGGGTAAAGCATTGCTTGACACTATGCTAACGTAAACCCCTTGACTAGTGAGTTTTCTCAGAACACTCACGAGCTCTAAGTCTAAGAGATACGTATCCCTACCCTCTGTAATAGTCCCGTCAACATCTATGAACACTATCCTGATCCTGCTCATTATTCCAGCCTGCAAATATCTCCTTAGGTTGAGAATTATTGATGGTTTATCCTAATAAACGATTCACGGGAGAGTAACGTTTAGACGTATGTAAAAATGTTGATTAATATATATTTTAATGGGAAAAACGTGTTTTTAAACACAATATAAGTAATCACACATAAGAATTATAAAGGATTCTAATTATAAAGATGTTTGAGTGAGGGGCTGTGAGTGATTACATTAAATTCGCATTTATGTGTAAAGAGAGGCCGCCGTCAAATAATTTAAAAGTAGCAGTCATAGGGGCCGGACCCGCCGGCCTAGCTGCAGCAGGATACTTATCATGCCAAGGCTACGAGATAACAATCTACGATAAGCAACCGTTACCAGGAGGATTGATGATATTCGCGATTCCCCCCTGGAGAATACCCAGGCATAGAGTACTGCTCGGCGTTAAAGAGCTCGAGGAGAAGTTCGGGGTAAGCTTCTCAACCAGAACCAAGGTTTTCACAGGCGAGGAGAAGCACCACGAGGAAGGCGACATGTTCGTTGAAAAGAAAATAAGCCTCGAGGAGATCGTGAACAACCACGACCTGGTATTAATAACCACGGGGACATGGGCATCCAAGATACCGCGCCTCCCAGGCTCCAACGTGAAAGGGGTTATCTCAGCACTTGAATACATATATGGTTTTAGGCTTTTCGAGTTAAAATTGATCGATAGGAGGCCAGAATCGGGTAGGAGGGTTGTGGTGATCGGGGGAGGATACAGTGCTGTTGATGCCGCGGAGCAGGCGCTTAGGGAAGGCGCTGAGTCATACCTTCTTTACAGGAGAACGATAAACGAGGCACCAGCAGGGATTTTCGAGATAGAGAGGGTTCAGAGAATGGGCGTGGAGTTCCAGGAGCTGGTGGCCCCGGTTGAGATACTGGCTGAGAACGGGTGGGTGAAGGGTATTAAAATGCAGAAGATGAGGCTAGGCCCGCCCGACGAGACAGGGAGGCCTCAGCCCGTGCCGATTGAAGGGTCCGAGTTTATAATAGAGGCTGACACGGTGGTTTTCGCGACGGGGGAGAGGGCGACACCTCCATTAAGCCCTAGCGAGGAGGTTTTGAACAAGCTTGGGATAAAACTCTCCAAGAGCAATACTATAATAGTTAACGAGAGATATCAGACAGGTAACCCGAAGGTCTTCGCAGCAGGCGACGTGGTCACCGGTCCAAGTAAAATAGGCCCTGCAACTAAAAGCGGCCTCTACGCGGCAAGGTTCATGAACAGCTGGATCCAGGCAAAACTGGTTAAGCAACCCCTCGCGAGGTGAGCTGGATGAGCTTGAATAACCCCTCCACATCTCATCAAAGATATCTCAGGATAATTGACATAGGAACCTGCATAGGATGCGGAGCATGTGAGGCAGCATGTGACTTCATCCACGATGGTAAACCATACATCAAGGTTTACAGGACCTCGCTCGGCCTTGAAATCCCGGTTTCATGCCTCCACTGCGCTAAAGCTCCTTGCATAGATGTTTGTCCAACAGGAGCTATGACAAGGGATAAAGAAGGCGCCGTGTACGTTATACCGAGCAAGTGCATAGGCTGCATGGCATGCCTGTACGCATGCCCGTTCGGCATACCGGAGCTTGACAAAGCGCTTAGAATATCCACCAAGTGCGACCTGTGCTCGGATCAAAGGAAGAAAGGGCTTGAGCCAGGCTGCAGTTCACTGTGCCCGACAGGGGCGATAGTGTACTCTGCTGAACCCGTAGTATTCGACATAGCTAAGAAGAAGACTGCTGAATCATGGGCTAAGGCAAGGTATGAATCCCTCAAGTAGCCAAGGGATCGCCATGGACGTGTATACGTTAATCTTTTTCTACGTGCTAGGCGCAATGGTTTTCATCTTACCCAGCTTTAAAAAAGGTTTTTCAACCACTCAAATATTACTTCTAAAAATCTCCTCCACCATTCCTTTAGCCATCGGTGTCTACGGCTTATATGCTAATGGCACACTCGATATTTTCGGAGCAGTCTTAGCTGTCTCAACCATTGTCTCAGGAAGCATTATTTCCCTCTACGCCTACGATTATTTCAGAATCAACAACTACTCGGCGTCAGCCAGCATTCTGCTCGATCTTCTAATAATCTCTTTGACCATGACCTATTCCTCATTCAACATACTAGCTCTTGCCGCTTTCTGGACAATATCCGAAGTCCTAGCATATGCTTTGATAAAAGAAGGAGAAGAACACTCTTACGAGGGCTCCCTCACTTCGAGCAGAGGTTTCATATTTACTTCAACACTAACTTTCGAAGTAACGGTCTTCACAATGATTATTACGTCAGTACTGCTGGTCGCAGGAACGATGAGTTTTCAAAACCTTTTAAAAAGCTTCCCAGACCTCGCAACCGTTAAGACAATGGTTCCAGCATACCTTATTCCATTACTAATAGCAGGGTTCGTGACGAAGGCTGCAACAGTGCCGTTACATTTCTGGCTTCCAAGCGCACACTCAGCAGCACCCTCCCCCGCATCAGCACTCCTAAGCGGTGTCATGACGCCTTTGGGTTTCCTAGGCTTGTACAGGGTTGTAAGCTTGGTTGACTTTGGAGAGTATGAGCCCATCATAGCCTTTTACCTGATCGTGTCTGGAATATTTTCAATAATATACGGAGGGTTGCAAGCAGCGTGGCAGAGGGATGGTAAGAAGATGCTGGCGTATGCGACAATATCAACCAACGGGTTTATCAGCCTTATATTCGCACTCTATCTCTTATACCCCGGCGAATACGTCTTCCTGGCCTTGGTAACATCAATAGTAATGCACACAGCCTACAAGACTACATTGTTCGCTGAAATCGGTTTAGTAGAGTACGCGTATGGTAGCAGGTACATCCACGGGTTACATGGGGTCTCAACGCTCATGCCGTTATCATCTATAGGAGGACTACTAGCCGTATTCACCATGCTCGGAGTCCCAGGAACCATTGGGTTTACATCAAAGTTTTTGAGCGTTTATGCAATCCTATACCGGGATTTGGACTTGGTGAAAACAATCATTCTTCTAGGTATAGCGTTCTATATTGCAACTACGATATCGATAAGCATAAACTACTTCAAAATATACCTCAAGAAGGGAAAGGGCGTGCTACAGCCTGTTCACCACATTGATACAAGACTGCAGGTTTTCATTCTGGCACTTGGAACACTCAACGTTCTCTACAACCTCACAATACTCATATCAGGGTTCACAACAACAGCCCTCGTAGTATCGTTCACCATGATAGTGCCTGTTCTAATAGCAGCATTATTCTCAATCACGGTTAGAGGGGTGAGCCCGAGTGAACATTCTGGCTAAAACATACATAATACTTACTGTTCTCCTCTCGGCCACGGGAGCCCTCATAGTGGACTCCCATCCCAGGTTTTCAAAGATTTTGAGAATCCTCGGATTCCTCGTTCCCGGCTTATTTTTCCTCACAGGGGTAGTAGAGCTTTTATGGTTCCAGCCGTATTTCATACTTCTTTCCATGATAGCAGCAATAGGTTTAACCCTGCACACCGAAGGTTACTATAGAGTGATATATGGTAAGGTAATGTATCAGCAACTTGTAACGGACATTATGCTCTCCCTGGTCATATTATTATTCTCCTCTGAAACCCTCATCGAAGTGATAACGCTCTGGATAGTTCTTGAGTTAGTTTCAGTCCTCCTCATACTGATGGAGAAAGGATATGAGAATTACCCGGTAGCAATAAAATACCTTGTTTTCTGTGCAACACCGGGCGATATCTCAATACTGTCGATATGGGTGCTTGCTTCTCAGAAATACGGCTTCATAGAGTCATTGCTAATCCCGTTGACTGAGCTCTCTCAAACCAGCATGAGTGTTGGACTCCTAGAATCAATAATCCTTGTAATAGGATTTCTAACCAAGCTTGGCCAATTCCCCCTTCACTCATGGCTTCCAACAACCTACTACCACGCCCCATCCCCAGGCTCCTCCGTTATGAGCGGGTTGCTTTCGAAAATGGGCGCTTTCTCACTATTCATAGTGATTTCAATCTTCAGCGTAGACCCAGCAGTATTCTACATCATGATGGCACAGGGCATTGTCACATCCGTTTACGGCTACTTGATGACTACTGTTCAAACAGATGTTAAAAAAGTGATAGTATACAGCTCGCTGGGGCACATGGGCATTGTAACAATGCTTTTCGCGCTCCACGGCTTGGTCAGACAACCCATCATACAGACTTTGATAGTCGTATACGTTGTATACCATGGCATAGCCAAAGCGCTGGGTTTCGCCAATATTTCAATAATGGAGCAACTCGCAAACACTCACGAGCTCTACAAGCTAGGCTACCTCGGCCTCGTCTCCCCGAACGCGCTTAACATAGCTTTCCTAACATTCCTCAACTTAACAGGGTTCCCTCCAACCCCTGGCTTCATCGTGAAATTCCTCCTGATATTCACTACGCTATCCCTCGTCTTAACAGGAAGTCTGCTAGCCCTCCCAGTGCTCGCGATAGTCAGCTTCTCAACCGTGCTGACCGTGATCTACATCGAGCAAGTTCATAGCAGCCTATACATCATCCATTAAACCGCCTTTGAAAATCCCGCCCAAAAACCTCAACGAGCCNGAGCTAATTGGAGACTACTTCCTCTCCTTCTTTTCAATAATCCTTTCCTACTTCCTACTCTACGTATTCCCGGTTAACTTCTGGGTTTACATACTTCTAATCCTCACTGCTTTAACAACCCCGCTAGCCATACTAATATCCGTGCGAAACTTGAAAGAAGCTAGAGAGGAGAAGGAGCAGTGGTTATCGGGTGTTGAGGCATGAGCTCGGCAAGAGGAAGCGCGATGCGGTGGTTTGAAAAGCTGCTGGAAAAAACCCTTCACAGAGGTAAGGGCTCGCGGGCAGACCTGCTTAGAGGAATACTACAGTACTCTATAAACATGGGCGATGCTTTCTTCATTAAACTAGGGTACGTGGTAAACAAACTATCCATAATTCTCAACAAGATTCAAATAACAATGATAGAGTCCATGATAATGGCATCGCTATGGTTCGGGTTGATCGCGGTCCTAGTAATCTGGCTTGTAACCTACCTGGCTTGAGGTGATCGCGTGTTCGATACAATATTAGTAGGGATCGTGTCGGGCGCGATGCTCGTACTACCCTTACTGCTGGACGGGTTGGAGAGGAAGGTTAAAGCAGGTATTCAAACACGCATAGGGCCCCCAGTAACCCAAACGCTATATGATTTCCTCAAACTCATGGGTAAGGAGGTTAAACCTTTCACGGGCTCTGCCCTGGCAACTTACATGGCTCTGTTGACTATTCTCCTTCAGGTATCATCATTGATAGCTCTAAACTATTTCATCATTGCTGAGAGAAACTTCCAAATCCTGTTCGCTGGGCTAGCATTGTTCCTTGTAGCACAAGCATCGAGCGCCATGACACCCCTCCTTGTTCCAAACCCGTTCTCCCAGATAGGAGGTTATAGAGAGGTTGTTATCTCACTTGTAAACGAGTTTACCATGATACTTTCAATAGGCGCAATATCTTTAATACTGGGAGGGAAGGTCGCATCCCCATATGCTTACATAGGACTGCTGTCAGCCATGATAACGTTATTTATAACAAGCTATGTTAGCACAGGACGCCCGCCCTTCGACATTGCTGAAGCAGAGGTTGAGCTTGCATCCGGGATTTTCGTAGAGTTCAGCGGACCCTTGCTTGCAGCATATGTTTACGGCATGTTAACTAGAAGGCTTCTAGCGAAAATGATTCCCCTCGTGATCATTCTGCAATTCCTCACAGATCCGGGACTCATAACTCCTCTAATACTAGTTCCACTGATAGTTGTGATATGGCTTGTCTACGGGATTGCCGCTACAATAGTTGGAAGAACCAGGATAGATATGGCGCCTATAAGCCTCCTAAAGCTTTATATACCTTTAATGGTGTTATCTATAACAGGGTTATTGATAGGTGTATACCATGCTTAGAAACACTTCTATTATAGACAAATACGTAAAACTGGCAGAGTCCTCCAACGCATCCCTAACAGTGGACGGTGATACAATCCACATCGTAGCCAAGCCGGAGTATATACCCGGGTTAGCTGGAAAACTCTTCAACGAGTTTAAATGTGTTCACAGAACCTGTGTGGCGACCGATGAACGCCCATTAAACGGGTTCTTCTCACTCACCCACTTGTTCACTGACGATAGTAATGGCTTCTACATCGCTTTGAAGACTTATTTGGAGGGAGATAAGCCGAGGGCTCCAAGCATTGTTGACCAGGTTCCTGCTGCAGACTGGTGTGAAATGGAGGCAAGGGATCTAGTTGGAATAGAGTTTGAGGGAAGGAGTACTTACAGGCTTGTCCTCCCGCCCGGGTGGCCTTCGGATGTTTACCCGTTAAGGAAAGATTTCCAGTACGATAAGCGCCCAAGCATGTTACCTGTAAGCGAAAAGATAACAATCACAGAGGAATCCTCGACTGTGCCGGTGGGGCCATACCATCCCGCTCTCCATGAGCCCGAGTACTTCGAACTATATGTTGAAGGGGAGAAGGTAGTCGACGTCAAGTACAGAGGCTTCCACGTTCACAGAGGGATTGAAAAGCTTGGAGAGTCGAGAATGACTTACCAGCAGGTAAACTTCCTGGCTGAGAGAATATGTGGGATATGCGGCTTCGAACACAGTACTTGCTACGCGCTCGCTGTTGAGAAGGCTGCGAAGCTCGACGTCCCCGAGAGAGCCCAGTTCATTAGGAGCATAGTCCTAGAGGTTGAAAGGCTACACAGCCACCTTCTCTGGCTTGGCGTGGCCTTCCACCTGGTGGGTTACGACGCAGGCTTCATGCATATGTGGAGGATTCGCGAGAAAGTAATGTATCTCTCAGAATACCTTACAGGTAGCAGGAAAACCTACGGGATAAACCTTGTTGGAGGAGTGAGGAAGGATATTAACGAAGAGAAGAAGCCAAAGATCCTGGAGACCCTGGACACTCTTGAAAAAGAGTTCAAGGAACTAGTAAGTATCGCGATATCTGTGCCACAGGTTAAACGGAGGCTAACTGGGACTGGAATCCTCCCACGGGAAGATGCTGTGAAGCTTGGGGTTGAAGGCCCTGTTGCGAGAGCTTCAGGCATAGATAGAGATGCTAGAAGGGACCTGCCCTACGCAGCCTACAAACATGTATCATTTAAAGTACCAGTCTACACTGAGGGAGACAATATGGCGAGAGCGCTGGTCAGGGTTGACGAGGTTTTCGAATCGATATCAATGATAAAACAACTCCTCGACCAGATACCAAAAGGCCCGATACGTCTCGAGGAATTTGACATCCCTCCGGGTAAGATAGGGATCCAGGTCGTTGAAGCCCCAAGGGGGGGAGACATTCACTTCGTAATAACAGGTGAGGGCAAGCCCTACAGGTGGAGGGTTAGAGCCCCAACATACAACAACATCCCTGCTTTAAAAGTGATGCTAAGGGATCAGCCCTTGGCTGATGCCCCGTTGACAATAGCAAGTATTGACCCATGCTTCTCCTGCACGGACAGGGTTGTAGTGGTAAAGGAGGATGGATCCGTGCTCAAGCTTAACCTGACAGGGGGTGTTAAACTATGAGTGAAAAGCTCAAGCCGGCTAAGCTCTTAGTAATAGCTACTAAATCGGGAAGAGTAACCAAGAAGTATCCCTATGAGGAGCCGTTAGTATCCCCTGACTTCAGAGGGTTAATCGAGATAGATGAGAACAAGTGCATTGGATGCGGAGCCTGCGTTAACGCGTGCCCGCCTAATGCTTTGCAAATGATTAGCGACAAGGAAACCACGGTTCTCCGCTACTTCATAGGGAGGTGCATCTTCTGCTGGAGATGCGTCGACGTCTGCCCCGTAGGCGCTATTACAGGGACAAGAAAGTTCGAGCTAGCCACAGACGATGCTTCAGACCTCTACGTGCACGTGGTTCACAAGAAACCTAAGTGTGAAACATGTGAAGGACAAGGCGGAACCCAGAAAATGTTGTACTATGTAGTGGAGAAGTCACCGGTCACTGAGGAATACCTTAACGAGTGCCCTGACTGCAGGAAGAAATCCTTCATAGAGTCGGTAGCCAAGAGGAGAACAGGTGGTGTTAGTGAGTAGGTTTTTAAAGAAAAGCCTATGGGTTTTCCACCTCAACACAGGAAGCTGCAACGCTTGCGATATTGAAATACTCGATGTTCTAACACCCTTTCACGATGCTGAGAGATTCGGGGTAAAGCTTGTAACCTCACCCAGGCATGCTGACGTCATACTTCTAACCGGTCCAATAACTCTTGAAGCTCTCCCGAAAGTAGTCAACGCTATAGAGGCTGCTCCAAGACCAAGGGTTGTGATAGCGCTGGGCTCTTGCGGGGTAGGGGGAGGTATCTGGCATGATACTTATTCAACAATAGGAGGGATTAAAGGGCTTCAGAAAATCCTCGAGGAGAAGGGTGTCAAGGTCGATGCTTTCTACTATGTTCCAGGATGCCCTATAAGGCCGGAAGCCATACTGTACGCTGTTGCAATGTTCAAGGGTCTTGTATCGAAGAAGGTTAAGAGCGAGATCAAGCATGCAGAGTGAGAAAGCCCAGGTATACCTGTGCAAGTACACTTATTATGAAACACCGTTTTCAAGACACTTCATCAGTGGTGTAGCGAACTGTATTAAATGGGGCAGTATTGGTCTAGACGACCTCAGGAAAATTCTCGCGGTAGAACACTACGAGGTTTTGATGAGGGAGGGACAGGTAATCCTGACCGAGCCGAGATATTACGCAGCTATAACAGGGCAGGAGTATAGTGGAAGAGAATACATAGTGCTCAAGTTGATTAAAAAGTAGTTTTCAAGAAACCAATGCTTAATCCAAGAACGGTTACAAACGTTCCAACTATACCTTTGGAATCAGGCTTCTCCCCGTTAACTATTATTGAGAAAACCCTTCCAACAACAGGGGCTATGAGTGTAGGGAGGGCTGAAACCTGAACCCCTCCTATGCTTAAAGCTTTAATAAATAAAGCCATCCCTAGTCCAAAGCTTAAACCTCCCGCTAAAAAGCCAAGGATGAATCCTTTCCGAGAAAACGATTCCTTAACAACCCTCGACCCCTTAATACTTGATGCAAGAGTAAAAACAAACAGGTTTCTCACCACGGTTAGGAGGAAAGGATCCCCGTGCAGGGTTGCAAGCCTTGAGAAAATAGTGCTGAAACCCCAGAAAACAGCTGTGAGAAAACCCGATAAGTACTCCCTTCTACTTGAAACACTCCCATAACCCCTGTATATCAGGCTTACGCCGAAAACCGCTAGCAAAGTCCCTATTAGGATATGGTAGTCAGGGGTTTCGCCTAGAATTAAGATGGAGATGAATTCTGCTACGAAAACATACATGTAGCCTATGGTTATAGCGTTCCCGCCGCCTATACCCCTGATAGCTTTAACGTAGAAAATATCCCCGAGAAATGGTCCGGAGAAGGCGCTTAGAAATATTATCAACAACCCTGTGAAATCCGCTTGATACGTTGGAAAAATTGTGAACGTGATGATCAATGTGAGGAGGAACGCGTAGAAAGCTCTCACACCGTTAACAGTGACCGTGTCTAAGCCTTCCCCATACTTTTTAATCACCACAGGGTTAAACCCCCAGAGCACCCCGGCGATCAATCCGTAAATCATCGGCAGCATTAAGTACCCCTTTAATCATCAAAACGAGGATGCGTTAAAATAAATTACCGGTTTCAGAAGCGCCGGTGAATAATTGCCGTGAAAGCTGTTAAAACACTCCGAAGCCTTTAACCCGTTATCAACCAGGAGCCTACTGGAGTGCTTAAGGCTGGATCTGTGAAAACTTTATAAGCATAGTAAGTAATGGTATTCTAGATTGGAGAAGGGCGTGCAGAGAGCCCGTGACCCGGGTTCAAATCCCGGCGGCGGCGCTCTCTCAATCCTCTCACATCTTTAAAACCAGCAGGGAAACACTAGGATTTCTTTGAAGCATGAAAGGGGAGAAGGGCGTGCGACAGGCCCGCATACTAGGCCGGGCTATACTACGGCGGCATCTACAGTTTGTTATATCTTCTAGAAGAGCTTTTAAATTTTAACAATGGGGGGACAAGCCGCCCAGAGTTACGCCGGAACATAGTATGGTTTCTCGTCTAGCTTAAGAACCCCGCTTAGCTTTTTCATTTTAACCCTGTACTCCACATACCTGTCCTCCGGGCTGAACCTGGGCGGGTGGGGAACCACCAGCTCCGAACCACAAACCGGGCATGTGGAAGTTGACAACGTGTACTTACCGCATCTAGGGCACTTCCTCATCAACCAGTTCAAGCCTTCTCCTCCTCAATGCTCAGCTCTATGTGATTGGCTCTACAGCATTTCTCCAGGGTTTCAACAACCTCTGTCATGAGGGCTTCAGCTGATTTATAATCCTGTGAGTACAGGTCGATAACGTATCTTGGCGAGCCTGTCACGTATATTTCATGCTTAACGTTCTTCCCGGTTAAAACCCCGGAGACCTCTCCAAGACACTTTCTTATTCTCTCAACACCATCGGGAGCTGTGGATCGCATAACCAGTATTCTCCTAACCCTAACCTCCTTAACCTTCACATGCTTTCCTGCTTCCCTGATAAGAGCGTCAACCCACTCCTGCGGAACGCCCGCCTTCAGCAAAACCTGAGGACCTGTGGACACGGCCTCCTCGATAGCGTACATGGGATCCCCGTATGCATCTTCCAGCCGCCAGATAACCTCCCTGTATGCGTCTTCAATCTTCTTTCCAACCTGCTGGGCAACAATCTCCGTTATCTTACAGGCCTTCACATACCTTTTCCACCATAGAAGCTTCCTCTTCCTCTCGTTATCCGCTACCTTCTTAAGCGAAACATCTACCTCCTTTTTCCTCCTATCAACCCTGATCACTTTCACAACAATCTTCTGCCCTTCCCTCACAACCTCCCTGATATCTCTAACCCATTTCGAAGCTACCTCGCTCCATGGAAGAAAGGCTTTCAACCCGTTATACTCGTCCAAGGTTACGTAAGCACCGTAGTCAAACACCTCTACTACAGTGCCTATTACGTAATCACCCACGTTCGGCAACTCCTGCCTAGCTATTGGCATTTCAAACCACCCCGCTTAAGCTACTAACGTTTAACCTGTATATTAAAACAGCATAATTAACCTCAAAGGAGTAGTATGACACAGTAACCGAGTACACTGGTTTAGCAGTAACATTAACTAGTTCAAAATACTTTAACGTGCTTGAAAGCTTGTTCTGACTGTGTAGGACGTTGTAAACGTTGAAGCCTGCCTTGGATAAACCGTCAACAATAACGCTGGCGAGCAGTGTCTCGCTACCTCTAGCACTCCAGGCTAGTGGAACCTCGTAAACCGTCCTGCCGACACCCGTATTAATGAACTCGTAAAGGGACTTGTTCATCAGCGACGAGTATACTGGAATCCTGTACAGATCACCTGCAGCAGCGTAGTAAGGCAGCTGTATCCCATACTGATTGGACGCCCCAGGGATTACTGCTCCTATATACGCGTTGTTGGATTTACCGCCCGTAAGGCTTATGCTGAAAGCTGTTGAAACAACAAGGTATATTGTTGAAGCACCGGTTGCCTCGGAAACATTCTTCAAGATTTTAACAGCCGTTAGCTCATCGCTCAGTAAAACCCATGAAGTAAGCCTCTTGTAGCTTAAATCGCTCAACGGGGTTGATAAAACCTTAACCTCTCCAGCCCCTCCAACATACCCAAGTATCCACCACGAGTAATCCCAGTATGAAACAACGAGAACGTTGCCACTAGTGCTCGACAGATTTGCTTTCAACGTTTCCAGTGCTGAAGCCCACGCGCTCTCGTTTAAAAGCTTCTCGCCAACGCCCAGGTAGAGATCCATGTCAGCTAAGTATATGCTTGGCTTAGCGATCACTACTGACGCGGAGTATGCCGCATTAGCTGCTACGCCGCCAGCCAGGATAACTATTGAAATCGTTGCGAACAGTATTCTACGCCTAAAGTTTTCGATAAAAATTGTTGAAGCGGCCACCGATGCCAGCGTAATCCCTACTAGTGGCGCTAAGAAGACTAGGGATGACAACGCTGAGGTAGGGTCCACGTAAGGTAGAACTAGGCCGAGGAGGAATCCCGCAGGAAAAACTGTTCTGGCAAACCCTTTTCCCGCTAGGATCTCGCTCCGGGAGAACACTATCAAGCCCATTAAGCTGAAAATCCCGAGAACTCCATAGTCGATGACAGGGTTGAATCTCCGGGAGAATATTTCCGCATAACCCGTGAGCAACCCTGTTTTAAACAAGAATGTTGATAAAAGGATTGAAAAGATTGCAAGGAAGAATGCTGTGAAGAATCTAACGCTCGCCTTCTCAGGGCTCTTGTAGAATAATCCCGCGAGCACAGCAGGGGTTGCAAGCCAAATAATCCCTAGCATGCATGTGCTTGTCAAATAGCTTGTTCCAAGTAGTAGCACGGGGGCGGCGTACGCCGCTAACCAGGCTGTTAACCCATAAATGTAAGTTGAAAACTGTTTCTCACGCAGTAGTGGTGAGCAAGAACGTGACACCGGTGATCACCGATAAAACCCATGCGCCGGGGTAGAGAGTTAATGCGAGACCGTAGACAGCGCTCACGGCTACGAGGATTACCTTTCTCCTCGTGGACAAGTATAGGATTGTGAGCGCTATTGCCAACACTCCTGCGAAAAGCCATGCGGGGAAGCCGTAGTTACTAGGTTTAAACCAGTATATGAAAACCGGGGAGGTTGAGAGAAGCAGTGTGGAAAACCCTGCTATGAAAGCATCCTTGAATACCAGGAAGTAAAGGATGAAAGCTGACAAGAGCAGGGAAACCCCGCCTATCAATGCTAGTTGCGAGGGTTGAACGCTTAAAGCGTTTGCAGAGTAGTAAACTGCTTTCAAAACCCATTCACAAGCGCCTTGGAATGCTCCACAATAATCCTGGATACTGCCCGAGGCTTTAGCGTAAGATGCTATCCAGGCCACAGCGTCGTCTGGAATGCCCTGCTGGGAAGGGTTGAACANGAATACGAGGTAAACATAAAGCGCTACGGAGGCTATAAGTAAAGCAATGCCTATGGCGAACCTAGCGTTCATTAAACCACCATTCCTAACTGCTTATCTTAATCACAGGTCTGAAAAGTAATAAAGATTTTTATTCAAAGCAGAGAATACTTGAGTCAGTGGAGATGTTGATGAAGGATCGCTTTAGGAGAGAACTATACTCGCATCTCGTCGAATACGATGTCGTGTTAGAAAAGGACGAGGAAATACTCCCTCATACTAGCAGGAATCCTCACTGTTGCAGTACTCGGCAACTGGGTTTACAATGTAATGAATATACAGTACTTCAATCCGAGCAGTGCTACGCAGTTGATAGCGATTTCAATACTCTACTCATCACTAATCCTGTTCTCCGCGGCAATCGGCTTCATACTGCCGCACTTCTCAACCTATGTGAGGCCCAGGGTTTTCAAGGAGATGAAAGATGAAAGGATTCGAACCCTGCTTCAAACATCGATGCTGATAATACTCTCAATCACTTTGGCCATAACATTCTTCATAGCTTACAGCTTCTACGCGCAAGTCGTTTAGGATAAACCATCCTCCTCTGAATTCTCCACGATAGGGTGTTTCAACGTTACTAAACAGTCATTAAGAATCCCCTTAACTAGCTGATTCTGGTTAAGCAAGGCTATGTCGCCTTTACGGAAAACACGGTCCTCGAGTCTACAATCACTTGTGAACAATACCAAGTACCGGTTACCTAGCACCATGTTCTTCGCGGACAGAATTGTCTGCTCAGCTTTAACTAGCCTCTTAGCAAGCTCTAATACTTCCCTATCGAATGACTCGGGCAACTCCTCACCCCCCAGTATTGCTTTAACAAGCCTTGCCCTTGACAACGTCTCAGCATCCTGCTCTAAGTTAGCAACCATGTCTCTAACTATGGCCCTGGATCTCGCATCACTCACGTCCAATCCTAGAAGCGCCTTCTCCACCAACCCCCTGACTTCTCCAATCCTACTAGAAGGTATTACTTGAATGTTTCTGGAGAACATTTCATCCCTGATTAAACGTATCAACGGGCTGCTCAAGCCTTAACCTCCAAGGATTTTAAACTATATATATGTGCTAGGCCCTTTAAAACCACATACAACGCGTCTTCAGCATCCAGTTCCATCTTAACCCCTCTGCGCAGGTCGATTCTGTTGCCATATATTGGCAAGCCTTGAAAATCAATCACTGGAGTTATCGAGATCTTCCCCTTGAACGGGGAAAGATCCTTGTATGTGAGCTCCGCGAACTTTGAGAGATCGCTCACCTCGACGATCTTCAACCCTGATTTACAGTTCAAGCTTCCGACGAATCGGGAAAGCCTTGACAAGTCCATGGTTACGACCTTGTCTATCGGTACGCACACGCTCTGCAATATAGAGGAAAGCTCATCCAAGCTTATGGTGTATAGTTCCTCGTTCTTCAACCTATCCTTCCGCAGAATACCAGCCTTCTCCGCCTCGATCTTAACCCTTCTCCTCAACCCGTACTCCATGTTGGAGAACACAACTCTTTCCTCCCTCCTGATTCTATATGCTGGGAAAACCCTTTCCAGGTCGATGTTTTCACATGAAACATAGTCGGCAATCAGCCTTCTCTCCTCGCTGTTCAAACTAAGCACCATCTCATCAGACACTCTCACGTGGAAGCCCCTGTTACCGGAGAAGAAGATTTTCACATCCTTGAAGCCGAGGTCGCTCGTCAAGATGTCTTTAAGCTTGAAAGCGTCTTGAAGAGCTCTCGTAACGCAATCCCATGTTAACAAGGGGATTTCCAACGGCCTGCCGCCGCCCTTGCACGATTCAGGCTTGGTGTCGTAAACCTGGTTTTCCTTGAGGCAGACATAGTATGACTCGCCACACCCCGGGTACTTATCAGCATCGATATCGAATATCAGCTCTGATCCAATCCACCCCTTAGCCTCCATGGGCTGTGCTGAAGGATTCTCGTACAGGGCTGACGAATAATATAGGTGGAGAGGGGTTTTCTTACTCAAGATGTAGTCGTACAGCCTGTCCATGTAGGCGAATGAGAGGTGTCTTAAATAAACACCATCCTCGAGGCTTTCAAGAGCTATTTCCCTCTTATGAATCTCTGAAGGAGGCTGTAACGGGCGCTTCCTGTAATAGCTTCTTATAATGTTTCTTAAAACAATGTTACTCTGATTCTGTTCTCGGAGCGACATAGAATGTCAGCTTGCCCTCTTGAGGTAAGCCATACTCGAGCTTAATTGGCGCTTCATCTGCAAACTCCAGGTAAACATACTCTGAAACCTGAGCTGCAGCCGTTATATTGGCTAAGTAGTCCACGGTGAAGCTGGATTTGGAGCGCGAGGATGCTTCGAACTCCAGGAGGGCGCCGCTGGCTACCGATAGCTCCACCTCCGCCTCAGCAATATCACCGTATGCTTTAACGATTATTTTCTCCTCCTCGGGAACTGCTTCAAAAATTATTGTATCGCTAATAGGCTCCATTTCGTTCACAACGTCCTTGAGAATCTTGGGAAGCATCTTAGCCTTCACTGAGAACTTTAGCTGTATATCCGGGATCTCCTGGGGAGGAATATCCAGGTTTGGAATCGAGAACCTCCTCACACCCCTGCCTTTGAAAACGATGGAGAGCCTGCCATCAGGAGTTTTCTCGAGTAGTAGTTCATCTCCTTTACCGGCTCTTTTAAGGATTTTCGTGAAATCCTCCATGGAAACACCGAAGTAATCCTTACCCTTCAACTCGTAAACAGTGAATGCATCCCTCGGGTACTCGAAATCTGCGAGAACAATACTGGAAGAATCCAACGCTCTAAGCCTTAATCCTGATTCGTCTACTTGAAAACTAGCCTCATCAATTATCTTGGCTATAGAGATCATCGAGTATCTCCATACCCTGGCATCGCGGAATTCCAGCCTCAAAAATCCTCCCCCTTACATAATCTATTAGATATGTGAAGTGTTAAATAAAAACACGCGCCGGGTCTACTCGTATTCCCGCCAAGTATGGCCGCATTTGACGCACTTGTAGAACCTTGTCGGGGGCTCGTCAGCAGCTCTTGTTTGAATCATCCAATAGTATGCTTCATGATTGCCGCATTTAGGACACGTAGCCTCTTTCGTAACAGGTAGTTTAGAAGTGTCAACGTCTCCGACAACTATTGTTTTCTCCCTCGTTGAATGCTCTATCTTAGATGAAACCCTGTACTTCTCGAGCTCTTTTTCACCTGCCTTCATCCTGTAACCGCACTTAACGCAAACCAGCTCCGTAGTTTGTGATGACTTAACCGGCTTCATTAATCCTCTGCACTTGGGGCAAAACCTAACCATTGAAACCACCATGTAGTTTTACCTATGTTTTCAACACACTTTTATAGTGTCCATGCTTTGAAGGCTTAGTTGGAAAGTATTGTTCAAACACTTTATTAACTTCAGCACTAGCGAGCACTTCTCCCACTGCTTCAACAACGCCTCCCCGCCCTCGAAAACTCTTAACCCTAGGAAGCCGTATGCGTATTTATCCCCTGTGCAGTTGACAATGAACGATAACTCCTCCCTAGTTCTCAAAAACGCCAGCAAGTCTCTAGGGTTTAAAATAAGGAACCGGGGGATTACGACTAATTCTTCTAAAAATTTCCCCTATAAGTTGCTAGGACGTATGTTTCCTCATTCTCCCCTATGGTGAGAACCCTGGATTCCTTCTTAACGCTCACTTTATAGAAGCCTCCACCGCATCTTTGAACTCGCTTAGCTCGCGCCTTATCTTATCCACTATCTCCCTCAATACTTCCCCAATATCTGCGCCTTCTTGAACAGTTATCACGAACTCTATCTCCTCCCTTAAAGGATGGGGGACACGGTAGGATGCGTAAGCCACTTTAGGATGCCTCAACGCTTCCTTCATCAACAGGTTTCCTAAGGTGTGATCCTCGCCTTTAATCTTTATCGCGAGATGATTAGAAGTTTTCGTTAAAATCTCGATCTCCACGAAACCACCTCATCCGTTAAGATGTGGATACACGATATTTCTTAATAAATTCATCGACTCCTTTATCCCATTCAACAGCAAGGGATAGGAGGCCGCTCTCCTCGTTAATCCTTAAATGCCCGAGCTTTAACGACTCATTTACAACTTCTTCAAGACCTAGCCCTGTTGCAACCATCAGCGTGGTTAAATAGTACTTCCCGGCCGTCCCCTTAACCTTGTCCCTAACCATGGCAACTGCTACATCTATTTGATTGATTAAATCCATGAGGATATCCAAGCCCGCGTTGGTTTGTATGGCTTCATCAATGGAGGAGTAGTGTGCTTTAAAACCTTTGAGACTCAGCACCTTAACTAAAACCGCAGGCGGGAATGTCTTACCCGCCTGCCTAGCCAGGGCTTTAAGAGAATACTTCACCACACTCTTCCCGGCTGGTCTCCTCGAGTGTTTAAAATACTCCTTAATCACCGCCCAAGCCTTCTTGATATCGGTTGAATAACCATACATTTCTATTAGCATCCCGTCCTCCCTAACCTCGTACTCCACGGTATCGATTGAAGGAAGCTTCTCCGATATTCTCTGTATAATCTCAATGCACTCGTCGTGGTTGCAGTTGACGTAGAACCTTCGCTTAACCAGTGGCAACTAATCACCTTAAAACATAAACGTATCCAACACCTATCCTCCTGCTCTCCACGCCCCCGCATGAAGCGCATTGGAGCTTATCCCCTGCCTTGTAAAGTATTCCCCCGCACACGCTACATTTAGCTGCTATGACGCCTAACCCTGGATCCTTAATAGTTACCTGGTAGGGGATGGCGCTGTTTATGACTTTAGCCCTCACTATGTCGCCAGGCCTTAACACATCCCACATTGTTTTCACATACTCGGTTGAAACCTGTGTCACATGGAGAATCCCTGAGAAGTCGACTGGAACCCCGTTGGCGTTGTAGATGTTTAGAACAGCTATGTCATCGCTCATGCTTACAACGATCGCCTCGACCAGGGTTCCAGGCCTGAGCCCTAGCTCGCGCTTGTTCGCGGGGCGAACCATTACCGTCTTCTTCAACTTATCCATAACGGCAGTTCCTACTACTAAAGCTCTTAGAAAGCCTTTCTTGTCCACGTAAACCCCTTGAGCCGGTAAGGCCTCTTCCTCCACGCCCAGTTCTTCTCCAGGCACCACTGCTTTAGCATTGCTCACCAGGAATCACCCTTCTTAGCACTATGAATAGGCTTTTAAACCTATATATCCTTGACCTATGGGTTTCAAAAATCATTGGGATCTCGAAATCAAGGATTTCCGTTAACTCTAAAATGGAATTGTAGGAGTCGGCTAGGTCTTTCAAAATGTTTAACAAGCCGGGCGAATACTTGTGAATACTGTAAACACTCCTAGCATACTGTAAAGCCTTCTTCAAGAAGGCAATATCCAATCCCCTGTTCTCTCTCACAACTCCGAAGGGAGGATTCATTACAACGGTGTCTACGTTGGAAAAGCTCAGTTGTGAAGCATCTCCAACAATGAACACGGCCCTTGGGCTGTAGTCGCTGAAGTAGGTGTTTAAAACGCTTAGGGCATGTTTAACCGCTTCCTCATCAATATCCACGCACAAGCCTAGTTTAGCCCCTAATAGGAAAGACGCGTAGAGAAACCTCCCATCTCCGCACCCCAGGTCCGCTACGCTCCTTCCTTCAACATCACCATTCATGAAAGCTCTCCACGACATGTGAGCCACAATCCACGAGGGAGTGGGGTACTGCTCCAAACGCTTCTTCAAGCCCTGGGGACGGGGTATTTTAGAAATTACTATCTCAACCATCTTCTTATCGAAAACCTTCACCATGGGAAAACATACTCCTCCTTATTCTCCAAAATCATTGCGAACTCTCCCGGCGTGAGAACAGGTTTGTAGAAATCGGATAAATCGTCTATGGGGAGTCTAGGGCAGCTGGTCACCACGTAGAAGTCTAGCTTTAACGAGTTGTCAATCGCGATCAGCCTGTCCATGGTGAGGTATGTGGAAGAAATCACGTATGCCTCATAACCCTTCCTGCCCGCCAACTCCTTCAGAGCCTCCGCCAGCCTGGGCCTATACTGTCCGGGCATTCCACCAGTTATAATCCCTAGTGTTCGCATCGTGGAGTTCTTCACCTTAGACACTAGGTAAAGCCTTTTCTGCAAGTATTTCGCAAGCTCGCGTGAGTAGTCCATGATTGACTGCCTGTAGGGGTCTATGCTTAAGAGGGGTTTCCTGAGAGACAGGTAGGCTCCTAGGTGGTGGAATAAGCCGCCGGCAATAAGCAAGTGCGCGTCAACCCTTTCGTCGAACACGGTAACGGGAGTATAAATGCATCCTAGAACAGGCTGTTTCACCTCGTAAACCTTAAATCCCTTGCGCGATAAGTACTCTCCTATCTGACCCCGGATCTTAGCCTCCACAATAGTTGATGAAACAGATATTGTGGAAAACCCTTTAGCTTCAAGATGCTTGGATAGGTTTTCCAAAAACTCTTCATCCAGTAGCTTGTTGAAGTATACTGGCAGGTATAGAACCCTTTTCCCGATGCCCCTCAGCCCTGTGAAAGGGTATTCAAGATGCCCGATATGTACGATTGCGTCCGCCCCAAGTAGCTCGGCCTCCCATAAAGGAATATCGCAGGCACCGTACCCTGGGCTTGAAGAATAGTATGCTTCTGTGCTGGAGGGAATGGTTTTTCTTATGCAAAAATACAGGGGCTTTAAACCATCAGGCGCGTGGAGAAGTATTTTACGAGGCTTCTCCTCGTCTAGAAACCTTTTCAGCAAGTCAAAGGGGATTTCGTAGTCAGTGCAAAAGTCTTCTCTGAAACAAAACGCTTCATCTCGCTAAGCCGGGGGCAAACCCTCCTTCAAGGGTTGCACAACAATTCTCGTAGGTAGTGGAAGCTTACTACCAGCCACTCTCAAAGCATCCTTGCAGGCTTTCAAATGCTCCTTCTTAACCCTTATAACAATTACTTCGTCGCCGGGGAAAACCCTAGCTGCTGTTCCAATGGGCTTGCCGAACGACAGCCTCATGCCATCCTGGAGACGGTCAGCACCTGCGAAAGCCATCATCTTGTTCTCCCTTATAACGTGGTGTGGATACTTAACAACCTTCAAGTAGAAGTTGTTCTCGCCAGCGGATGTTGTCAATACTTTCAAAGCCATGACACGCGAGGCTTCTAGGGCGTTATGCCTTATCTGCCCCGGCTCCTCTACTACAAGCTTCACCTCGTAATCGTAATCCAGCTTGGGATTCCCCATCTCGAACTTGGAAATCTTCGGTTGCGGCACGCCCGGAATATACTCTCTCCTAGTGTAAGGCGGGCCGCTGAAGTGCGTGTAGCATCTGGCAGGTCTTAACGGCATGGCTCCTACCCCTGGAAACCATAAATTTTAACAGGTATTTATATATGATTACCCGCAAATGCAGAGTAAAAATTAAAGCATGTGTTAAGACATTACTATCTTTAGAGCGCGGGGGTGCCCGAGCTTGGCCAAAGGGGGCGGACTCAAGACTTGCCCAGGGAGAGATCCGCTGGCATAGGCCTGCGTGGGTTCAAATCCCACCCCCCGCACTCCTATTGCTTATTGAAACCAAGTATTGGAAACGGCTAGAAGTCTCCCCATTTACGCTATGTGTGGTTCAGGGATGAGAAGCTGGTAAGGTAATTTAATTTTTCTTATTAATAGGTAGTATGGCATTATAAGAGTAGGTAAGTGGTTGGAAATGGTTTTTGAAAACCTTAAGGAGTCTATTGCAAAGTTTTTCAGGTCGGAGAAGTATGAGGAAGCTGTTAACGAGTTTATCAAAGACCTGCAGAAGGAGCTTGTAAAATCCGATGTCAACTTGAACCTTGCTTTAGAGATAACCAAGAAGATTAAGGAGAGGGCTCTCACGCAAGAGCCTCCGATCGGGGTTTCGAGAAAGGAGTGGTTCTTATCGATCGTTTACGAGGAATTGGTTAAGCTACTCGGGGGTGATTTAAAACCCTCGGTAAAGCCCGCGAGGAAGCCATGGATAATAATGCTCGTTGGGCTTCAGGGAAGCGGTAAAACCACTACAGCTGCAAAACTAGCCTACTTCTACAAGCTCGAAGGCTACAAGGTAGGGCTTGTGGCTGCTGATACTTTCAGGCCGGCTGCATACGATCAGCTGAAGCAGCTAGGCGAGCAGATAGGTGTCCCAGTATACGGCGACCCGTTGGTAAAAGATGCTGTGGAGATTGCTACGAAGGGTGTGAAATACTTTGTAGAGAAGGGGTTTGAAGTAGTAATCATAGACACTGCTGGAAGGCACCATAAGGAAGAGGATCTGCTTGAAGAAATGAGGATGATAAGCAATAGTGTTAAACCAGACGAGATAATCTTGGTCATCGACGGGTCTATAGGGCAGCAAGCATACAATATTGCAAAAAAGTTTCACGAGACAACCCCTATTGGATCGATAATTGTGACCAAGCTCGATGGCACGGCAAAAGGCGGGGGAGCGCTCTCAGCTGTTGCCGCAACCGGTGCCCCCATCAAGTTCATCGGTCTCGGGGAGAAAATCGAGGATTTCGAAGCATTCAAACCATCCAAGCTTGTCGGGAGAGTCCTAGGCTACGGGGATATTGAGGGGCTGGTTGAAAAGGTTAAGAGAATACAGCTGGAATTCACCGAGAAAGATGTTGAAGACTTAATGGAGGGGAGGCTGAACATGAGGCTTGTGTACAGGCAACTGCTCAGCCTGAGGAAGATGGGGCCCCTCCGCAAAGTTCTCCAAATGATCCCAGGACTAGGCGTGAAAATCCCGTTCGAAGTAGACCCTAAAGACCTTGAGGTTAAGCTATCCAAGTGGCTTGCAGTAATCAACTCCATGACTTACGAGGAGCTTGACAACCCTGATATCATAGACAAGTCCCGGTTAAAGAGGATTGCTAGAGGCGCAGGTGTTGACGTAGAATATGCGAGAGAACTGCTGAAACAGTACGATATGTTGAAGAAGCTGAGCAAGCAACTCAGGAAGAGGAAGGATCTTTTAAAGAAGCTTGGAGAAGGGTTCAATGTCCCGGATTTACAGGCCCCGTAGAACAGTAATAGTGAGACGTGAAGACCCGTGTAAAGAGGCTGGTGAGCTGAAAAACTTCATCTTATACTCATTGATCATCAGCCACGGGATAAGGGTTGACACCGACCTACTTGTTTCAACAGGGAATCTGCTGTACCAGCTCTCGGGCTCGGAGCTTAGACACCTACATGCTCAGGAGGAGAGTATTCTCGGGTTCGTGAAAACCGTTTTCTGCAGACACGCGCTTCCGCCAGGGGTGAGGATGTTCACTACAGGGGCCACACACCTGCTTGCTGAACCAGGCTACGTATTGCTGACTGGTCAGGGCGTGAGGGTTGCTGAAAAACCTCAAACCATTCCTTTAAACAAGCACTTTGTGATCGCTGATCCCCGGGAGCTCTCGGGTCCTGTTTCCAACGGACTGGAGGATGTTGTTAAATTACCGGTCAGCAATATGTTAGAGTTAGTCATAATAGCTCACTACGTTTTAGACAGAGCTTTCGGCGCCTGGGTGAGGAGGCATGGTAGAATCGAGCATTTCAACCCCGCTCGACTTTAACAGGATGGTTGAGGATGTTGAGAAAGCACTCTCTAAGCATCCTTTATGCGACCACTGCTTAGGAAGGCTTTTCGCTAAGTACGGGGTTGGCTTGAACAATCGTGAAAGAGGGTTTTCGCTTAAAACCATGCTCGGGTTCAAGCTGTATGATGACTACTTGTCTAAGAAGGTTGGGAGGGAGAGTCTCCTAGCCCTGGCGGAGAACAGCGGGGAGCCCTTGACCCGAATGTTTCAGAAGCTTTTCACAGAGAGCGTGAATCCGAAGAAATGCTTCATCTGCGGTGGAAGAATTAGCGATGAATGGCTGGATTCTATTGCGGAAGCTGTTTACAAGAAGCTGAGGGAAGCTTCTATAACGCGATTCATAATAGGGGTGAAGCTTAGCAATAAGCTACGTGAAAAAGAGTTATCACTTGTGGTTGAAACAGGTTTCACAAGGGCTGAATCCTTGAAGAACGAGATTAAGAGAGAAGTAGGGAAAAGGGTGATGATTAAGTACGGGCTAATGCCTGAGTTCGAAAAGCCTGAAGCAACCGCGATAGTTAAGGTTAATGAAGACCTCGACTACCGTGTTGAACTCTTAATAACCCCGATTATGTTGAAAGGCGTGTACAACAAGAGAGGGCGCAATATCTCACATGTTCCATGGTTTACGAAGCAGGGTGGGAGAAGATACCCCTTAAGCATTCAAGAATACCTGGAGTCCAGGTTAACGATTCCATTCAAGGCTAAGAAGGTGAAGATTCACGCCGCTGGAAGGGAGGATGTTGATGCTAGGACGTTGGGTCCTGGTAGACCGTTAGTGATAGAGATCGTGGAGCCTCTTGTTAGAAGCTACGATATTGAAACCGTTAACGAGTTAATCCGTAGCGACCTTGTGGAGGTAAGAGTTCGTGAGCCAGCCAGCAGGAGGGATGTTGAGTTTCTGAAGCAAACCTCCAGGGAGAGGAGGAAGGTTTACAGACTATTAGTTGTCTCACCCACCCCTCTCAGCGAGGCGCAGCTAAGTGAGCTAGAAGCATACTTCAGAAACATTAGCATCCAGCAGAGAACCCCTATTAGAATCCTAGCCCGTAAGAAGGATGTTCTCAGAGTGAGAAAAGTCTACGAGGTTAAGACAAAACAGGTGAGCTCCACAAGCTTTGAGGCATTGGTTTACTGTGATGGAGGCCTGTACGTTAAGGAACTGGTCCACTGCGACCAGGGGAGAACCAATCCCTGCTTTGCAAGCATCCTCAACACAGAGTTAAAACCCGTCGAGCTGGATGTTCTCTACATTGAGCACTAAGGTTTAGGATAAAGTTAAAAACGGGAGTTTTCAATTCTGTATTAAGAAACTGTTGAGAGGAGTTAACAAATGGTTAGGGCTCCAAGAGGCTTACGCCACAGGACTAGGAAGCTGTTGAAGAAGAATGTGAGGGAGAAAGGGAGCATACCTCCTCTGAGCCTGCTACTAGTAGAGTACAAGGAGGGAGACGTAGTCCACATTAAGATAAACCCCTCTGTGCACGAGGGGATGCCGCACAGGCGATACCATGGCAGGACAGGCGTCGTAGTAGGGAAGAGGGGGCAATCCTACATAGTGAAGGTTATGGCTGGGGATAAGGAAAAGATACTGTTCGTGAGACCAGAGCATTTAAGGCTGGCCTCGAGCAACCAACTCAAACCCATTTAAACTCCTTCACTCATAATTAAGCTTAGGTGGTGTGATTATTTGAGCGAGATACCTTCACTCGAGGAGAAGCCCTTAACAAACCCTGAAGCATTATATGAGCTGAAGAAAGTAATAGACAGGCTGCAGGCACAGGGGGTGTCAATACCCCTACTGCTCACTCGAACCTACGAGTATTTGAAACGCTTTTCCAAGATCCCGTATGAGAAGGTTGGGGAGGTTAAGGAGTTTTTAAGGTCGAAAGGGCTTAGTGAAGAATCCGTAATAATGATCGTGAATATATGCCCTAAAACCGTGGATGAGCTAAGACCTCTTCTAGAGCTCGAAGAGAAAACATTGGAAACTCCGGTTGCCGAGGAAATAGTAAACTTCGTGAGCCAATACTGTGTCGAGAACACTGGTAAGTAGGCATCACTAATCATGTTATAGATGGTGGTTCACATGTCTCTTTTCAGGCCAGATAACCCTAGGCGGCAGGAACACCCATGGGAAAACTCCATGATAGTTTTGGATTACATGGAGCTTGGAAACCCTTCAGACCGGCATTACGAGCACAGGAACCAGCCGTTGGTCCAGGGCGTGGGCACAAAGTACTTCACTCTCCTGGAGGCAAACCCTCTTCCAGCTGTCAGGATCGATATTCTGGAAAAGGTGGAGCTGGGTTACCCCAGCAAGGTTAAAAGGATTATTCAAGTCCACTACGACGATCTAACAAGCATGGCAAAAGCCAATCTACCCGAGGCCTTGAAGATGATTTTGAACGAGAATGAGAAGATTTTCGTGGAATTCTTCAACATCGCAGACCCTGTAAATATTAGGCTCCACGCTCTAGAACTCCTGCCCGGTATTGGTAAAAAGACTATGAGGCTCATACTTGACGAGCGGGCCACTAGAAGGTTTGAAAGCTTCGAGGATATAAGGCAAAGAGCTAAGATTGAGCCGGTCAAGGTGATCGTTGAGAGGTTGTTGAAAGAGTTCATGGGCGGGGAGAAATACTACGTGTTCCTGAAGCCTCGGGAGAGAGACGCTATATACCTGGGATATCTAGAGAGGCTTTACGGTGAAATATTATAGAGCTCCCGGAGCTAGACAGGGCGTCCCTTCTTTCATGGACTCTTAACACGTTGAAAAAACATGGAGTAAGGCCTTCGAAAAAGTTGAGCCAGAACTTCGTGGTGAACCCTAGGCTAATATCAGACGTTTTATCTTTAACAAGTTACGAGGACACCGTTGAGATAGGTTGCGGGATAGGGACTCTTACGATATTTCTGATCAACAGGGTTAGATCCCTGGTTTGCATCGAGTATGATGAGAGATTGATTAAAATAGCAGCCAGTATTGTTAGAAATCCCCGGTTCATACCTTTGAGAGGTGATGCTTTAGCAACAGGGGTTGGACGCCCCCAAGTAGTATCCAACCTTCCTTACCATGTAACATCCGACATGCTTATAACAATTGCAAGAGACAATTCCGTTTCCAAGGCTGTTCTCACCCTTCAAAAAGAGGTTGGGGAAAGACTGGTCGCCAAGCCTGGGACAGAATCCTACGGCAGGCTCAGCGTGATAGTGCAGCTACTCTTCAACCTGAAGATCGCTGGAGTTTACCCTCCTGGATCATTCATTCCTCGGCCCAAGGTAGCTTCAAGCCTGCTTCTACTCGAACGAAGGAGAGCCTATGACAGCGTGATTGAGAAGGTTGAGCATGTGACAAGGGCGTTGTTCAGCCAACGGAGGAGAAACGCTAGGAGGGTGGCGGAGTCACGCTTAAGCATTAACGTTGAGGTTTTAACCAGGATTATCCCATCTGATAAAAGGGTTTTCGAGCTAGAGCCCGAGGTGTTCCTCGCATTAGCGAAAGAACTAGCGAGTACGTAGTTGGGAATCTGAGAATCGTTGTTCACGGAGATGTTTACAAGCCGAGCGACGACACCTGGCTACTTATCAGCCTATTAGATGAGGTAAAGCCCAGCGGCAGGGTCTGCGTCGACCTTGGCTCTGGAACAGGTGTCGTGGGTTCTCACCTGGTTTCACAAGGGTATTGCGAGCGAGCGGTACTCGTAGATGTGATGGAGGATGCGGTGGTATCGAGCAGAATGACTCTCGAAGCTAACAAACTCTTCGGCAAAGGCATTGTGATCACCAGTGTTGAAGCCCTTGGCGATGACTCCGTTGACATGGTAGTGAGCAATCCTCCCTACCTCCCAGCGCATGATCCGGGCTGGATGGATATTGCCACTGAGGGAGGGGTGAAAGGCTATGAGACAATAGCTTACTTCATCAGGGAATCTTCCAGAATTTTAAAGCAGAATGGTCTCTTATTCCTAGTCTACTCGTCACTAACAGGGGAGGAGGTTGTTGAATCCCTACTAGCGGAGAATGGTTTTGTAAAGGTGAAAACCATTTCTTCAAAATTCTTTTATGAAGAAATAAAGGTTGTTTACTGTAGGAGAAAGGGGCAGGCTTGATGATTAGGGTTGTGTTAGTAGGCATAGAGGGTGCTTACAACCTCGGCGTGATCTCAAGAACCTGTGTGAACTTCGAAGTGGATGAACTCTACCTTGTCAAACCATCAGCATCGATTGAGGAAGCATTACTGTACTCTGCGAAAGGGAGAAGCTTCCTGGAGAAGGCTGTTATAGTTGACTCACTGGATGAGGCTCTTAAAGGAGTTGACGCCTCCGTGGCGACAAGCGCGAAAGGGTATTCACCGGGCGATGTCCTCAGGCAGGCTGTGGACATTGAGACTTTCACCTCGCAGATAGCCCCCAGGATCGGGAGGATAGCCCTGGTTTTCGGCAGGGAGAGCACGGGGTTGACGAGGGAGGAGCTGGGTAAGACGGATTTCATTGTTTCAATACCGGGCAACCCTGAGTATCCTGTGTTAAACGTTGCCCAGGCAGTGGCAATCTTCCTTTGGGAGCTGTGGAAGACTCGTGGAAAACAATCCTTAAACATAGCTCCATCAGCCCCTCGTGAGGAGATCGAATCCCTCATATCCCTGGTTAACGATATTTCGTCAGCAGTTGTCTCCACGCCGGAGAAGGCTAGGAGGGCGGGGCTGGTGTGGGGGAGGATTCTACACAGGGCGAGGCCTTCAGCCTACGAGGCACGTGTTTTAAAATACTGGCTTTACAGGGTTAAGGGCAAGCTTGGCATAGACCAGTAGAAGAGGGTGTGAAGGATTTATTGTGGGAGAATTCTGGTGCCTGGGTTGTGACCGTTAAGCGATTCAAAGATTTTCTCGGGATGCTTGAAGAATATTAGGCGAATCTCAATCCCGCTTCTAACCGCCATGTCGAGAGCTTTGTCATCAATGAGCGCGTATTCTCCGGGCAGCTGCTTCTGCGCCAGGATCTCTTTGAGACGGGTTGCAGCAATCTCTTTGAAAGGCTGGGCATCCCCGTGTTTCGCCGGGTCCTTATCGTAAACGTAGTCTATCGCCGAGAAGTAGTAGAGAACGCGTGCTCCAACAGCCTCGGCCGATTGAACAGCCACGGACGCTGTGGACTGCCCGGGTATGAGCCCTCCAGCCACTAAAACATTGCTGTATGGTAGTGCTGAGAGAAGCTCGTTGAGCGATTCGTATGGTTTAGGGTAGGCTCTTCCCTCCATGCTCGCGATAAGTAAGAGGGCGTTGAGCCTGGATACGTCTATCCCTATTAGGTCTAGCCAGTAGTTCGAAGATGCTCCAATGTTTCTAGCCATTTCAATATAGNGCCTTGCCAAACGCCCTCCACCAGTTATAACGATTAGCTTGTACTTCTCGGATAGCGTGTTCAAAATAGCAACATACTTTTTGAGCAGAACGGGTCCTTCGTCAAAAGCCTTTCCCGTAATCTTCAACACCAGCGTGTTCAAAACCATCATCTCCAAATCCTCATATAGTGCGGACTTTATTTTATAAGTAATTCCTTAATATGATTATCAACTAGTGTATGGTGGAACTGTTTGTGCGGAATCATCGGGGCCTGCCTAAGCAGCCATGTCTGCCGGAACTTCGTGATTGGTGAAATAGTTTTCAACGGCCTGCTCAGACTCGAGTACAGGGGGTATGATTCGGCAGGAGTGGCTGTTATCGGCGACAAACTCCTGGTTAAGAAGGGGAAGGGGAAGCTGAGTGAGCTGGACGCGAGGCTGGATTTCAAAGGGCTACGCGGCTGCGTAGGTATTGGACATACTAGATGGGCTACTCACGGAGTCCCCAACGACGTCAACGCCCACCCTCATGTTGACTGCAGAAACGTGTTCGCCGTGGTCCACAACGGGGTTTTGGAGAATTTCGTGGAGCTTAAAAGAATGCTGCAGAGCAGGGGACACGTGTTTGCAAGCGATACTGATACCGAGGTTATCCCGCACCTTGTAGAAGAGTATTACTATAGGACTGGGGATGTCTTCAAATCCTTCAAGGAAGCTGTGAAAGCCTTGAAGGGAACCTATGCTATCCTACTAGTAACGCCTCTCGAGCCGTTCAAGATTTTCTTCGCAAAGAAAGACAGTCCCTTGATAATCGGCCTCGGCGAAGGATTCAACCTCCTGGCCAGTGACATACCCGCTGTACTCCCTCACACGCGTAAAGTAGTGGTTATAAGGGATAACTGGGCAGGCTTCATCACTCCTAGCGAAGCATACGCGGAGGATCTTGCCTCTGGTGAGCCTGTTGAACTCGTGAAGTATGCTAGAACCGTTGAATGGAGTATTAGTGAAGCTGAGAAATCCGGATACCCACACTTCATGCTTAAAGAGATTTACGAGCAGCCGAGAGCTGTTATGGAAACAGTGTACGGTGCTTTACGTGATCGTTTAATCACTCAAGCCGTTGAGTTGTTAGTGAACGCTGAGAAAGTCTACATTACAGGAGCCGGTACTAGTTTCCACGCTGCCGAGCACTTCTCAATAACTGGAACAAGGCTCGCCGGTAAACCCGTTATAAGCTTTATTTCAAGCGAGTACGACACGTTTCTGCCCGGGGCTGGGGAGGGAGATGTTTTAATCGTGGTGAGCCAGAGCGGGGAGACAATGGACTCGTTGAAGGCTTTAAGAGCTTTCAAGGGAAGGGGCGTTAAAATAATCTCCGTAAGCAACGTGATTGATTCAGCGATTCCTCGCGAGAGCCACGTAACACTTTACACACGAGCAGGCCCTGAGATAGGCGTAGCCGCAACCAAGACTTTCACGACTCAAACAATCCTTCTAACCTACCTCGCAGTGAGGCTTGGAGAAGCCATTGGCCAACTAGATTCTGGTGACAAGGAGAAAATACTTGGAAGCATTACCTCGGCAGGCGAGCTGGTTAAGAAAACACTGGAGGACACAGGGGGGCTTGCCAGGAAGCTGGCCAGCTCAATATCACGCTCAAGCAGCGCATACTACCTTAGCAGGGGGGTCGGGGTCCCGGTTGCCAAGGAGGGGGCTTTAAAGATTAAGGAGATAGCGTATGTTCATGCAGAATCCTATCCGGCAGGTGAGTCGAAGCATGGTCCAATAGCCCTGGTTGAGAGCTCCTTCCCCGTGGTCTTCGTAATACCCAACGATCCTTATCTTGAAACCCTGCTACTAGGGAATATTGAGGAGATGAAGGCTCGTGGAGCATACGCTATTGGGGTAGGGGCTGAGGGCTCGAGAGCTATGGAGCTCGTGAACGAATTCATACCCGTGCCAAGGGCGCACTGGGCTTTAACCCCTATCACTCACACCATACCCTTACAGCTCCTAGCATACTATGCTGCCGTTGAAAAAGGGCTCGACCCTGATAAGCCGAGAAATCTTGCTAAAACAGTTACGGTTGAGTAGTTTTAAGCCAGGCTGTCCAGGAACAGCATTGTCACGAAGCCTGCCACAAACCCTAGTGTTGCAACATCTTCATGCCCATACTTATGGGTCTCAGGGATCACCTCATCGCTCACCACATAGATCATTGCCCCAGCGGCTAACGCAAGTATGAAGGGTATTAAACCCTGGCTTATCTCTATAACCAAGCCTGTTAAGACGCTTGCAAGCGTCTCGCTGAACCCGGATAAAACCGCTATTGAAAGCGCTTTAAACCGGCTCCTTGTTAAACCCATCAACGGGTATGCGACCGCGAAGCCCTCTGGCACGTCCTGGATGGCTATGGCTACTGACAAGGCTAATCCCTTCTCGAATTCAAGCGCTGAGCCGGCTCCCACAGCCATTCCCTCGGGGATGTTGTGGATGAGGAGGGCGAAAACCATTAGGTAAAGCGTTTTAACCCTCCCCCTGTACTTAGCCGGACCCTCAAACCTATCTTCCAAGTGTTCGTGGGGGGTTAGCTTGTCAATGACTAGTATCATTACCACTCCAGCAACCAAGCCGGCTAGTGCCGTGTAGATGTTGGATAGCTCTATCGAGGGTATTAGCAGGCTTGTGAAGGATGCTACAAGCATCAGCCCCGCCGCGAAGCTCAGGCCGAAATCCATGTACGATTCTCTCGAATGCGGCGTTAAAACCCCTATTAACCCTCCAACACTGGTTCCCAGGGCTGGGATAAGCCCGAATATTAAACTCCTTCCTAGAACGTCTGCTTCTAGAAACATCAGGCTCCCTGCTAACGTTTAATGTTTATTTTAACGTTTTTACTTTCCAAGTACTCCTGGAATTTATGCTTATGCTCGCTCATGTTCTCCAGAGGTTGGACACCCGGCTTAACCAGTCCTTTAACCACCAGGTATGAAGCATACGCGTGGACCAGGGCTGTGAAGTATGGTGTTGCCGGGTTCTCCACAGTCCCCTGTAAAACCGCTGTCTCAACATATCTTCCCCCACTCGTCCCCGTTGCCTCCACGTGGAGTATCGCTACATCGTTAACGTCAGCCTTCAGCCTTGCCTCGAAGATTTTGGCGAGAAGCCTCACGGGCTGCACCCTGTTGTTATCGATTTCCACGTACTCCTCGCTCATCAACCCAAGGTCTCTCAGAAACTTCATGAGCCCTACGTGCCCTGGCCACCTTAGAGTAATCTCTCTCATGTTCCGAGCCTTAGTGTTTCTTAACAGGGTTCTCAAGCCGTCTGATACGAATCCTTCAAGCCTTCCAACGCCTTCAACATCTACCGTGACGGTCTCGGATAACGGATCCACCGCTACGACTTCCCCGTTGCGAATGATTCTAGCAGGCCTCTTATACTCCTCGATAAGGTCCAAAGGGTTCCAGGTTACAACATAGCCTAGCGGGGGGACGGGGTAGCTCGGGATTCCCCCGACCATTATATCGATGCTTTCCAACTCCCCCAGCTCCCTCTCCACATATCCCGCGACCAGGTTGCTGTAGCCCGGGGCGAAGCCTGCGTCAGGTATGAACACGCTTCCACACTTCTCCACAACAGGCTCAAGCAGGTATGGGTCTTCCCTCGTGAATGAAACATCCACTATGTCAACGCACTCCTCAGCCAGGGATTTCAGAATCGGGAAGGCTGTGGAGGAGGGGAGGGCTGTCACGATTAAATCCGATTTTTTCGCCAGCTGCTTCAAAACATCCTGTGAGTAAGCATGGAACACTGTCCTGCCGAGGGCTTCGACCAGGGGTTTAACCCCCGGGTTCGCGTCGACAGCGTTGAAGCTTGCTTGAGAAAGTAGCTCATGCAGTAGTTTAAGAGTTCTATACCCGACTCTCCCCAGCCCGAGAACTGTTACCTCGCTCATAAACCTCTCCACGCATATTAATTGTTCTCGAATATAATAATCTCTTGGGAACGGTGTTCTCCAACATGGCCTCGTTGAAAATAGAGCTCAAGCCTATCGGGATAGTCCACGTTGAAGCAGGCGACGAGGAGGTTAAGGCAAGCGTTAACGGGGTCCCAGGGATTGTTGAAATATTCCCCGAGTATGAGCAGGGTTTGAAAGGGCTGGACGGGTTCTCACACGTAATCCTCATAACCTTCCTGCACAAGACTGGTGATCGAGACAGGAAGACACTGCTGGTTAAGCCGCGGAGGCTTGTAAAATATGGTTTCACACTGGAGGAGCTGCCTTTAATAGGGGTTTTCGCAACCGACTCTCCTCACCGTCCAAACCCCATCGGGGTTTCAATAGTCGAGTTAACCAGTGTTGAAGGCAGGTTTCTACGTGTTAAAGGGCTTGACGTGTTTAACGGAACCCCAGTGTTAGATTTGAAGCCGTATACGCCAGGCAGGGTTGTGCAAGAGGTAAGGCTACCTGAGTGGTATGCGAGCCTGCTGGAGAAGGCGAGGAGGATTGCTCCTGGGCTGAGCGATCTGTAACCTATTTAAGACCCTGGGATATAAGGTTAGCGTGGAGAGAATGGGCATCATTGCATCCAGGCTTGCGGTTCGCGGTGGTGGAGGCTTGCAGATTAGGGTGGAGTACAAGAAGGGCAGTGTGAAGGTGGATGTTTTCGGCGCCTTCTTCGAATCATACAGCACCATCCCGGACAGGGTTCTGATAGATGGGAAGACTATTATGCCGGAGCCGGATAGCGATGTTATATTCTTTATTGATGCTGTAACGTTGAAAATAACTAAGACTAAAAACATGCCACCATTGATAGAAATTACTACAGCGATGAAGACAAGGACTTGAGAACAAGTTTTAAACATCAGTGTTTTAAACAGTACTTGGTTATGAATCATTGTTCTCAAGAAGATCTATTCAACAATGTTTTAAAACCCAGCAGTAATACTTTAAACCCGTGATCTAGGAGGCTTCTGGGTGAACCACCTATATACTTTACCAGGCCCCGGGGAGGATTAGGGAAGAAAAGTATTATCCCCATGTTTTCAAACACTTACTCTTGAAGCATTATTCTTTCAAGATTGAGCTTACAGTAAATTGTTTTATTAAAAGTTTATGGAGGTCGGAGCACTGTTGAAAAATCAAGAGTATTACAACCCCCAACCGATCTAGAAGGGTTTAAACGAAACTACCTAGCCTGTTTCACATCTAAGGTCAGGGATTTGTTTGAGAGGTATTAGCCTGAATCCTCCTCAAATCATGTTGGCGCAGGTGTTGCCGAGGGTTTGCCGGGGCTGCGGCGGAGTTCTTTGTATTAAGTAGGCATCCCCGATCACTGATCGAGCGAATCTCTCGCTGAAAAAACAAGGGGAGGATTCCACGGGGTGATCGCTGGTTAACTTGACTCTGGTGAAGTTAATTAGCGATTAACTACCCTATTTGATCACGTTACAGTATCAATAAGATTAAACATGTTTGAAAAACATGCATATTGTTTAAAAAACAGGTATAAACCATGTCCCCCACAGCGGAAGCATGCAAGATCATGCAAAATGTTTTGTATAACGTGGAGCCGGGAACAGATATTTTTAAACAAGACTCTTAATTACAATAGCCGTGGTGAACCAGCCGTGATTACCGAGCAGGACGCGGTAAAAAACGCTGTTAAAACAGCCGCAGAGTTAATGGTGGCCTCAGCGAAGACGGCTCCAAAGGCCAGGGGAGTTGACAACATAGTAACACTGGTGCTCGATTCTAAGGAGGAGTTGGAGAAGCTGGCATCAAAAATGGAGGAGCTTGCTCCTGAGCACGGGGATTTCTTCAGGAGAGATGCTCAGAACGTTAGAAACAGCCTTGCTGTTATCCTTATAGGGTGCAGTATTTCAAGCCTACAGTTGAGCAAGCCTAGTAAATGGATTCTGGATCCCGATATTGTCAATTCGCTGGTAAATCTAGGAATAGCAATAGGATCAGCTGTTAAAACAGCAAGCTTGCTCAACATAGATAACAGGGTAATGTTCACCATAGGGGTTGCAGCCCAGGAGCTCGGTTTGCTGAAGGCAGACATAATTTACGGCATCCCCTTGTCCGTCACTGGGAAGAACATATTCTTCGACAGGAGGTGGCCTCCTAAATAATGAAAATGCTCCACAGTAAGCATAAGGGGTTCTCATGTGGAGAAAAATAGCTTTAACAATCCTAATCTCATTCACCCTGTCGACCCTAATCTCCTACTATGTCTCAATCCCTGACACCCCCGTTGGCTCTGAGATAGTCAACTACTGGAGAGTAGTAACTGGGAATAAGGGAAGCATTAATGATTTATCAAGTATTTTCAAGCAATCTGTTTCCCTAGGGCTTTTCCTAGCTGTGATAGGGTTGACAATACTGTCCATGGAGTACCGTTATTACGCTGTATTCCTTGGAATCTCCCTGGTAACAATTCTCGGCATAGTGCCTCCTCAAAACATGATCACAGGTGTAGAATGGAATCTAATCTTATTCCTTATAGGTAGCATGACATTAGCCTTCATCCTGAAATCCCTGGGGGTTTTCGAGTACCTCGCGATCAAAATACTCGAATTCTCCAACGGCTCAGTCAGCAAACTGTTCTTCACACTTTTATTCTTCGCCTGGTTTCTAGCAATGATTGTTGACGAAGCAACCAGCATTGTCTACGTGATCTTTCTAGTGTTCGAGATAAAAAGACTAACCCGCCAGGACGTGTATATACTGGCGGTGGCCACGGTTTTAGCAACCAATACTGGTAGCATGGCACTACCGGTTGGAAACCCTATTGGAATATACTTGTCTTTCACAGCACAACTCTCCGTTAAAGACTTCTTGTCGAAATCACTACCTTTATCATTTATTCTCCTAATAATAGTTAGCACTACCATCTATATTTTAAACAAAACCTACCTTAAAACCCTGGCAAACGAGCTTAGTGAGAAGAAGGTTAGGAAAAGAATAGAGGCATACTATTCCAACATACATAGGGAGGACCTTGGGAAGGTTAAAATGGGGGCGCTACTCATACTGGTATTCCTTGCAACAGTGTCCACGGTTGACTTCACCGCAGAGATCCTCACACGCTTTTCCGGTAGTGAGATCCAGCCGCACTCCCTCCTCTCTTTCATACCTTACGCCCTAATATTAGTCGCAGGATTAATCTACGGCCCTGAAAAACTGGAGTACGCTATAACAAGAGGCGTTGAATGGCCTTCAATACTGTTCTTCATATCGCTCTTCATGCTCGGCTTCTCCCTCCTATACACCGGGATTGCTTCCAAACTAGCCTACCTAGTCATCGAAGCGGGGATGCCCATGAGCGGCGAGAGCCTGGGGATAATGGGGGAGTTGATGCTGGTTTTCTCGGCAATTCTAAGCAGCCTATTAGACAATTTAAGCGTGATAGTGGCGGCAACACCGATTGTTAAAACCATAGAAGCATTATTTTCAACGAAGAAAGTCTACTGGAGCCTGCTATACGGGGGCGTGTTGGGAGGCAACTTCACCCCGATCGGTTCCACAGCCAACATAGTGGCTATTGGGCTTCTTGATAGAGAGAAAGTCAAGATAACATGGGGGTCCTGGCTGAAAATAGCGTTAATCCCCACGAGCATACAGATTTCAATAGCCTTAGGATGGAATATTTGGATCATTTAAACATTCATCCCCAAAATACTGGTTCAAGCATTTCATACAAAACATCTCACATAATCTAAAATTACAATGTTTAAAGCAACATGCCGCACTCCGCTTCTTACCTGTGGAGAAACCTCTGTAGTTCAAAAGGACTTTTTATTGAACGTTCCACAAGTCTTAACAATACTCCTCTCGATTACTTCTCACAGGTGGTTTTAAGTGAAGCTAGTTGATGGGTATGTATTCCTCGAGAAGCTCAGGGACCTGATTTACGAGTTGCTCGANGCAAGGGATAGAGCTATAGAAGAGGGATTAGTAGTAGAGAACGCAACACCCCTCGTTAAATACGGCTTTGTCTCAATGCTGAAAGGCGGAGTTATCATGGACGTTACAAGCCCGGAGCAGGCGAAAATAGCCGAGGAGAGCGGTGCAGGTGGGCGTGATGGTTTTAGACAAGCTACCATACGATGTGAGAATGGTAGGCGGTGTCGCGAGAACAGCCGATTTAAAAGTCATAGAGAGCGTTATGGATGCGATAACCATCCCTGTATCTGCAAAGTGCAGGATAGGACATGAAGAGGAGGCCAGGCTACTCGAAGAGGTAGGGGTGGACTTGATAGATGAAAGCGAGGTTTTAACGCCTGTTGATGAGAGGGCACATATCAACAAGTGGAAGTTTAAAACGCCCTTTGTGAACGGGGCGCGAAGCCTGCCCGAAGCCCTTAGAAGAATCTATGAAGGAGTTTCAATGATTAGAACGAAGGGAGAGCCTGGAACAGGCAACGTTGCAGAGGCCGTCAGGCACATGAAAATGGTGAATAGGGATATCTCCTTATTGAGGGGGTACTACATTGAGAGCGACTATGAGGCGATATGGATTTATTCCAAGGAAAACAAGGTGCCATATGAATTGGCTCTTCTCACCGCAAAGCTTGGCAGACTACCAGTGGTGAATTTCGCGGCGGGAGGAATAGCCACACCAGCCGATGCAGCGCTCATGATGTGGCTCGGGGCGGACGGTGTGTTTGTGGGATCGGGTATATTCAAAAGCAGCGATCCAGCTACACGGGCAAGAGCTATCGTGCTAGCCACAGCCTTCTACGACGACCCAGAAACCGTTGTCGAAGCACAAAAAATGGTGTCTGAAAAGAACGCAATGCTGGGTATTGACATTAGGACTTTGAAGCCAGAGCAATTGATGCAGGTGAGAGGTGAGTAGCCGTGAAGATAGGTGTATTAGCTCTTCAAGGCGACTACCTGGAGCATGCCCAGTTGCTGAAAGAGCTCGGCGTTGAAGCAGTCTACATTAAGAGGAGCGAGCAATTGAGAGAAGTTAAAGCATTGATCATACCCGGGGGCGAATCGACAACCATTGGCAATCTAATATCGCAAAAGGGACTCTCACAGGCCATAATGAAATATGCAGAAGANGGAAATCCGGTAGTGGGGACTTGTGCAGGGGCAATAATCCTAGCCAAGAAAGTAGTCGACAGAGCGGTTGGTGAGACGGGCCAGCCCACACTTGGATTAATGAATATAGCGGTGACGAGAAACGCGTTTGGAAGACAGAACGAGTCTTTCGAAGCAACAGTATACGTAGAAGACATTGGCGAGGTTAGAGCCGCGTTCATAAGGGCACCTGTTATATCGGATGCTTGGAGCCCGGCGAGAATAACGGGCTACATAGACCACCCAGCAATTGGAAGAGTAGGCGTGGCCGCAAAGCAGGGCAGTTTAATCGCTGTTTCGTTCCACCCTGAGATCACCGGGGACATGAAAATATACGAGTACATAATAAGCCTCGTCAAGAAATAGGAAGAAATGGGTTAGTTTTTGCCACAACACAAGGTAAAATGCAGTGTTTGTGGCCGAGAGCTTGGAGAGAAGGGGTACTTAAGTAGTTGCCCTTTTTTGCGGAGGCATACCTATCATAGAGTACGAAGCCCCTGTCTTCAAAGTAAATGAATCGAAACCCGGTATACTGAGGTATGGTAGCCTCCTCCCCCAAATACGCGTCGCGTATACTCGTGGAGAGGGCTTAACGCCGATCATGGAGCTCGACGGAGTCCTCGTTAAAAACGAACGGTTTAATCCAACGGGTAGCTACGCGGATAGAGCCTCTGCCCTTATTTCGAGCCACATCGCATCCAGTGGGATTAGGAGAATAAAGGTACAATATGAACCCGGTTTCACAAGGTCTCTTTCATACTACCTCCCCCCGCGGGGGTAAGAGCACACTACTGCGTTGAAAAACCGCTTGAAATAGACGTTGAGGACTTATTCGAGCTAGCTAACCGGGGAGAGCTCTCGACGTGTGGAAACACCGAGGGGGTCCCTGTTGAGTACACTAGCGCGTTGACAGTAGAGGGCTTGAAGACAATTGTCTTCGAAATATACGAGAAGAGAATTAGTGTTGAATACATTGTCGTCCCTGCAATGACAGGTGTTCTAGCGTTTTCCCTGGCAAAAGGACTAAGCGAGTTAGAGAGGAGTGGCCTAGCAATAGACTTGAAAGTGGTAGCCGTATTCCCAGAAGGCTCTGTAATCCCCGACTTCTTGAAGAATATGAAACGAATAGAGATCGTAAAGGCCTCCAATGAAGACGCCCTAGACTCCTTTAATTACCTCCTCAAAAAGGGAATATACACGGAGCCCCTCTCCGCAATGGGATTCCAAGTAGCGAAGATTATTCAGGGTTCAATCGCCGTATTAACCATCGGCTACAAGCCTAGATCGAGGAGAAGCAGGCTGGCCGAGGAGGTATTGAAGACCCTTGAGAAGCTAGACAGGGCAACAGCCTACGAAATATGGAGGAATAACCCCGAGTTCTCTCTGAGAGGGGTTTACAAAGCCATTAAATCTCTCATGAGTGATGGCCTGGTGTGCGAGGAACCTGTGAATAGGGGCAGGCGTAAACTAATTCTTTATAGACTGTGCTCGTGAGCCAGGGTTTCTCTGGCCTCAGCGTAATTATCTTGTCCGGTGTAGTCACTGTTATTGTCTCATATCTCCTCCTGTGGTAGAGCCTTATGCTCTTTAATGTAGACTAGGTAGCCTAGATGCGTGAGGAAAACCTGCCTATCACGTTTGCTATAAACTTCACGACGTCTATTGTGTGCTGGTAGCCTTCTCTCGGCCTAGTAGAGTCTGCTATGAGGGTCGCTCTGAACGCCTTGTCCTGAGACACCTTTTGTTCGCCAGTCCTGTAGCTTTCTCAACCACTATCTCCTCGTAGGGGTCCATAACAAGCTTTACTGGGATAACCCGGTAAATCACTGATGTTTCTCTGACACGATCTTAGAATTGCCCCATTACAGTATACATGTCTTCAACCTCTTGCAGGATCACGACGGGTTCCTTATCGACTACTACGAAGTCTAAGCCTGTGCGTCTCAGCCTGCTCATCAAGAACCTATAGTCGGCAACTCTCTCGATATTCTTACTCATCTAAAATCCTACCTTCTCCCCGTGCCTCGTTCTGTCCTCTTAGTCAACATAGCACGCCTTTACAGGGATACGCCGCTCAGCCCTTCAAGGAGTAATTTTATGTCTGCTTAGCGTGTCAGCCTAACCAACTCCAGAATATACTCGTCCATGGAGTCGACGCTTATCGAGCCCGGTTCTAAACCCTCTAGTATGATCCTGTGATATATTACATTTACCTCGCTAAGTGTTTTCTCGCATACATCTCTTCCAAAATTTAAATAAAAATTTAATGTGTAAAGCAACATAACCAATACTGGGATTTCAAGGGCGAAATCATGAATTCTAAAGAGAGAATGGAATTAATAGCTAAATCCTCTATCACGTTTAACCATTTGAGAAGGATTAACATTGCCGCTGGAATCCTACACTCCATCACAGGTGTTTTAATGCTCATCCTCGGCGCACTGCTGGAATGGGAGAGACCCATATACACTTTCTACCTGAAGTTTGATGTCAGTCAAATACCCTTCAGAATCTATCCAAACCCGCAAGTGTTCTTCACGTTGAGCAATCTCGGCGTGCTGGTTGCATCATTCCCGTTGATGTCAGCCATTGCTCACTTCACAATCGCGTTCCCCAAGTTCAACAAGTATGTTGAAAACCTGAAGAAGGGAATGAACCCCTACCGCTGGTACGAGTACTTCTTCTCCAGCTCAGTGATGATAGTCTTAATAGCGATATTCATCGGCGTACTCGACTTCTGGTCACTAGTGATGATTTTCGCCTTGAACGCTATTACAATGATGTTCGGCTATTTAATGGAGCTACTAAACCAGTATACTGAGAAAACTAATTGGACTCCTTTCATACTAGGATGCTTCACCGGTGCAGTACCATGGGTCGTGCTATTCGCCTACTTCTACGCCGCTGTCTCATCAGCAGGTACCAACCCACCCGCCTTCGTTTACGCAATATTCTTCATATACTTCATCGTCTTCAACATATTCGCCCTCAACATGCTCCTACAATACAAGGGTGTTGGCAAGTGGAAGGATTATCTCTACGGTGAGAGAATGTACATTATACTGAGCTTAACAGCTAAGACTATACTTGCATGGCTTGTGTTCATAGGAGTGTTCGCACCGTTTTAAACAGTGCTATAAGTCTTTTTTCGAACCTAACTCCTCACGTGTTTCAACATTTTTTAAGAGAGAAAGTCTATTTCTAAAAAACAAGCGTGATTAAGGGTTTAGGAATTGCTATGTGTTAAAATACTTCCCGAGAATGCTGAGAAATGCTTTAGTGTTGAGAAAACGCTTTTGAAAAACCTGATAGAGTTGTTGAAGGAGGATATAGAGGGATACAGCATCCTCGTTCTCGTTAACGACAAACTCGTTGAAAACTATGACGCGGAAATCACAAGTGCTGATAGAGTTGTGGTAGTGAAGGAAAATATAGGGGGATAACCTGATATTGAATAAAGGTGGGGCTTTTGAAAATAACGGTGGTCTTCCTGGGAAGAGCCAGCGAGTTCTCCCAGAAATCAATAATAACGGTAGAACTACCTGAGAACGCAACGCTCTACGATCTGTTGAAAAAACTTGGTGAAACAGTTAACCCGAGGATCTTCACCAAGTTCCTTGAAGGCCAGTTTGTGTTTATAACATACGTGAACGATACCCCAACCATCTCGTTAACCACCCCGTTAAGAGATGGCGACAGGGTGTCGCTGATAACTCCGGAAATGGGTGGTTGAAAACTCTACTCCTGACATACTTGGCATTCAAACTTCTTAATCTCAACTATTTCCATGCTGTTTGTTTTAGCATTGAACAAGGCTAGTTTATTAATCAATGGCTCTCCCACACCCAGAATTATCTTAACAACCTCATTAACCTCTAACAACCCTAACAAGCCTGGTACATGACCCATCACTATCACTGGCTTCTTCTCCGTCTTATCAACCCCTTGGAACAGGCATCGTAAACAAGGGGTTTTACCGGGAATTATCGTGGTTACCTGACCATAGAATTCGCCGACCCCTGCGTGAACCAAGGGTTTTCCAAGCCTCCAGCAAGCCTTGTCCAGAATAAATCTTGTCTCCCAATTGTCCAATGCATCCACAACAACGTCAACGCTTCTCACATAATCGTCTATTATTTCCTCGGTAATTCTCGCATGAATCGGTGTTATCTCGACATTAGGGTTGAGTCTTTTCAGCCTGTGGTAGGCAACAGTTACTTTTGGCTTACCTATGTCATCAACCGTGTAGAGGATTTGTCTTTGAAGATTGCTCAACTCCACTAACCCTTCATCTATAACGATTATCTTGCCAACACCAATGGCAACTAGGTAGTATAAGACAACTGACCCCAACCCCCCTGCTCCCGCGACCAGGATGCTCGAGTTTTTAAGCCTCAGCTGGCCCTCAACCCCGATCACGGGGATCTGCCTACTATACCTCTCAAGCTCCTCTGGACTGAGCATACTAGTCACCCCTCTCAACCCCTACCCTCCCGACTTGACCGTGAAAACCGTTACCACCTCCCCGTCAACAACCTCGTCATCATCGACGAGTATTTCACCATCCTTTAGAACAACGTACTCGGTAGGATTCAGCCCTAGCTTTGCGAGCAGGTCTTTAACTCTGATCCTGGATACTTCAATGATCCTCGGTTCCCCCTTGCCCGTTATATTTACCTTAACAGGCATGACATGTCACTCTCAACTACTGAATTATCCAGGCCTCTCGTAAAAAGGTATCCTGCCATCATGATAATCCCTTATAATAGCCCTCGCAGCCTCCTCTATCAATGGCTCCTTAGTGGTCTTGTAAAACCATCCCCTCTTAACAGCGTATTGTTCGAGAATGCTTAGTGGGTCCTGCGCCTCAATACCGTAGGCTTTGGCGAATGCTTCCTTATTGTAGCTCAAAATTTTCTTTATTAGCTCAATCGCAGGGTTTACCGGATCCTCCAGCTTCTCCGGCGGGTATCCTCTTAAAACCCTTTCCAAATCTCCCCCTTCCACAGGTATTACACCAGGGGTGTCGATCATGTAGATGTCCTCGTCAATCCTGTAGAGTTGGAAGCTCCTGGTGTAACCTGGGCTTCCAGGATAGGGGCTGGTTGGGGCAGAGTGGCGTCCTTTCAACGCGTTAATTATTGAGGACTTACCCACCTTTGGATACCCTGCTACAGCGACCGTTACAGGAAACTCCCTGGCCAAGTGCTTGATTGTTCGGCGAAGCCTTAGAGTACCCATGTGCCTTGCAGCAGCAATATAGACTACGTGGTAGCCCTTGGCCTTGAAAAACTCTTTCCACTCGTCGGCAACATTCCTAGGTATCAGGTCGCTCTTGTTGAGGACGAGGAGCAACTGCTTACCGTGCCTAGCCGTCATCGCCTCAAGCCTCCTACTGAAGGTTTCTAAGGGCGTCCTAGCATCAAGGACCATTAGCACGATGTCTGCCTTGGAAACCATTCTCTCAAGCTCGCTCCATGATGCTAGTTTAAAAACCGTTGCCATCACCCCCGTAATTCTCAAACCTGTCCAAGGCTTCCACGGGAATTTGCTCAAGCCAGTTAATCCTTAAGCCTGGTTCCAACCAGGTCTCTCCCTTCACGACCGCCAAGACTCCGTCAAGTACTTCTCCAACGCTCTTCCCGGAAACATCCAGCTCGTAGACCCTGTCGCCCCCGAAGGCTTCTAAAGCGTTCACTGAAACCGTCCCGAGTATCTCAGCCATCACGTTCTCGTTAATCTTCTCCCTCCCCCAACCCCTCTCTAAGAGCCTCTTCTCAAGCTCGAAAGGGTTGAGCCTTAGAACAACAACCTTGTACACTATGTCGGGGTCAATTATTTCCGGGTAGTGAGTATCTATGACGACGTAGCCCTCCCTGTTATCAACAATATCCCTAATCCTCGAGGCAACAGCCTCCTCATCGATAACGTATGTCTTCCTTGAAGCATCATATTCTAGGATGAGGTTGTTCTCGAGGGCAAACCTTGACAANTCAATAGCCTCCGTGTTTAAAACTCTCGCAAGCTCCCTGGCCAGAGTCGACTTGCCCGTTCCAGGCACGCCCGCGATTACAATGGCTTTTCCCATGATTAAACACTTGAATAAGGAATTTGTAAAACCCTTATTTATCCTCCCTAAGCAGTCTGGATACGTTTTTAATTCCCCTGTGCTATAACATGTTTATAGACAGCTGGTGAACGGTTTGACGCAGACAATGTTGAAGAAGCCTGGCGAGATATCTTACTCCTTGCCCAAGATAAGGCAGGGAGAGGAGGTTTTATCCCTAACGTTAAGCGTGTGCCCCTACTGCTACAGGGAGTTGGCAGCCATAATTGTCGAGAGAGACGGCAAGGTCTACATCAGAAGAGTGTGCCCGGAGCACGGGGAGGTCGAGGAGCTCTACTACGGGGACGTAGCCTTTTATAAGAAGGTAACAAGCTGGCATGAGGAGGGGCGTGGAGCCCGACACGTTTATACCAAAGTATCAACCCTCTGCCCCTTCAACTGCGGCCTCTGCCCAATGCACAAGAACCATACTGCGTTAATAAACATGGTTATAACTAATAGGTGTAACCTGAGCTGCTGGTATTGCTTCTTCTACGCAGAAGCATCTGGATACGTTTACGAGCCAAGCCTTGAACAGATAAGGGACATGGTGAGAAGCATTAAGAAGCAAGGGGTAACAGTTGCAATACAGTTAACGGGCGGCGAACCCCTGTTAAGAGATGACCTTATAGACATTGTCAAGCTTTTAAGGGATGAAGGAGTCAGGCACATCCAGTTGAACACGAACGGGATAAAGTTCGCTGAGCTATACCTCGAGGACCCTGCTAAAGCTGTGGAGTATGCTAGGGCTCTTAGAAGCAACGGGGTCAACACAATCTACCTTAGCTTCGACGGAGTATCGCCAGTGGTCAACTGGAAAAACCACTGGGAGATCCCGTACATTTTCGAGACCTTCAGGAAAGCGGGAATAACCAGCGTCGTCCTAGTGCCCACTGTTATAAAAGGCGTTAACACTCACGAGCTAGGAGCCATATTGAAGTTCGCAGGGAGAAATATGGATGTCGTAAGGGCCGTGAACTTCCAGCCCGTAAGCCTCACGGGCTACATGAAGAGGCATGAGAGGGAGAAATATCGTATTACAATACCCGATGTTGTTAAGCTCGTGGAGGAGCAGACGAATGGGGAAATACACTCCAACGCGTGGTTCCCGGTCAATGTAAGCGCAATATTCTCAAGGTTTGTCGAGGGCTTTAGCGGCGAGTTCAAGTTCGAGATGGGTAACCATCCAATATGCGGTGTTGGAACATATGTTTACGTTGAAAGAAACAATGGCAACGTGAAATTCATACCTATAACGGATTTCGTCGATGTTGAAGGACTCCTCGAGTATTTAAGAGATAAGTGGGAGGACCTGATCACGGGCTCGAGCAGGTTGACAACAGGCCTCCGCCTCCTCTACAGTATAAGAAAGTTTATAAACCAGGAGAAGGCTCCAGAAGGCTTCGACCTGTACAAGCTATTGTTCAACATCATTGTTAAAAGAAGCTATGAAGCTCTCGGAGAACTCCATTACAAGCTACTATTCATAGGGCAGATGCACTTCATGGACCTATACAATTATGATATTCAGAGAGTTCAGAGATGCAACATACACTACTCAGTCCCCGATGGAAGACTAATACCTTTCTGCGCGTTCAACATCTTCGACGACATATATAGGGATAAGATTCAGAAGGAGTACAGCATACCGGCAGAGGAGTACTCGGTGAAATACAATCTGCCTAAGGGGTATTTGACAAAGAAGTATGTAAGGGATAGGAGAAAGCTTGAGTCAACGGAGCTTTACAAGATTACCTATGAAGGATTGCTGGAGAAAAAATAGTAAAGGGTTTTTAAAAACTAAAGTCTACTTTTTAGCCTCCCCGGTCTCGAATACCTGCCTGGAATAGAAGTCCTTGATCAGTTTTAACGCCAGAGGCGTGAAGTATGCAACAGCGATCAGGTTAGGGATAGCCATCAATCCGTTAGCCGTGTCGGAAAAGTTCCAGAAGGTTTCAAAGTAAGACCCGTATACGGCAGCAGGTATAATGGGTATAATCCAGAGAATCCTCCAGATGAATCTCATCGGTTTCTCGGGAAGCCTCAGCGTTCTAACCCAGAAGTAGGTCCAGTTAATCTCTCCGTACCACTCCCACGTTAACAGTGTGGTGTAGGCGAACAGCGCTAGAGCAATTCCTAGAATTATGGGTGCATAAGTGCCATACGCTCTGTAGAAAGTCTCCATGGCGAGGGCTGCACCGCTTAGGTCGGGCCTCTCGATATATGTCCTCGCAACAATGTTGGCAATACCCGTGATCGAGCAGATGACAATCGTGTCCATGAATACTTCGAACACACCGTAGAAGGCGGCCCTTCCAGGGTGGTCTATTGTCATGAAAGCGTACGCATTAGGGGCGCTTCCGAGACCAGCCTCGTTGGAGAACAACCCTCTAGCAAAACCATATCTGATGGCGCTGTAGACAACCCACCCCGACAAGCCGCCTGCAGCCGCCTGAGGTGTGAAGGCATATGTGAAGATCTCCGAGATGCCTGTGAGGAAGTTGCCGCCGAACTTTATCCAGACACCAATTCCAAATATTATGTACCATGCTGCCATGAAGGGTATCAAGAAGTTGGCTACCTCAGCGATCCTCCTCAACCCGCCTATGACGACGAGGGCTGTGAAGAACATTATCAGTATACCAACTATAAGTCTCAACTGGAAAATCTGGTCCTCGGTTTCAACGCCGAATAACTTTCCAACATACTCAGCACCCAACGCCACATTGTTAGCCTGAACCATGTTGCCGATGCCGAACGCCGCTATGAAGGTGAGTATTGAGAACAATACTGCGAGGGCTGGACCTATCACCGGAACCAGCCTAATGTAATATGGTGTGCCGCCCTCAATCCTCCCATCCGGAGTAACCCTCCTAGACCACACACCCAGGGTGGCCTCAACACCCTTCAAACCCATTCCAAGTATTGCACACACCCACATCCAGAACAGGGCTCCAGCTCCTCCCATGTTCAGGGCTGTGGACACGCCTGCGATATTTCCAACTCCGACGGTAGCGCCCATTACGGTAGCCCAAATAGCGAATGGTTTAACCTCGCCCCTGCCCCCTGTACCCTTATACAGCATTGTTTTGACTGCTGTGCCAAACTTTCTTATCTGGTAGAATCCCCCCAGTATTCCAACAGCCAATCCTGTTCCAGCAAGGATTATTATGGCTGGTAGACCCCATACTAGACCATTGATGTAACCTATTAATGATACGATATCCAAATCCTTCACCCACAAATACTAGTATTTTATCGCACATAGTATAAATACTTTTTCTATACGAGTCCTTTTTCCTCAATGAGGTATTCTGTCAAGGTTTAAATATTAGTAGAGATAAACATATTATAATGGTGGTCTAATGGTAGAGTTTGAGGTAACTCCTAAACAGAAGGATATGTCAATAATCGTATGGATATTATCTCTTATAATTCTAGGTGGACTAATGCTATTGCTAGGCTTTTCGACAAACATTAAGGATGTTGTAGGAGAAGATCCGTACCTCGGCTACAGGTATATAGCCCACCTGATCGTGGTCGCCGTGGTATTAATAATCGGCATTCTAGGCTGGTTATCCGGTAGAAGAACTGTTGAGAAAACCGGGATTTTCAAGTTTGAATAACCTATCCCCTAGCGCGAGATTTCTTTTTCCACGTCTTCTTAAGATTACGGCAACAGTTTCAATCACAAATAATATTAACCATTATGAGTATAATAGTTAATTCGTGATCTTATGAGTACAAACCCGTCCATTCCTACCAGTAAGAAAATAGATAAAAGCCTTCCTATCGTGGAGAAGTATAAAAAATACGTGTCACAAAGCCAAGCATTCAAATACTTTCCAATCGTGATCGCTAAAGCCAAGAACTCCAAGATATGGGATCTCGATGGAAACGAATACATAGACTTCTTGGCGAGCGCTGCTTCATACAATATCGGGCACTCTAACGATGCCGTTGTGAAAGCCGTTAAGGAACACTTAGATAAATTTATCCATTACTGCCTATACCTTTACCACGAGCCTGTGGTAGAGCTCTCAGAGCTCCTAGTCAAAATCACGCCGGGGGATTACGAGAAAAAGGTTATAATAGGATTAAGCGGCGGCGATGCTAACGATACCGCTTTGAAGGCCGCTCTCGCATACACTAGGAGGCCGAGGATAGCGTCCTTCACATACTCCTACCACGGTACGACTGCACTGGACATCGCCGTCGGCGGCTCCTTCGACCCCGACCTGAGGAGCACCATACCCTTCCACAACGTCTACTTCCTCGAGTTCCCGGACACCTACAGGTGTGTTAACAACATAGACGACCCGGTTCAATGCGGCGAGGAGTATTTAAGCATGATAGACACCTTCTTCAAGAAGAAGTATGCCGGGGAATCCTTCGCTGCAATGATAATAGAGCCTGTTCAGGGCGATGGAGGCGTCCTAGTGCCTCCTGAAAACTTTATGAGAGGAATCAGGAGGATAACCCAGGAATACGGTATGGTTCTAATAGATGATGAAGTCCAAACCGGCATGGGAAGGACTGGCAAACTCTTCGCAATAGAACACTTCAACGTAACCCCTGATGTAATAGTGCTGGGTAAGGCGCTGGGCGGCGGGATGCCTGTCTCCGCGGTAGTGGGTAGGAGGGAGATTGTGGAGTCAGCGCCTCCTCAATCCTTCTTCGCAACATCAGCAGCGCATGCTTCATCAGTAGCTGGCGCAATAGCGGCTGTGAAATATGTGTTAGAGAATAAGCTTCACGAAGTAGCGGCGGAGAAGGGGAGGTATCTTGCTAGAAGGCTAGGAGAACTAAAGGAGAAGTACGAAGTAGTTGGCGATGTAAGAGGCCTTGGCCTAATGCTCGGGGTCGATGTAGTGAGGGATAAGAAGTCGAAGCATCCTGATAGGACGCTGGCGTTGAAAATAATCTGGAGAGCTTGGGAGAAGGGGTTGATAATGATGACCTATGGCAAATACGGCAACGTGCTAAGGATTGCACCACCGTTGACAATACCCTATGAGGACATGGACCGCGCGGTTGAAATAATAGATGAATCGATAAAAGACGCTGTGGAAGGCAGGGTGCCCGACACCGTTGTAAACTACATGACCGCTTGGAAGTGAAAGTTTTTCAAATAATAGCCGGGCGGGGATTCGAACCCCGGTCACGGGGGCACTCCCCCTCGGCCCAAGGGACCAGAGCCCCGCATCCTTGGCCGCTAGACGACCCGGCTGTCAATATGAAATAATCTTGTAAAGCTTTTTAATCTTTAAGTCCTGGCCAACGCGAAAAAACCTTAGGGGGAACGGTATGTTTTAAAAGCCTATTCGGATTAATCAATAATAGCCTGGGGGCCCGTAGCTCAGCATGGTAGAGCGGCGGGCTTTTAACCCGTAGGTCCCGGGTTCAAATCCCGGCGGGCCCG
>Ga0065719_106590_pt1 | contig 51092 bp, 83 predicted proteins | sample GBSCel85sediment_FD_59106 | JGI IMG/M metagenome (GOLD analysis project Ga0065719, IMG submission 59106) | Hot spring sediment microbial communities from Great Boiling Spring, Nevada - Cellulolytic enrichment CS 85C v3 (version 3) | ecosystem: Environmental > Aquatic > Thermal springs > Hot... | reverse complement strand
ACTGTCTCGGAAAGGAGTGTGATTGGTGATGAGGTTGAGGTTGGTTAATATCAAGGCTGAAGGGCGGAAAATAATCTTGTTTGCAAGAGACGAGCAAGGGAAAAAGCACAGAATAGTGATAGAGGACTTCTATCCGTATTACTACAGCAAAACAATCCCTGACTCTGAACACGTGGTGAAGGTTGAGAAAGGATTCAAAACAAACAAAGGCGAAGAAGTCTACAAAATCTACGTAGACCATCCCGGTAATGTGCCTAAGCTCAGAAATCCCGACGATTACGAAGCAGACATTCCGTATGTGGTCAGGTTCTTGATTGACACAGGAATCAGGGCTTGGTTTGAGTGGGATGGAAGTAATAGCTGGAGAGGGGTGAGACCAGTATGACGTGGGTCTGTCGTTGCGGTAGAGACATCCCTTTCCCGCTTGACACAGAAAATAGCTATGTTCACTGCTGCGAATGTGGTGTTAAGTGGGTTTGGAAAATCAGAAGCAAAAAGTATGTTTATGCTGGGAGGTGGTATGAATGAGTCTGTTTAAATTTATGAAACCAAAACCCGAAGATATTTTTGAACTAATAACAGAAAAACGCAAAACCGAAGACTGGGAAATATATGTAAAACCACTGAAATACGAAAATCTCGAGTTCAGCATTTTGCCACAGCTGAAATGTTTCCACTGTGGCTACTTTGGTCGGTCTCATCAGTGTCCACCGTATATTCCGCCTTATTACTGGTGGAGAGAAAAACTAAAGCAATACAATGTGTTCTTTCTGGTTGTTGGGAAAGCCAACGTAAAAGACAGGGTTGAAGAAGAGATTAGAGTTTATAACCAAGTTGAGTGGCGAGCAAAGTTCTATGCTGGCAACGAATACAGCACAAAAATGAAGTATCTGGTTAATAATTTCATTGAAGAGAAAGTTAAGTTATTAAAAAGTTTAGGGGTTGAATGTGATTGGTTCGAAACTGGTGGAGGATGCAGAAAGTGTCGTCCGTGTGCAGTATTAAGCAATAAACGTTGCAAAAAACCCGACAAAGCTAGACCATCTCCAGAAGCGATCGGGATTGATGTTTATAAGCTAATGCTGAAATATGACGAAATAGAAATACCACCAGTATATAATTACCGCATGGTTGGTTTAATTTGTGTTAAACTTGACTATGACTTTGAACCACCAAAACCAAAACCAATCAAGATAGACTATGAGATTCCGTTTGAACCGCTTGAAGTTTGGGACACAGACAAGATTTATGTTGACCAAGACGAGTGCAAATGTGACAAGTATTCGCCACTCATTTGCAAACGTCTGTTTAAGAAAGAAGACTTGCTGGAGTTCTTGAGAGACAAGAAACTATATGCAGTTAAGTTAAACGAACCAATGACCAACAAAGAAGGAATTAACGAGTTATATGACTATGCTCTTCAGCTTCACAGACAAGGGGCATATTGGGTGTTCCATCTCTGGTCATCAAGGTGTTCTATGTGTCCTAACTGCAATTTGGAATATCACAGAGAACACGGTTATAAAATAGTTCAAAACAGACGAGTCCCGAGATGTGTTAAGTTTTTTAATCTCGACCCACAACTGAAAGGTGAACGAATTGGGTATATATTATTATGAGGTGGTGCTATGTTGGTGCTGGAATATGAAAGCCAAAACTATAAAGAGATCTTGAAGAACATCTTGTATAGGGTCTATTTAGAAGGTGAACCGGTTAATATAGAACCAGACGTAAAAGGAAAGCATTCAGGAGGTTACACTATTGAACTGAGAGACGTGGTTATAATTGTTCATGAACCAAAGAAACCAACACCAGAAGAATTCAGCGAATTGGTTCCTGGAATCGGAAGAAGGTTCATGAAACTTGACAGAGACTTTATATTTAATAAATACACAATAGAAGACGCAATTAAGAAGTTGAAATCCAAACCACATACGAGAAGTGCTGTGTTCTTTTCAAAGGTTAATACTGACGACTACATTCACTGCGTTATTGCTGGTCAGTTCCTGATTCGTGACGGTTTAAGTTTAAGAGTCTGGATGAGAAGCAATGACGCTTATAACGGTTTTATCGGCAACATGATGGAATTCACGTATATACAGCACGAGATAGCTGAAGAACTAAATCTGAATGTTGACAAGTATATTCATTACGCTTCAAGTCTGCATATATATGAAGCAGACATTGATAAAGTTGTGGAGGTGATATCATGAAAGTTGGTCTGGTGTTTTGGTATATCAGGCAAATTGGCGGAATATTAACATATACAAAGAACCTAAGACAGGGTCTGGAAAAGTTAGGACATAACGTTGAGGATGCTCTAATAAGCTATAACAAGCAAAAATTACCAGATAAATACAGTGACCATCGTTTTGAACACGTTTTTGATCGTGTGTTCGGGTTCATGAAAAATGAATGGGTCAATGACTTCAAGAATTGGTACGAAGAACAAGACCAAATTATTTTTGTAAATCCTTGCCCCACTTTGAAGGAAACAGATGGTGATAAAAGCTGGCAAAAACTTTATAACGTTATAGACGACAAATCAGCCATTGCTGTTGTTCATGACCCTTACGTTGAAGAGAGATATCCATGGCTTAAAGACGTAAAACACAAAATAAAGAAAATCGTGTGTGTTCAGGAGAAAGCTTATTATACTGTTAAAGAGTTCTTTGCCAAAAAGACTCTGAAAGATTTAATTCAGAATATACCAGACCCTGAAATTGTTTTAGTCAGACATCCACTAGACATTGACGACATGGGGTATTATGAAAAAGAAGAACTGATGATTCACACAAACACATGGAAAAGTTGGAAACGCAACGAATTATTTATTGCTATTGTGCCAAAGATTTTAAAGGAATTTCCAGATATAACAGTTGAAGTTTACGGAGATGGAATTGAAAAAGCCAAAATGAAAGGTGAAAAGAGATCTGAAAAGTATTTCATTAACGGCAAATGGATCTGGGACGAAGCGATTGAAGCAGGAATGAAAGACGCAGGTATTGTGTCTGATGAAGAACTAATTAAAGCTTACAAGCGAGCAAAATATCATATAAGTTTTGCCTTGAACGAAAACTACCAGAAACGCTTGTTCCCCAATCTTGACTATACTGATCTTGAAGCCATGAAATATGGCTGTATTTTGTTCAGACCAGAAAACAGAGCATTTATTAAACCATATGAAAACTATTTACCGCTAAGAGACAGCGATTTAAACGTTATATGGGAAGACCTCAAAAACTATTTGAACGCAATCCGCAACAACAAAATAGACACCAAGCGAATGATTGAAAACAACTTTAAAACGTTAAAAGAAGTTTTTGATGCTGTAAAAATAGCTGAGCAGGTGATATCATGAATGAACCATGGTCTGTTCAGGTTGAAGCAACATTCGGTTGCACTAGACTCTGTAGATTTTGTGGATTAAGAAGTGTTAAGAACAGACCACTTGAAGATGTTAAATTCATGACTTTGGAGACTGCAGACATGATAAGCAAACAGCTTGGAGAGTGGTTTGACCACAAGAGAGTCGAGTTTGCGTTGAGAGGAGAACCAACACTTAATCCAAACATAACAGAGATTATAAAGACCTTCAGAGCTAATTTCAAGAAAGGTCAGTTCATGTTGTCAACAAACGGAGACATAATCAAGAAAAACCCAGAACTGGTCGACATGCTGTTTGAGAACGGACTAAACATTCTCATGATTGACATGTATGACCGCAACTATGAATTTTGGCATGATTTCGTAAAACAATTTAATTATAAAGCTTATAATTTCTATGAAGACAAAGTAACACCTTACAGATACTATTCGCACAAAACCAAGATGATTATACTCATGCCTGACATAGTCGAACACAATAAAGAAAGTTCTGTCAGAGTTCTCAATAACCAAGCAGGTAACGCATATGCTCCTGATTTGGGTATTCTGCCTTTATCTGTGCCTTTAAGAAGAAGATGCCATCTGCCATTTCGTGAAGTCAGTATTTATTATAACGGCAACGTCCCAATCTGCTGTATGGACTACAAAGAGAAATTTATTATTGGCAACATTCACGAAAAGAACCTGAAAGAAATCTGGGAATCTGAAAAATTTACTGCTGCCAGGAAAGTATTATACTATGGTTTAAGAGAAAAGATAGATCCATGTAAGCGTTGTAATTATCAAGGCAACAAGCTTGGGTTAGTTTCAGAACCAGACATGAATTTAGACAAGGCTATAAATGTATTGAACAAATATTTAGTGAGGTGATATCATGAACGAGATAAGCATTGAGATAACACACGAGTGTGGGTTGAAGTGCAAGATGTGTAGCAGTAACGCAAGTTACCCGTCTCCAGTAAAGAACGAATTGACCTTTGACGAGATCATCAGAACACTTATTGAAGCAAAAAGTCTGGGAGCCAAAGAATTCAGTGTATCAGGTGGAGAACCTCTTCAGCGGTCTGACACGGCAAGAATAATTAAGTATGCTAAATCGCTTGGTTACAGAATCTTGTTCTATACTACAGGACTATTCTATGACGGAGAAAGACTTATACCAGACTATTCGTTCATCAAGTGGTTTGACAGCAGAGATAAAATTATATTCGATCTGCAAGGACACAACAGCAGGATTCATGACTCCATAATGGGAGTAGACGGAGCATTTGACTTAACTGTTAATGTTGCAAAGAAATGCATCAAAAACGGTTTAAACGTTGAAACTCATTTTGTTCCGCAAAAAGACAACTGGAAACACATAGAAGACTATGTTTACTGGCTGAACGACAACGGTTTCAAACGAACCAGTTTTTTGCGTTTGGTTCCACAAGGCAGAGCTAAAGAAAATGACGTTATTATAACCAAAAACGAATTCAAGAAGTTGCAAGAAGTTATTTACGATTTAAGACACAGAAACGATTTAAACATTAAAATCAGACTGGGACACCCAATAAATTTCCAGTTTCTGATTGACCCGACAGAACCAGTTGATTCTTGTCGTGGAGGAACAGACGCACCACTAATAACACCGTGGGGCTCAGTTCATGTCTGTCCAGCTTGGAAACAGCTTGAGCACTATTCTGCTGGAAATATCAGAAACGAAAGCATTAAAAACATTTGGGAATCCAGCACAACATACAGAACGTTCAGGTGGTTTATTCATAAGAACGGTTATCTGAAACTTGATAAAGACAGCAAGTGTCATAGTTGCGAGTTCTTCAGCAAATGTAAAGCCAAATGTGTTGCTCAGCGGTTAATAGCTTACAGCAATAAAGAACCACTAACAGAAGCAATCTTGTTGGGTTCAGACCCGATGTGTTGGCACGAACCGTAAAGGAGGTGGTAATATGTGTGGTGTAGAAGGTTTAAAAAGAGTTTTAGAGCTGATAGAAGCCAAAAACAAATACTATGGCGACAGCTGGAAAGAGTTAGGGACTTTAGGACTGGTTTACAGAATCAAGGACAAGTGTAACAGAATAATAAACATGACTGTAAACCACATAGGCGATGACGACGACATAAAGGAAGAGATCTACGATATAGCTGGTTACGTCATCTTGTTGCTGAAAAACGAAGAAATAAGGGGTAAGAGATGGTGAGGGTGTGTTTCCTTGATATAGAAGTCTTGCAGGAAGGAACAAGATTTCCAGACCCTGAGAAAGCCGAACAACCGGTTATCAGCATCACAATTTACGACAGCTACGACAACTATGAAGACAAATACATAACTCTTTTTTATCACAGCAAATACACAAAATCAAGCAAAATTATCGATAACCACGTAATTCTGTATCACTCAAGCGAACTTGAAATGCTGAACACTTTTGCGAGAGTATTCAAGATTCTTGATCCCGATTTAATTGTTGGCTGGAATGTTGACTTTGATGTTAATTATTTGCGAAACAGAATGAAACAGTTTAACTTTAAAGACGTTTTTGCTGATGTCCAAATCTTTGACTTAATGTCTGCTTACTCAAAAATATTCAAGCCAAGGAGTAAAAGCCTTAGTTATGCCGCAGTGAAAGAAGGTTTTGACGGAAAAACCATCTTGGCAGTAGATATACCGCACTTGTATCAGAATGACCCTGAACAAATCATATTTTACAACAAACACGATGTAGAACTGCTGAAACTCATTGAAGACAAACACAAAATCGTTGATTTCTACATAACGCTCAAAGAATACGTTGGTGCTCCTGATATAAACGATTGCTTCTATTTTTCGGTTCTACTCGATATAGTGTTACTCAGATTAGCTAAAGAACGAAATATAGTGCTTCCAAACAAGCGAGAAGCCACAGGGGAATGGTATCAAGGAGCAATAGTGTTTGACCCTATCGCTGGACTTCACAAAAACGTTCTGGTTTTTGACATGAGCAAGTATTACCCGAGTATACTACTAACATTCGAGATTTCCCCAGACGGCTGCGGTTTGGTTCTTGACATGGTCAGGTTCCTTAACGAACAACGCAACAAACTTGACGAAGAACTGAAAAAACTTGAGCCTGGGACTCCTGAGTATCGAGAAACATATAACAAGCGACAAGTTGTTAAAGATTTGCTGAATGCTGTCTATGGGTATATTGGTTATGAACGAAGCAGAATCTACGACAAGAGCAATGCTGAACTTGTAACACAGAAAGCAAGAGAAGGATTACTATGGGCTAAGAAACAATTTGAAGAAAGAGGTTTTCAGGTTGTCTACGGGGATACAGACAGCATATTTGTTAAGCTTCCTGATGAATACAGCTTAGAAAAATGTGTAAAGACTGGGGAGCAATTGGCTAAAGAAGTAACAAAGAGTTTTGATGAACTGATTGGCAAAGAACATTACTTCAAGCTTGAGTTTGAAAAAATATTCAACCCAATTATACTGCTTCCTGAGACCAAAAAACGCTATGCTGGTCGTGTTGTTTGGGAGAAAGGCAGAGAAGCGGAATACATTGACGTTAGAGGTCTTGAAATCAGAAGAACGGACTCGGCAGAGATAACGAAAGATATTCAGCTGAAAGTCATTGAAATGATTCTGGATGGAAAACGGGACGAAATAATAAACTACTTACGTGATATCGTTAAGAAAATCAGAGATGATAGAGTATCGCCTTCTGATTTAGCTATAAATGTTGGAATTCAGAAGAGCTTGGCTTCTTACGGTGTGAACAGCGGAATACCTTACCACATCAGAGCCGCAATGTACAGCAATCGCTATCTCGGGACAAGATTTGATAAAGGAGACAAAATCAAGGTTCTATACGTTAAGGGAGTCAAAGGCTATCCCAAAACTGACGTAATAGCCTTTACTGACGACATGAAGCTTCCAGAGATCATCATAGATTACGACAAGATGATTGAAGTTGTTGTGAGAAGCAAAGTCGAGAAATTGCTTGAAATCGTCAACATAAGCTGGAACGAGATTGAGGGTCGTGGTTTGTTCAGGCTGAGGTGATTCTATGATTGTTGTTGATGAGAGAGAAACAAGAAGCAAAGTTTATCAGTTGCTTGAAAAGCTGGATGTTCCGTTAGCGGTCAGACAGCTTGAAGTTGGCGATTACTTNNTTGGGGATGTTTGTNTTGAGCGGAAAGAGATAAACGACTACGTGAACAGCCTGATATCAGGAAGACTTCATACTCAGCTTTATCACCTCAGCTACAACTATCCACTGTCGGTTCTGGTTGTTGAAGGTTACATTGACGAGATTTTAATGTTCAGAAACATCAAGAAAGAGCAGTATATCAGTTCTCTGGCTGGTGCATTGTATAAGCGGGCTCCTGATGGGGCACAGGGAGTTATAAACTTGGTTATGNTGAGTTCACCNTANGACACAGCTTTNTTTTTAAAANACTTGNATGAGAAAGTTGAAAACAATGAACCGAGACTTCCGAGNTTTGCAAAGCGCAAAGCAGACACAGATAGAGACGTGGCAATCAGAATTCTCTCTATGCTACCGGGAATCAGTGAAGTGAGAGCTGAGAGATTGNTNAATCACTTTGGAAGCATTCAGAAGGTTGTAAATGCCAGTATAAGTGAGCTGATGCAAGTTGAAGGTATTGGAGATAAGACAGCAAAACGGATTTACGGTTTGCTGAGAACTGAATTGGGTAAAAAATAAACGGAGGTGGTTTCGTGATATTTTGTGAGGGATGTNCGAGACGGTTNAAAAAAGTAGACGAGATTACGGACAAACTGGATTTGGAGACAGTGTGTCGGCTAACAATGGAGACTGTATTTAGTCTTCTGGTTGATGTTATAGTCAATCAGAAGTACGAGATACATCTCTGCGACTACTACAAGAAGTTTGAGGATTTCGAGCTTGAGGATGAAGTTAAACTTGCTGTCATAGTTGCGACAATGGTAACAATGTATATTGTGTTGGCTGAGGAAGAATTTGAGGTGGGAGGTGTTGAGTATGCTGGTTGAGAAGTACAGACCGAAAACACTCGATGAGGTTGTAGGACAGGACGAAGTGATTAACGCAATTAAGAACCTGATTAGAAGAGGAGAGCTACCACATCTGCTGTTTGTCGGCCAAGCAGGAACAGGGAAAACCACTGTTGCAATGTGTATAGCCCGTGAGCTTTTTGGTGATGAATGGCAGAAACACTTTGTTGAACTGAATGCAAGCGATGAGAGAGGAATCGATGTGGTCAGAAACAAAATCAAGAGACTGGCACAGAGCAAAGGAAGACGCATAGTTTTTCTTGATGAGGCTGACGCCTTAACTGAAGATGCACAGCACGCTTTAAGACGAATCATGGAAAAATCGGGAGAGACAACGTTTATTCTGAGCTGTAACTATGAACACAAGCTGATTTCACCAATCAAGTCTCGATGTGCCCGGTTTGTGTTTAAGCCAATCGACAAAAAGCTGATATTGAAAAGACTGCTTGAAATCATTAAGGCTGAAGGGATTCAAGTTGAAATGACCGAAGAAGTCAAGAGAGCACTGATGATGATTGCTGAGCAAGCAAACGGTGATATGAGGTACGCAATAAACTTGCTGGAGCGAATAATCAGTAACCACAAGACAATAACCAAAGAGAGTGTTATGCTTGAGCTTGATTTAAGTTTAGTCAGGAATGCAATCAAGTTGGCTCTTGATGGGAACTTTGTTGAAGCCAGAAAAATGATTGAAGACGCTTACTTGATGTCGGGCAAAGACCACATCACAATTGTAAACGAGATCTATAGGTTCTTAGATACGCTTGAAGACGAAGAAATCAAGATCAAGCTATATGAGAAGCTTGCAGAGTTCGAATATCGGTGCACGGTTGGTGCTTCTCCCTTGATTCAGCTTGTCGGGTTCTTGGCTTACTGCTGGGTCATTAAACACGTTCCAAAGAGGTGATCTTGTGGTGAGTGCTTCAGAGCTGAACTTATTCTATCAATGCCCAAAGAGATGGTACTGGCTAAGCGAAGGGATTGAAGGACTGAAAATAGAGCATCCTGAAGCGGAATTTGGCAAAAAGATTCACTTCATCATTTATCTTTACTTTACAAGACTTCAGAGAAAACCGAACAGCGTAGACGAAATCAAGGCTTTAGTTAATAGAATTTGCGTTGAGGTTGGTGATGATCAGCAGACACGGAAAATACTGAACAACTTCATCAAGTTTGAAGCTGAAAGACTGAACACGTGGGAAGAGTATATGCCAACGTTTGTTGAGCAGAGAATTGAGATCAACGACCGCTTGAGCGGGGTTGTTGATTTCTACGGCAACAATACGATTATAGACTGGAAAACGGGGAGATTCTTGTATCTCAAGCCTGAAGATATCAGACAGGGCAACATATATCGTTATTTGCTTGAGAAAGCAGGATATCAAGTTAATCGCATANTNTTCGTTTATCTNAGAGANAACAAGGTTGATTGAAATCCCGANAAAGCTTGAACCGGAGATTGANGAGGAAATTAACCGTATGAAACGGATGATTGAAACTGGTTATCTGCCCAAAAACAAGGGTGTTCACTGTTCTTGGTGTGAGTATCAGATTAGATGCGAATTTGATGAGGAGGGGGTNACNTTATGGAGCTTGTGAGACCTAAACCGAGACCGAGATCTTTACCGAATGTAACAGGGAGATTTGGCTTGATGTGTGGAAAGAAGCTGTATATAACCGTTACGTTTGACGAAATACCACTTGAGGTGTTCATCACGGCAGACAAGCCAGGAGAGTGTGTCAGGGCTTGGGCTGAAGCTCTTGGCAGAGTTATTTCGGTTGCGTTAAGGTCTGGTGTTGACCCAGAAGTTATCATTGACACACTAAAACATATCAGATGTCCACATCCAGAACTGAAACCAAACGGAGCAACGAGTTGTCCTGATGCGGTTGCAAAGTTCTTGGCTGAGGTTCTGGAGGTGAGACCTTGGAGTTTATCGGAAATCAAGAACAGCTCAGAAGAATAGAAGAACTTATACTGTTGAATAAACCAGTCTTGATTGTTGGAGATCCAGGAATTGGCAAAACCTACTCTGTTTACTGTATAGCCAAAAAGCTTGGTTGGGATGTTGTTGAGTTCAATGCAAGCGATGAGAGAAAGAAAGAGGATTTCGAACATCTTTACAGTGTGGCAAGAATGAAGGGATTTAGGAATCGTATTATTTTGCTTGATGAAGCTGATGGTATCGAAGATTTCAGATATGTTAAGAAGCTNTTNGAGATAAGCAAGAACCCGATAGTTTTAACAGCCAACGAACTATGGAAGATTCCTGAATGGATACAGAAAAGGTGTGAGATTGTCAGGTTTTATCCGCCAAAGAAACAAGAAATTGTAGAGTTCCTAAGAAGACACTACGGGAACGTTAAGTTTGACAGAGTTTGCGATGATGTCAGACAGAGTATAATTGCCACCACAACGGGTTCTCAACCGTATACAAAGACAAATATGTTTGAGCAGGTTAAAAACATCTTCAAGAGACGAGAATTCGAGTTTACGGACAGTGTCATGTGGTATTACCTGATTGACAACGTTCACAAGTTCTATCAAGGCAAAAAGCTGTTTGACGTTGTTCAGCTGATTTGCAAAGCCAACTTGTATGACAACCCGAGACCTCTGAAAGCATTGCCAAAATCTGAATCAAGAGCAGAAGTCGAGTATCCGTATTATCTTGAACGGAAGAAGGTGATTGAGAATGAACTGGATAGATGATTTTCTGCAGATTGTTTCAGAACACACAGACGCTCCAGATGTTGTCATTAAAGGTTCGGCATACTGGCTGATTTCAGCAACTCTTGGACCATTCTTTCAGGTTATTGAGAGTAAGAGACCACTAAAACCGAACATGTTCGTTGTGTTTTGTGGACCAGCAGGATTAACAAGAAAGTCAACAGTGATAGACTATGCCAGAACAGTTTACGAAATTGCTTGGCAAAAATATTACGACACGCTAAACATTGATATCAACGTTGAAGACAAGTTTATTGAAGAATTCACAATTGAGGGTATTGCTGACTACATTGAAGAACACAGCGACAAGATTAAAGACTATGTCTTGATCAGTGACGAGTTTGGTGTTTGGCTGAAAAGAAGCGAGGGTCAGCGTTACATGTTTGGAGCAAGAGGAATGCTGAGCAAGCTTTATTATGGCGAAACGTATAAACAAGTTCTGAGCAAACGACAAGGGAAGAAGAGCATAAGAAAAATACCGAGAGGGTTGTATTTCACGATGATCTGCGGTATGCAAGATCCTGATCTATATCTAACAGAATACGATGTCCGTCAAGGGCTTGTAAGGAGAACGTTTTTCGTTAATATCTCAGCAAAAGACTTAACAAAGTATTTTCCACCACTAGACACGAAGATGCATACTGTATACGATGAGTTGGTCAAGATTGGTGAAGCAATTGCTGATAAGATGCTCAACATTCATAAAATTCTTGAAAACTTTGGTACAGATTATAAGATTGACGTAATACTTGACACAGAAGTTAGAGACGCAATAAACGAGCGAGCAGAAGAACTTCATAAGCTGTGTGTTCAAAAATATATGAACAAAGACGGTGGTTATCTCGATTCAAGTTGGGAACATTTGCTTAAACTCACCGTTCTTGAAGCTTTAGCAGACCCAAACCTAAAGCCAGTGTTAATTGCTGGAGAACCTGTCTTAAACGTAAACGACATAGACTATTTCGACAAAGCATTGGTTTATTTCGACTGGGTTGTTGCCCGGGTTCTTGATATGATTGTTGAGATATCAACACCGAAACAGAAACAACCACTTAGACTTGTGTCCGACATTGAGGAGAAGATAAAGCATATAATCAGTTTGTCGGGTGGTGTGATAGGCAGAAGAGAGCTGGCAAAGAAGTTAAAGATAGACAATGAACAACTAAGAGACATACTGGCTTCAATGCTTGATAAAGAAGAAATCTTCTGTGTCAGAGAGAAAGAGTATGTAGGCAGAGGGGCTAAGTGGAGAATGGTTTTCTTTGATGATAGAAAACGAGCAGAACAGTACTTAATCGGAAAAGACGCATTTATGGTGAACGGTAAGCTGTTAAAAGATTTGTGGTGATTTTTTGAACTACGCCATTGGTTTTGCCAAATTTGTTTTAATTTTTTGGGATAAAATGATATAATATTTAGGTTTTATGTTTATGTATAGGTTTTGGGTTTTAAGCTAACGATACTACGATCTTTTTGATTGTTTTTATATTTAGTCGCAATGATTGTTTTAACAGAGTATTTTCTTATTCTAAGACTGTATATTAGTTTCTATGTACTACGATACTACGTCTCCTATATGATATAGAGTCGTAGTATTATTACTATATGGAGTCATGAATTAAAATAAACTTCATATCCATAGAGTCGTAGTATCGTAGTATCGTAGTATACTAAAATTTGTTTTGTAGTTTTAAAGACTACACTATCGTCCAAAACAAATTATTAGGTGATATTAATAATATCAATCAAAAAGATCGTAGTATGGTAGTGGTAATAACTTTATTGTGTTTGGTTTTAATTTTTAAAATTAATTAAACACGGACAATAGACATATGAAGACGCAGTTAGTTTTACACACGTAGTAGAGTTAGTGTTATAAACTTAAAACTTTAAATATAGTTTAATGACCGAAATTGAATCTGAACCAGAATATAACATTATATCTGAACAAAGAAAAACGTACCTTGTTGAAAAACCAGACGGACAGCGAGTATATGTTTGCAAAATATGCGGTGAAGAGATTGGCGAAATGAATCAGATAGCAAAGCACTTTTCTCAGAAACACAGGCATACAGAGTCTGAAGATGAAGACACTGATGCTAAAATTGTGTTACCAAAATCAAAACCAAAACCAACCCCAGAAAAAGGCATACTTACTCCTGAAGAAGAAATGCTCGAAGAGATGTGCACAACATTGAAGACTCAAATGGAAGCCACACCAGGAATTGGAGCTGGTCAGAAAACTGAATGGTTTGTCAATGTGTTCTTCAGAAATAATCCGATTCTGCAGGAAAACCCACAAGAATTATTCAAAGCATTGCGTAGAAACTTTTCACGAGCAGACGATGACGCTATAAGCTGGATTGTCTCTGCTGTCTTTAAGGTTCGTGAAAACTACAGAAGGTCAATATCAGCGACAACAACACCCAGATTTGATTTTAGTCAACCATTTCTACCGGTACAACCACAACAGCTTACCATTACCAGCACTACAGATGGCAATACTTTCTCTTTGATGTTTACTATAATGCAACAGATGATGCAACAGCAACAACAATTTTACAACATGCTGATTCACGAAATCAAGAGCAAACCAGATCCAAACGCAGTCAGAGCACAAGTTGAAAACGAATTCCTCAGAAAACACCTTGAACGTCTCGAAAATCAACTTGACAGAATGACAGAGATGATAACAGAGTCTAAAACAAGAGCAATCTCACCAGAGGGCTGGAAAGACGACTATGCACGCTTGATTGCTGAAATGGGAGATAAGATTCTCAGCTTGGGTGAACGCATCATTGTTGAAAACAAAAAGTTCAGACAGACCTTGATTAAATATCTTGCTCCAAGGATTCTCAAAACTGAAGAAGAACATGTTCCGAGCGGTTCAGGCAGAACAGATGAAGAAATAATTCGTGAACTTGAAGAAGAAGGATTGGTTGAGTAGGAGGTGAGGCATGAAGACCGTACTGGTTGTCTCGCTTAAAGGAGGAACAGGAAAGTCTTCAACATCAGTTTTCCTTGCTACCTATCTCAGTCAGTTAGGTAGAGACACCATACTGGTTGATGCAGACGTAGACAGTCCAAACCTTGCTGATATGCTGAAAGTAGACAAGGAAATCCGCATAGAGCCAAACAGAATCGAGGTTGTTCACCTTGACAACTTAGACTTCTTCAGCTTTGGTCTAATAACAAAAGACAAAGCAGTATCAATGCGGGGAGACAGCTATGTTCAGATGCTCCTTGACGTTTTACAATTTGCAGAGTGGAGAGTAAACCTAAAGAACGCAATAATGATAATAGACTGCCCTGCAGGAGCTTCTGATTTGTTCAGAGGTGTTTTAAAGGCTTACTATCAAACCATTGTCGGTGCCGTTGTTGTTACTATCCCTTCATCATGGCGAGACCTCAAGAGAATTCTCAGCATCTTGAAATATTACAACGTTCCCGTGATTGGTGTTATCAACAACATGGCTTANTTCAAGTGTGAACACGGTTCGGTGTATAAGTTCTTTGGTGACGGAAAAACTCAGGAGATTTGCAGAGAGTTTAGTGTTCCGTTCCTTGGCGATATCCCGTTAAGTCCTGATATCTTTGAAACAATTCAAGCAGGAGTTCCAGTAATTCCTGAAGAAGTCGAACCAATCATGCATGAAATCGTTGCTCGCATAGATGAGTCAAAACCAGTCGGTAGCAGTATCCTTGACAGAATAATGAAGAGGGTGTCAGATTCGTTCAAGAAGAACATCGTGAAGGTTGTAACAAAGACAATAATTAAGCTGAACAAGTCAGTAAACCTGAAAAAACTGACAGATAGCGGATTTGGCGGGAATGTGATTGAATTCATTGTTCACAGCGGTGGAGACATAGTGACTCAGGTTTACTTGAAATTAACAGACGGTAAGCTTATTGTTCTGAAAGAACCTAAGGCAGTAAACTTAACTATCATGACAGACGTTGACACGTTGTTCAGGCTTGCGAAAGACGAATTAGACCTTGAAACCGCATACTTGATGGGTGAGATTGAGGTTTTGGGTTCAACGGGAACAACAAGAGCACTTAGCTTCCTTCAGGAGATGTGGAGGCACATGAAAGACGAAATTTTGGAGGTGGCGAAAGATGAAGTTGCTTGATGACTTAAACAAACGCAAAAAAGTTAAAAGACTCATTGAAGAAATAGAGAACGACATCGCAAACGCTCAGAGCATCGATGACGTAAAGGAAGTGTTCATAAAGTTTATAAACTCGATTAAAGAATTAATATGAAAAAGGTACTCGAGTTATGACGAGATGTTCAAAGTGTGTCTGGTTCAACAAAGATGAATGCATAATCAAAGATATCAGAATTATTTTTCCAAACCTTCCTCGAAAGTGTCAATATTACAACTTGGTTCCAGAGATGGCTAAAAACTATTTAACTGGTGTCTCAAAAGTTACAGAACTTGACACAAATACGATTAAAGATTCAGAACCTTTCAAAAATTATCTGAAGAAACTGAAGTTGGTTAAGTTAAATGAATTGGTCAGATGATATATAGAGGTGATGCGAGGTGAGGTATATTGAGATAGATGAAGCATTGGACAGACTTGAAGACTTTATCTGTGGAATCGTGGCTTACTTCTGTCCAAACTGTAAACAAGAATTCTTCTGTTATGACGACACAGCGAAATTCTGTCCGTTCTGCAGAAGCGAAGTAAAGGTTGAGTATGAAAGATATGTCGATTTGCTGGATTGGGGGTGGAAGAAAGTATGAACCATGTTGATGAGATAAGCAAATATTACAAAATTTGGAGAAAAGAGTTTGCAGCAGATAAACTGTTTAAATATTCATATCCAGAGACTGTACTAAGAGTTATCGATACAGGAGGTTGGGATCCACGTAAATCGTCATACAGAAGGATTTGTGCTACTGACAAAATTATAATACCAACGTTTTCATACAATACAACGACAAGGATTGCTCTTAGTAACGAAGTATTTTATTATATAAATTACTTAAATTGTTGGAAAGAATTATTAGCGTTAGGTTATTGGACATCACCAGATGGAAAAGAATTTACTGATACTACGTTATTACCGTGGGAAAGTGAATTCTACGCTACTAAATTCGTTCCTCTTGATTATATCGATGAAATTATTATACTAATCAAGGCAGATGAACAAGCGGAAGAAGAAAAAGTTATTGCGTTAATTCAGAAGTGTAGAGACAGAGGTATCAAAATAAAAGTTGACAGACTTGAAGTTTCAGATGCTTTAGCAATAGCTTGTGCTTGCGATGTGTTTGAATGGGCATTCAACTTTTACACCTACTATAGAAATCTTTACGAATTAATAAGTGTCCATGACTACTTACCGAGAATCTTAAATTATGTATCTCCGTTCTATCTCGACTTTGCGTGGTTAGTTGATGCTGAACATGGGGTATATCATCCAGAACCGGATTACGAATACGATAAATTGTTTATAGACAAAATGAACGAATTAGTAAATACATATGGATATTATTACGTAGAAAGAACTAACTTGGTGGTAGAAAGACATTTTAAAACAGAAGTCAAAGCAAAAATATTACAAGAAAGGACTTTGAAATATTTTGCCGAATTTTGGGAAATTTACTTTGGCATGAAACCTAAATGGAGGTGATAAGTATGGTGTGGATTGATATAACAAAAGAAATAGTAATTCGCAAATTGCTCGATTCGGGGATTGAAGCGAGTGACAACAACATAGACGAGGTTATGCGTTATATTAAGTTCTCGTCAGTGTCGCAAGACGATCTCGACAGAGCAATAGAGGAATATATAACGTTCAGATGGAAATCCTGATAAGTGGTGTTATGAAGAAGGTGGTGCTATGAAGATAGAAATATTTGGAGCCGGGATGGCCGGATGTTATTTTGCGTGCTTGCTTGAACGCTCAGGACACAGCTACAAAATTTACGAGAAATACAAGAACAGCAAGTGTCCTTCACCGTGTGCATTTGGCTGGGCTAACTACAGCAAGGTTAAAGAGCTCTGCAAACTCATTGATATAGATTCCGACAACTATGTTCTAATGAGACCCAAAGAAGCTATTGTAAACGGAATTGATTTCAAAATCAGGGATGTCGTGATCTTTGATAAGCCAAGATTCATAAACGATCTCAGAAATCAGATAAATGTTGTCTATGAGGTTCCGGAGAACTACTCAGGAGATTTGATTGTTGATGCAACAGGGCACAGCAGAGCACTGCTGCGTGGTGTTGATATAAAGTATCTTGTAACTAAACAATACAGAGCTAAGGTTTCAAAACTTGATTCTGACTGTATTTACATCTACGCAAAGCCATACGGCTATGCTTGGGCTTTTCCTTTAAGCAAAGACGAATGGCACATTGGTGCTGGTGGATTTACACAAGAACAGGTTAATTTCTTGATTGGTCAGCTTAACAAAACATACGAAATCAAGTTCAACGACATAGAATGTGCATGCAAGTCTCCAATCATCTGGGACTACACTGTATCGTATTTTAAGCAAATTTACGGCAATAACATCGTTGGTATTGGTGAGGCAGGTGGATTTGTCTCTGCGTTTGGTGAAGGAAACACCCTTGCTCTTGAAACCGCTAAATGTCTTCATGAAGCCATAGAGTACGGTGCAGACGACATAGACTTAATAATAGACATCTACTCTGATTTGGTCTGGAAAGAGACTTCATGGGTCATAATACAGTACGATTTCGTAGAAACACTGAATGAGAGCTGGTTTAAGGCTCTGTTCAAGGTCAGAGATGTTATCAAGGTAGCGAACATGCGAAACCTTGATGCTTCAGTCTGGAAAGGTCTAAAACTGATGTGGAGGCTAAGAAAATGATAAGTTATATTAAGTTAATCAGACCACCACTATTTTTGCTGGGTTTCATAGCTTCTTGGGCTTTATTAACCAAAAACGGACTTTGGGGAAGTTTCGAAAGCTTGTTAATTCTTTTAGCTGTTGGATTCGGGAATGCGTCGTTCACGGTGATTAACGAAATCTGTGACATAAGACAGGACAAAATAAACAAGCCTTGGAAACCATTGCCAAGCGGGAAAGTACCTGTTTCTCACGCAAAACTGATTGCGTTTACTTTCTTCATAGTATCGTATTTATCGCTGCTCTGGTTATCCTTATACGATACAATGTATCTGATTGTTGGTCTTATAGGCTACATGACAAGTATAGGATACAACGTTCTTGGGGGTAGAGCAATATTCGGTAACACTTGCTTGGGTCTCTCATACTTTATTGCTGGCTATATGAGCACAGGTTTAACTGATTTAATGTTTCCGCTTGCTTTTGGTTTACTGTCTGTTACCCACAACATAATGGTTCAGTTTCAAGATCTTGAAGCCGACATAAGAGCTGGAGTAACAACATTCCCTCAGATGGTTCGTTCACCGTTTTTGGAGCTTGCTGTAGCTGTTCTCGGTGTCTTGTCTTTCCTGATGTTAATACAAGTAAAACAGACAGTTTTCGCTGTCGCTATCATCTTGATACTGATGTCAGTGTTCATGAAACAGCATATAGAAGCTTTAGTTCGTTACGGAGTCAGATTGCTCATTCTGGTTGGATTTATCTTGATGGGTGTTGGTTATGATGTGTATCTTATGTGGTAAAGATGTTGCAACATCAGAATCGGTAGTTTGTTACAGATGCGAAGATACGCTTGATTACCGCAGTAGATGCATGTTCAGGAAAATAAAGAAGTTCTTAGAAAGCTTAGATTCCGAATGGTATACACTTTCTGAACTTGAGGAAGTGTCGGGATTTGACAGGTCTACAATAAGATACTGGTTGTCGATCCTGGAGAACAGAGGATTGATTGAGAAACGGTTGGCAAGGAAAAAGAAAATATGTGCAGTATGGAGGTTGGCTTATGGAGTCGAGGAAGCGAAGCCTTGTTAAAGCTGTGTCTTACCGAATCTGGGTAACTGCTGTGGCGTTCTTGATTGCTTACTGGGCAACAGAAAGTATTGAAAAGAGCATCGAGGTTATCGTGCTGTATCTAATGGGAAGCATGGTCATCTATTATATCCACGAACGAATCTGGGATAAAATAAAGTGGGGGAGAGGTAATGTATGATAGCAACATTACCATGTATATGTTTTACAGTTAAAGAAAGAGAAATCATCCGAAAATACGGCTTCATGACTTTTCCAGAATTCATAGACAACCATTACGTCAAAGAAAAGCACGCACAAGTAAGGTATCTCGTAAAATGTATCGAAAAATATGACGTGAAGTTCGCGATTGCTCCTGATTACCAATATGATAACGCCTTAATGCTGAAAGAAGAATATCCAGATGTTGAATGGATATTTCCACTACACAGAAAGAAAGAGAAGGAAATCGCTGAAAACTTTGACTGGATTGGTTTTCCTCACAGAGAACATTTCAGAGACTACAGTATTGATTGGTTCATAGCGAATTTCAGACACAAGAAAAGATGGTATCTGGGTTTTTGGAGGGAAAACAACCCATATGTGCTTTTTGCGTTCGATGGTTTTGATACGACAATTCCGGAGACATATAGTGGTAAATACGGTAAAATCTGGCTTTCTTGGGGTAAAAGCGTCAAGGCAAAAGACATGAAAACGATAGAAATTTTCGAAATTAATGTTAGAAACTTTAGAAAAGAAGTTGACAAACTCGCTAAAGTTAAAAGATTATGTTCATCAATACTGAGGTGATGTTATGAACGAAGAAATTGAGTTGTTGAAAAAGATTCTGGAGTATGAAGACCGTGAGTTCCCGAAGAAAAGAGAATTCTACAGACAACACAACATAAACCTTGAACCGTCATGGGAATGGCATGAGGTGGGTGTTCCACCGCAAAAAATCATGAAACTCGTCAAGAACGGTTATGTTAAAGTTGTTTATAAAAGCAGAAGCCGAACAGAATACAGACTTGTAGACCCTGATTCAGTTCGTGAGCTGATTAAAGCATACGAGACGGTAACATACAAACCAGAACGCAAGGAAATAAACGTTGACGATTTGTTTAAGTTCATAGTTGGCTATGACGATATCAAAAACTTACTTAAGATGGTTCTGAAGTCAGAAAAACCAGTTCACGTCTTGTTGATTGGTCCACCAGCAACAGGGAAGACTCTGTTTCTTGAAGACATATACAACGCTTGCCCTGATGCTGAATTCGTTGTTGGTTCTGAGGCTTCAGGATTGGGTTTATCAAAGCTTGTCAGAGAGAAACAGCCAAGTATCTTGCTTATTGACGAAATAGACAAACTGCTGAAAGCTGATGACCTCTCAACGTTGCTCAGCATCATGGAGAGCGGAAAAACCAGAAGGGTAAAAGGCGATGGAATCTCGGAATTGGTAAAGGTAAACGTCAAGGTTATTGCAGCAGGGAACACTGACAAATACTTACCTCCAGAACTGAAAAGCAGATTTCTGCCACCACTATACCTCAAGCCCTACACTTACGAACAGTTCAAGGAAGTGGCTGTTAATTATCTCGTGAACTTTGAAGGTGTTTCAAAAGATGTTGCAGAACTGATTGCAGACCTGACTTGGGATTTCAACAAAGACATCAGAACAGCACGTTCAGTTGCTCGGCTGTGCAGTAATAACATAGACGAAATTAAAAGCATGTTCGGGCTGTTTAAGAAGTATAGGTGAGAGTATGACAGACGAAAGTTATGAACATATAGTTATAAGCTCAGAAGCAAAAAGACGTATAAAGTTGTTCTCAGCGAAATACAACATCCCGATGAAGGTTATAGTTGATTGGTTCATTTTTTCATTGCTTGATGAAAATGGAGACCCACAAATTGAAAGCTTAATAGAAGAAATGCCAGAGATTCAGAGATTAACCAGAGAACTGAATAAAAAAGAACTTAAAGAAAAAATGAAAAACAAACGAATTATTTAACTCTTGCTGAAAGCCCTAATATAACCTTTGCTCCATTTCTTCTGGTCTGCTGCCCTTCTCACTTTCTCAATCCAGATGTCTACGTATTTTTCTGCGTTCCTCTGGAACTCAGCCCAGTTTCTTGCTGGGAATGAAGCCCTAACAGTGGCTGGGTCAAGCCCAGTAACTGCTGCAATTCCCTGGACATATGCTTCGAGACTGGATGCATCCTTGACCATGGCGAGCCATTTTTCTCTGGCTCCCATCACTTTTCTTACCCACTTCTCTTCATATCTGTCAATTATGGCCACTCCACATCACCTCATACATATTTTAGAGTCACATAAATATATAATTTTCCGTTAAAAAGTTAAAAAATTAAAGATTTAAAGAAAACCTTTTTATATTTTGCAATTTAAAAAGGTGTTAAGGTGAACTGACATGCGAGTGATAGACAAATTAACCAACACAGTAAAACGGTTGGCTTATAGAATGCCAGCAGTACCCATAATCATAGAACCCAAGACAGGGAAATTCGACACAGTTGTTGGTGTTGTTCGTGGGTATCTTTCAGAGGGCAGGTTCGGTCAGTTGGTGTCTCAAATAACCGATATGTTCCCACTTCTCAGAACAATTCCGACCTTTGAATACATTGCCACAATATTGCCAAGAGAGTGGGTGTTTGACCTTGCAGATGCCGCAGAAGTTAAGCGAATTTACCCAAATAGACTCAAATACGCTTTGCAATATCCTACAGTTCCTCCAGAAGCCATATTCCAGACTGAACATGGTGCATTCAGGGAGCTAGTTCCGTTTACGTCAACTTATTACACAAAACGCTTGATTGGAGCAGATAAAGCCCATCAGAAAGGATATTTCGGTTCTGGTGTTAGAGTTGCTGTCTGTGATACTGGAGTTGACAGAAGACACCCAGCAACGAGCCACATGGCTTTAGATTCAGTAATGGCTCAAGTTAGAGACGAAAACGGTCACGGCGAGTGGTGCTGTGCTTGTGTTGGAGGCAAATACACTGAAGACACTGTTTTAGGTCGGAAAGTAGGCAGAAAAATACCAACCGAAGGAGTTGCACCACGCTCTACTGTTGTTGGCATAAAGTGTCTTGGTTACCTGATTGGAACAGGGAGTGATGATGCTGTGTTGAAAGCTATCGAACTTGCAGTTCATAGATATCGTGCTGACATAGTTTCAATGTCTCTTGGTGGTCCAGTAGAGGATGTAAGACAAGAAGAAGACCCATACTACAAAGTGGTCAAAGAGCTGACTGAATACGGAGTAATATTCAGTGTTGCAGCCGGAAATGAAGGTCCAAACGAAAAGACAATTGGCACACCGGGATGGCTTGAAGATGTTCTTACAGTTGGTGCTTATGACCCAATAACGGGTAAGATGGCTGAATTCTCAAGCAGAGGTCCAACAGCAGACGGACGAACAAAACCCGACTGTGTTGCTCCCGGTGTTAATATCCATGCTCCTTGTACAGGATTGCTTGACAGGGCAGGCGACAACACAGCAGTAAACAATTACAGTCCTCTTTCAGGAACAAGCATGGCAACTCCTCACGTCTCAGGTCTTTTGGCTCTGATGAGAGAAGCACACAGCAAAACGATAGGCAGAGTTTTAACAACTGACGAAGTAAAGAAGATGCTTGAATCTCTTGGTCATGAGAAGACAAATGAAGACGGTTGGGGAATCATAACGTGGGACATGTACGAAGAGTGGATGGAAACCCAGTATGGGGTTAGGTTGAGGTGATGGAGGATGTTCGATAGTATATTCAGGAGAAGAGAAAGAATTAGACAAATAAGGCTTGGCAAAGTGGTTAGGCTTGACCCGAGAAGACCAAAACCGACAAGGGTGTTGAGTTTGAGGTGATGAAAATGGTATACGAAAGAGCAGTTACAGCAGTTACAAATGAAGACATATATAACCTTTGCTTGGACATTCAGACTTCACTTCGTGATTATGCTGAGAGAGTCATAGCAAATCAGCGAGAAATAGCTTCAAAACTCAACACAATACTGGATAGACTCGACGAAATCTATGAAGGAATCAAGACGCTTAGCGACAACGATGTCGTGCTTGACGAGAAAATAGAGGTAATCAGGAGAGTCGTGAATGAGCTTAGGGCTGTGTTACCTGGTGTTTAAGGAGGTGAGCAAATTATGAAGAAAAATAATGTAGTGGTAGTCGAGAAACCTGGCTCTATAGTGGTCGAAGTATTTGATATAACAAACAGACAAGTTATAACATATGTGGGTACATCAGACTCTGGATCCGGAACTTACTTAATGTCTCGTGACCCACATCCTACGAGGTTGGATGATATAATAACAATAGCATGGAGAAAGAATGCAATAGAAGCAATAGAGACGTTCTCTGTGATCGCTGAAAAGATGGGTTTAGATTATTACTTCGCACTTGGTCCAGAAGGTTGTTATAAGGTTACAAAGACAGATGTTAGATCATATTACGGGTGATACACTATGATTCCCCGCAAGCTTCAGAGACTGGCTGAAGAGTTCAGAAGGGGAATAGCAGAAGCAATTGGAGTTAGTCCTGAAGACATTAATCCAGATGTCGTTGAAAAGTGGGTTAGAGAATGGACAAGAGCATTTTTAACTCCTGAAGCTTTCAGACGGATCTGGGGTCATGAAAGTCCAAGCAAAGTTGAAGTAACAACAACAGAACTGATTAGACACATACTGTCGGTTAAGAAAACTGATAAAGTGTCCGAAATTGGTAGAAAAAGAAAAGGACTGTGAGGTGATACAACATGGTGTTTATTAAAGTGGAATGGAAAACCGATAGATGGCACAAACCAAGATTTGGAGTAGTAGTTGGTATACACTTGTATGAACCAGAGTCAGGTAAAAAATATCCGTACGTAGCATACGATTACAGTGAAACACCATGTGCCAGATGGGGACCAGATAGAACTTGTGATATTCATACTGGTGATTTACCAGAAGGGACTTTACTGTATATACACAACTATGTTCAGAGGTCAAGAAGGTATGGTGCTGACGCAATAGCTATAGGAAGAGTTAAGGAAGGTGCCAACTACATTAGAGAGCGTTACTGGGTAGCAGAGAACATTGAACCGGTCATAGAAGATCATGAAGTCTTACTGCATGCTATCGGACTGACACTTGCGGCAAAAAGGAGAGGCTGGTCTATTGCCAGAACAACGGCAACACAGAACTTGATTGCCGTATGGCTAGTAGAGAACGGTTATATTAGTGAAATACCAGTATCTCCAGTTGAAAGGAAAATAGCAGTAGCGTTAGATATGCCATGGAGATGAGGAATATGATTGAAACCAGACACCAAAGAATCATAGTAAGACCAAGGCGAGTTGCAATACTCGGATTCGTGATATTATTAGTTACCGCCAGAAGAACTGGTGCACTAAGCGTTAAAGGATACTGCAAAGAACACGATGTTGAATTCGAGGTTCCACCGAGAACTGAAGCACCAATTCACGTTAAATGCCCTGTTGGTGGTGAAAAAATACTGAGAACAAAAGCAATCTTGGCTTATATCAAGCACAAACGAGGTGAAAGCGAATGAACTACGAATGCAAATACGAAAATGTAATAGAATCTCTCAGAAATTGTGTTAAAACTTTGGAGAGCGAAATCAAGGTTATGTCTGTCGAAATCAGAGAAATAAAAGACGATATTTCAGAGATAAAATTAAAGTTAAACAACGTGTCGCACATAAGGTCTGACGTTGAGTATCTCAAAGGAGCCAAGAAGTCAGAAGAGCAGTGGAGCAGAACGTATCTCGGGATTCTGAAAGATTTGGTGTTGATGNCCTTTATGGTAGCTTTAGGTATAAAAATGTATGTGGGGTGAGAAAATGAGAGTAGATTTAAGTAGGTTTGGTAGAGTTAGGACGTTTAGGAGAAATGTTAGGGAACTTGGGCTTGCAGGCACACTGAGGCAGAGATTCAGAAAAGGAGAACCAGAGTTTCAGATACTGACCGCCAGACGAGCAACAGAAACAACTGAGACTGCCCCCGAAACTGTGGTTGGTGGTGTTAGGAGAAAAAGAATTAGAGGTGTTTGAGGAGGTGATAAGAAGTGGTGTTTAACTTCCCAGAGTTTGAGAGAGTCGGAAACAGAATTGCGGCACTGACAAGACTGGAGTTTCCGTCATGGTGCAAAGGAGTGGCACTGAAGCAATCACTGAGAAGCTTCAAAATCAGAGACATAGAGGTTAGTGATATCTCAAGCAAATTCGACCTCAGAGGACTTGCTGAACCCGACGAGGAAGAAGGGATTTTAAATAGGATTAGAGCAAAGGTTGGAACTTGGTTAGACCCTAAAGAAGTCCACAGCGTACTTGCTGAAATCCACCCAGTTGATGGCACAGAAATAGTTGAGTGGATGCACATCAGCGTTGCTGAAGCAATGACCATGAGAGCAAGGATTCAGGAATACAACAGAGCAGGAATTGCAAGCTACGAAACAGGAAACGCAACTGACCCAAGATTCCCGGGTCTTGTTGTTGATGATATCAGGATGCAGAGCGACAGTGGAAGCACAATCAGAAGCAGAGGTTACGGAATAACAATTACACCGAGAGGAAACTACAACGTTCCGTTCTTGGGAAAGGCAACAGGCATATTCAGAGACCACCTGAGCTGGGGTTCTTGTTCATATGCTGGTCCTGTCCAATGGACTGCGAGCTTACTGAAATGGAAAAGACTTGCTGAAACACCAATTAGAGACAGAATTGGGTTCTACATGGACTTTAGAGGCAACACAGCTCCGAACTTCTTTGCTCAGATTCCAACATTGCCGAAGCCACGAGCAACACTTGTCATGAGATTCAGCAGTGATAGAGACCAGAACGTTACACTCAGATTTAGAGACCCAACCAACTACACGAGGGTTATTGGAGAAAAGGTTGTTAGAGTCCCAAGCGGAAGTGCTGAAGTAACCACAACAGTTTCAGGATTCCCGTATGTCCCACCAACAACAAGCGAGATTCAGCCTTTAGACGGAATACAGACAACACTTGACCTGTATGTTGTNGAATGAAGCATGTTGAGCTGCTGTATCAAAAACTGCAGAAAGGAGAAATACGTGAGCTTGTTCCCGAGCCAGAGATACGTTACAGAATCAACAATGTCCGCACCAAACTACCAATTTTTTACAAAACCAAGCAAGGTGAAACATTAAAGATAACAAAGGCACAGCTTATGGGCAACATTACTCAGTTCAAAAGTGTTCTAATAAGCAAGCCGGCAGAATTAACTTACCGTGTCGAATATCAAAATACAGGAAGAACCACAAAGGCAACCGTATATCAGCAAATAGGCAATGTTAGGAACAAGGTTACATTGCTGTTCGGTGCAAACGCCACTTACAAGTTTGAGCAGAAATACAAATTCGAGAAACCCGAAAAATTACCTCTGGTTGCTGATATCAGACACAGAAGATGGAGAACAGAAGCTCACTTTGAAAAAGTGATAACCATGGGGTTAGCAGATGACAGACCGAGACCAGTAAACACTTACCCTGAACCAAGTGCTTCCAATGAGGTGTTAGACCTTAGTCCTGATTGGGCTGAAGGAGCAGACATATATCCGAAACCAGTTCCAGAAGGGATAGTGATTAGTCCAAAACCTCCTGAACTGGTCTCTGGAGTCTTCAAGTGGGACATATATTATCGTGTTCCTCTCGAACCAGCAAGGGTAAGATTAAGCTACACTGTAACCAACAACACCGACAGAACTCTGAGCATTGAGGAATGGAACGGTATGGTATCAATTTTATATGAAGACCAGCGGCACATGAGCTTTGCTTATCTGAAAGGAGGCTATTCGCCAAGAACTCTCGGAATTGGACAGAGCACAACATACACTTTCGAGGTTCCACTGCCGGAGTGGGTCTACGGTTACGTTACTGTTACCCATGCCTGTAAATACTACAAAGATGGTATGTTTGCTTACGGCGGAGGACCAATCTGGAATTTTAGGTTGGGGAGAGTAATATTGCCATGAAGTGTTGTAATAAGCATAAAGAACTGACCCGTGAAGAAATAAGCGAAATATTTGGTGTTGAGTGGATAGACAGAGACCACGGTATTTACAGAGTAAAACCAATAATAGATAGACCAGAGATTCTTGATTACAGAGTTTACGAGACAACAACGCCAGTAAGGAGCTTGATTAACGATTTGAAGAGAACAGCAGTTGTTAGAGCAAAGTTCTTCAGGTTCTTGTATAGACCTTGTCAAAAAGAGCAAGAGCCAAGAATACTGTTTAAGTTATCTCCACTCTACTTTGAAAACGTAAAATTCCATTGGGCTGGGTTATGGTTCGAAGGCGATATAACAACAAGATTTGAGAACAACAGTGAAGAAGGTAAACAAGGTATTACATGGGTCAGAAGGAGACAAATGTGTCCTGAAGACCCAGAGGCCTATGAATGGGAAACTGTTGAAGGCAGTGCAAGCTTGTCTGCCGGCTGGCTTAACCAGTTCTGGGAAGACTCATCGAATACTTTCATATCGAGACTAACTCAAGAACTTAGAGACAGACTTGACCCAAGGAACTATATAGACATAAAAGGCTACTGGAAAACAAACCCGTTAAGCCTTGATACGTTCATGACAATGTGGAGCATATTTACGACTGGAACAATCGTTACTCGTCATGGTTTTGACGTAACAGTAACCTATAACTTCAACGGAGAGCAAACTAAGACGTTCCATACTGATATAAGAGTTAGGTTACCCGTTAGGGGGGAATGTTAGTTGGTTTAATTTGTAGGAGGTGATGAAAAATGGGAGGAGTTATATGTGGTGTTAGAGTTCAGCAAGGTTCGGGACAATGGACTACTTTAGTTGCTGACCAATGCGGACAGCTTAGAGGAAGGAATCTCGGAACCTTGGTAATAGCTGAGGCAACAAGTTTCTACGTTGAAGTTCAGTATGACTGCACAAACTGGTGGTCAGACTGTCAGGTAACATTTACGTTCAGATATTTCGACACAAACAACAATGAGTATGACAGAAGAAGTTACACACAGACGGTTGGCTGGTTCGGTGCCGGAATCTGGGTAAATCCTGCTGGTGGTGCAACACTAACACCATACAGAGAAGGTTATCTGAGAATCGAAGCATGGGAAGCTGGACAGCTTCAGGACTACGTTGATATCGGTATCAGGCTACAAGCACCACCAAGTGAACCGACACCAANACAACCAATTGTAGAACCACCATCACCAGAACAACCACCACCACCGCCACCACCACAACCACAACAACCAGCACAACCAGAACTACCACCATCACAACCACCATCACAAGAAGTACCACCAATACCACCTGAGCGTATACCACCTGAGTATCGACAAGTAACAATAACAGTTAAACTACGTTAAACCACCAGTTAGACAGCTTTATGTTGCAATATACAAAGNTGAATAAAAAACTAAAAAGATGGTGTCATGANCCCACAACAACCAAAGTTAAGTGTCAGTGTTGAACCTNACTCAGAAGTAAGAGTATTCGCAAAGAGAGTGCCGGGACTGTTTGGAGCACAGGTAATTGGNAANGCTGTCTCAGGAGAAAAAACACAATTAGCTACGTCTATGTNTGTGNTGGAGATTGAGAATGTGAAAGCTGGAGGAGGTNGTAGTTAATGCTGCGGATTGGGGTGGTGAGTGGATTTAGTAGGAGGTGGTTGAAATGGTGTTGTCGTATATAATAAAAAATATACACAACAATTTGGTTCTGAAAGACACGCTTAGATACGAAAAGGGACTAAACAACATAGAAGTGGCAAAAGTCACAAGTCTGAAATTTGTTTCTGAAGACTTGGTGAAAAAGAAAGTAAAACTGCTTGAACTGATAGACATTCCTGCAAAGGTACCAGAGAAGGTTGAGCTCGAACCACTTGAGGAAGGAGTCTTGTTGAGAGCTTACAAAGCGAAAATTTATCTTAAGAAGAGGTGATGTAGGATGTGGTTTACTGACTATTACGGAGAACCGAGACAAAGTGGAGACGAGATAGAGTACGAAGGTTATGTTTGGGCATTAGCAAAACCACTTGCCAAACTCAGAGTAACTATAGACTCGCTAATAAGGGATTTACCGATGAAAATGCCTGAGAACTTGGAACTCGAAGAAATACATAGAGGGTTACTGGCAAAAGGTTATAGGGTTAGGTTTAAGGTTAAAAAGAGGTGATTGCAGTGGTGTTGATAATAAGCGATGTAAAGACTGACAACGAACACATGGAGATGGAATATGCTGTTGCTTCAATAATTCCGTCAGAGGGATGGGTTAAACTTAAAGCCAGAATCGGGGGCAGAATACAACCACCAATACTTTTCAAGAGAGATATTGAAGTTAGTGTTGACACTGAACCGTTCGAGCGTGGTCTGCTGCTGAAAGAATACATTGTTAGGTATAAATTCAAGAGGAGAGTAAGGTAATGACTCTACTCGAAGAAATCAGAAGACGCAGAAAGGAAGCCCGAGAAATGGGAAGGCTAATACATCCAAAGCCACTGGTATCAGAACTCAGAGTAAGAAAGAGGATTAAAGTCAAGTTACTGACATTGCAGAGAATCGGGGATTTTGCTGAGAGCGTTGCGATCATGTTAAGGAATCCTGACACGTGGGCAAGCGGTGTTGCTAGTGTTGTGATAAGCAGAACACTAAGCACATTCATTCCGCTATGACATGCCAACAATAACGTTGTTACCGACAGAAGACGCATACGTAGTCGGTAATGCTGGTGTTGACAACAAGAACTTTGGCAAAGACACGAAACTTTGGATATCAAGTGATAGTAACCCAGCGTTTAGTGCTACTGGCAATTACCATGAAACAACATGGACTTATCTGAAGTTCAACTTAGGCAACATAAAACCTGAGTGGGTCAAAAGTGTTACTCTTCATCTTTTTATTCCCGATGCTCGTTTTGTTGGTTCAACTGTTCAGGTTACTGATTTGGCAATCAGAATCTATTCAGTAACACCTAACTGGAGCGAAACAACGATAACTTGGGCTAACAAACCGATAGGTGAATTTATTCAACGTGTCGTTTTGCGTGGTTGTCAGGAAACAGGGATTTGCGGTAGAACTGGTAGTAATCAAGTTGGTGGAAGCTTTAATATTGGACACGTGAGGATTCCTTTGCTTTCTTGGCGGGTTCAGAACGGTTATATCAGTTTAATCATTCAACCCGGAGCCGACAACAACGCAATGTGGACTTACTCAAGAGAGGCCAACGTTCCTAATGACCAAAAGCCGTATCTTGAAGTTAATTACGAAGTATCAGAAACAACACCTGAAACAAGACCTGAAGTGTCTGAGGTAATAGAACCAATCATTGAAAAACCCGAGACACTTGATTTGTTGTTTAGTTATGTGCGTGGTATTCGTGAACTGATTGTCAAGATAGGTGAGATTGAGAAAGTTTTAAGCAATGTTGGTGATACGTTCGTTTATCCCGTTTCTGTTGGTTCTGTTTTTGAGGTTTTGGTGTATCCAAAGCGTAGTTTGTTTGGTTATAAAGCCAAAATTAAGCCATCAGCCGATAAAGAAGTAAATTTGGGTTTCCCTTGGAAAATAAAAATAAAGAACGCTGAAATTACAGAGTAAACGCAACAGCAAAGAACACTGAGTTCAATGTAAACCCAAACCAGTAGAGGTCGTAAGCCATTGTGTTGTCACTGAATGCTGGCGATTCATCAAGCATCTCGGGAATTGCAAACAATAAGGGCAATGTGAATATCGCTATCAAGCACTTGATTGGCATTAAACCAATGAGCACGAACACAGCAAGCGAAACATAGAAAACCGAGCCCCAAGCTTTGCACCACATTTTTAATCCTTTTTCGCCATACTGATTCGCTACTGTCTTGATTCCATGTGCTAAATCTCCTTTAACGTCTCTCCAGTCCTTAACAGGATTGAAAGCAAAGTTCCAGAAGAACATCAGAACAGACAGAGCAAAGTTTTGGGTTATCATGAAAGCAGGGATAAACCCTCTTGTCGTTGCCATCCAGANAACATGGGTGAACTGGTTTTTACGCACTGGTAACAGACTGAAGCTCCATGAGAAGAACCACAGTACTAACATCATGTAGAAAAAGAATTCACTGACCAAATAAGCCAGAAAGATTGAGAGTTTCAAACATATTCCGACGAAAACTATTGCACGAATCTTCTTAACTTCTCCTGTCACCGTGGGTCTCCAAGGCTTGTTTATCATGTCTATAGCTACGTCTTTCAGCAAATTCGTCATTTGAGCTGAGGCATGAATTGAAACTAAGGCAAGAGTTGCAATAATGGTTTTCTGGAAGTCAAAACCTGCAATGAGGCAATACATCAGTGCAATGACAACGGTGTGTGCTAACGTAAACGGTCTGGCTAACTTAATCAGCTTCTTCATAGTTATCGACCCAATAACAAGTCTTTAAGAAGTTTGCGTACAGGTTTTTCGTCAACTAATTTGTGCAGTATTGTGTTGTTCGTTGTTTTCACGAACTCATCGATTCCCATAATGTCGATGACACGACTGATTATTTTCTGTGGGTCATTTAGAAATTCGTATATCTTCATTAGTTCGTCTTTGCTCAGTTTATCCCACTTCACTTCGAATCCAAAGAATTCGTTCAGAGCTTCAACAACCTCTTCTTTCCTCATAGTCCTCCCTTCCTGATTATGACCTTTCCAGAGCTGTAGTAGTCGTATTTATCAACCATATCCTTTATCAGGTCAAGAGGGTCAATCCTATACTTTTCTGCAAGAATCATCAGAATCTCGAGAACGCATGTAGCGGTGTAAATCACTTGGTCTAAGTTCTTGAACTTATACTTGCGTTTTAGTTCCCAAACCTTGTCCCACGTGTCGTAGCTTGTCGTTATGGTCTTAAAACCTTTTTTGATTTCTCCCCACCACATAAATATACTAATTGGGACTAATATAAAAGTGTTTTCAATTGATTAATAGAACAGTTGATTAATTAATTTATTAGAAAGGGTTATATATATTAAAGTTAATTTTTTGTTCGGTGGTAAGTATGGTGAACCCGGTAGAGAATTTGAAGGCAGACCTCAGAGACATTAGATACACAGTGAAGAAAATCGTGGACAGACACACTTCAGGTGTGCGTGGTCTGCTTGGTGGAAAGAGACCGAAACTTTTAAAGAGGTGATGTAACATGGCAGATAGAATAGTTGACAGAATTAGAACCAGAGTTGATGAAGTAAGAATAAGAGGAGTTGTTCCAACAGTGAGAACAAGGGTAGAAGAGCTTGTCAGTCAGGTCAGAGAAAGAGTGGAGACTGGTGGAACATTAACAAGGGAAACTGGAGTAGTTTCTGGAACAATTAAGAGAAAAACAAAAGGTTTGTGAGGTGGTGTGAATGAGGTTTGTGAACTCGGTTAGGGAATTTATTAAGAGCTATTCGGAAGAGGTGGCGGAGGTTGCCGGAGTAGAGATGAAGCTGGCATCAATGAGAAACGAAGAGGTAAACGAGCTTGCTAAAATAATCGACAAGTTGCTGTATCTTGAAGCAAACGAGTCTATAAAGCAACTGTATGCTGAGAACTTCGATTTGGTTATTGACCTGATTAGAGCGGTCAANACCGAGACAAAACAAGACTTTGCTGGGATTAGGGCAAGAGGTAATCAGCTTACGATTGTAACTCTGACCGCTGACCAGTTTGCAAGGGTTTGGGGAACNACAGGTAAGCTTGACTTCACATATACCGCCACATCAACTGGAGCAGTCGATTATCTTGGAACAACCACAAACCCCGAAACCGTTGTTGAGGAGAGTGGATACCTGATTCTCGGTTTTCAGGAGCTTAGCATTAGCCCCAAAATTAACAAGTGCCAGCTGACAAAGAACGGAGACAAATACATATGGAACAACATAGACTTCGAGGCAGACGAGAACTTCTACGTTGCAGCTCTGACTGAACCATGGTTCTTCCCGCCAGAGAGCAATTTCCACGTGCAAATGAACTTCTACAAGACTGGAAAGGTTGAACTGAGACCAATCGGTATCAGAGCAGTTCAGGCTAAGGAGATAATGAACCTCTAACTTTAATTTTTTAGGTGGTGGAAATGGCGATAACGTGGGAAGACATTAAAGGAAAACTCGACAGACCGATTGGCAGAAAAGCTGGAGCTCCAAAGGTCATTGTCAAAAGAGTAGTGGGACCATCAAGCTACGCTACTGGTGGATTCGATGTAACAATTGAAGAATTCAGCGAAATCGTTGCTGGCTTTGTTGTTGCTGGAAGTGGTTATACAGCTGACATAGACTTTGCAAATAGCGACAAGAACAAGCTGAGGGTTATAGCTTACTCTGCTGCCGGTACGGAGGTGGCTGCAGAAACAGACCTGAGCGGAGTTTACTTTACAGTCATAGCATTCGGGTGGTAACCACTTTATAATTTTTAAACCCGTAGAGACATAGAGAGGGGGTGAAATAGATGATAAAATTGTTTACCGAAACTCCAAGCTTATTGCAACCAAGACATTACGTAAAATTTACCGGAAAGGATTTTACTGACTACATTTACGAAGGCGACATGTTTAGAATTGATAAAACACAGCAAATCATATATGAACAAGCAATAATACTGCCTCCCGGAGATTATACCCAGCTTGACCTGAGCAGTGAAACAACAACGAGTCTTGGTTTATACCCGACAAGCATTGAAACACTTTATGAAATCCTTGTTGGGCTCAAGGGCGGAAAAGACATGCTCATCTACATTCAAGTTCCAGCCGGAAAGTTCTTTGCTCGCCTTGAGAAACCAGAACTGTTTCCAAATCCGGCAGTTCCACAGTTGAGATACATAAGCACTATAGACGTTGACGCAACACCATATAAAGAACCAAAACTGAGAATACACACAGTAAAAGACCTTGAACCGATTATCTTCATAGTATACAATGACGGCAGTGACTACGAGAAGCTTGTGTTCAGGTTCTTGATTAATAAGTGCAAGATAACAAGAGTTTCGCCTGAAGAAGCCGCAAGAGTAGATGTCTACAGAGAAATTGAACACTATGAGGCAGTGAGGTGAGGAGCATGGCAAGTGTTGTTGTGTCTGCAAATACAACACCGCAAACAGCCTTTACTGTTCCGCTGAACAAGGTTGGCAAGATTAAGTTGCTTGAGATAGACAATCAAGAAGCTTCAGCAATAACCATAACCATCCTTGATGTGTTTACACCGACACCGAGTGCTTCAGACCCAAGTCCAACACCAGTAACGGTAACGAGAAAAGTTGTAACTGTTGACGCTGGCGGTCTGTATACTGAAAAAATAGATGGTTACATCGAGATTCTTGGAGTCTGTCAAGTGGTTGCGAGTGCTGTTGGTGACAAACTGNAACATAACTNTATGCTATGATTTTGAATGAGAAAGTCAATGAATTGCTCAGAGAAGCTGTTAAATACACTAAAATACTTAACCTTGACCCCGANTACTGGATAACAGAAGTTCTTGTTCCTGANACACCNGTAAGCATTCGAGCAGGTTCAAGCANNGAACTGCTGAACATCAGAGAACGAGGAAAATTAGTGTTACTTTATACTTTTTGCAACAACAAAGACACACTGCTCGAAGTCTATATTGACAACATGGTAATGCGTGGAACTCCAAAAGAAATCTATGAAGCTGGACTCATTGGTTACAACCCAGTAACATACTGGCTGTCTTGCTATGATGAAACCAACGACAGATACGTTGTGCTGTATACTCCAGTACCGCCAAGGGAGTATTTTGGCAGAATATATGCTAAGCTTTACGCACCACAAGATTCAAGTGTTAGTTTCAAATACTTTGCAGTGAGGTATAAGTATGTGGGTCGTTGAAAGGTTAGAGAAGAAGCTTGAAAGAATAGACACAGAAAGAATAGACACAATAACAGAGAAATTACTTAATGAGTTAGTTTATCAGCTCAAGATCGCTTCTAACGACCCAAGTGTGTGGGAAATCGTGGTTGTTGACATAGACACCCCAATTGCTGTTAAAGCAAAGAATAAACTGACTATTGTTAATTCTCTTGAAAGAGGTAAACTTGTTGCTGCTTCAATAACCACAACCGACAAAGATACAGTCATTGAATTTGAGATTGACAATTTCTTGATAAGAACAACTCCAGCAAAGATGTATGAGGATGGTCTTCTGGGTTATAACACTGCTTATCTCTGGTTGAGCAGATACGATGATACAGAGAATAAATACGTTGTGTGGTTTACCCCAGTGCCAGACAGACCGTATTTTTCAAAACTGAGAATTGAGGCAACGCCACAGTCGAACGCAATGCTTACATACTCGTGTTATCGTTACAAACTGAAGAGGTGAGGTTAATGCCTAAAGTTATTGGTATTCTTGATTATGACTTGATAAAAACACTACTTCTATCACGTCTTGATATAGAGCTGAGCACAAGAGCTTCTGAATCCACTTTATTAAATATCAAAACAAGAGCAGACAACATAGACGTGGCATTAAGCACAAGGGCAAGTGAATCAACTCTTTCATCAATTTATAACAGATTAGATGTAGCTTTAGGCACAAGGGCATCAGAAAGCACGCTTTCTAATTTGCTGAATACTGTAAAACCATCTCTGAAAGGTTCTTTATTCAATCAGTCCGTAACAGCAAACACTAACTTTTTTGCTTCATACTTAACTCCAGCTTCACCTCCATGCACGTTCAGAATCTACGCATGTTTCAACGCTTCAGGAGTTCTGAGTGTTGTCAAAAGAGTTGGAGCTACTCAGATTGTGATGCAACTGAATGGTGGTAGCAATCTCAGTGCTAACTGTCTCTACGCTTTCGACATTGCTGTTGCAAGTGGAGAAGAAATAAACTTCAAATATAGTGTTGATGCTACTGCCCTTGATGTTAAGGTATTTGAGATTGGAGCTTCTATTTCATGAGGTGATGTAATATGGCCTTTCCACCTCAAGGTGTTGGTGGTGCTGGTGGTATAAGAAAACTCTCAGAGCTTGAGATTGACACAGATAAGGATTGGAATCAGAAGAGGATAACAAACATTGGAGCTCCTTTATCCGATTTAGACGTTCCTCGTGCTCGTGCTGAAGATATCTTGTCTGGTGTTTTCGATGTTGCAAGAATACCAGATCTGGATGCCAGCAAGATAACTACAGGTGTCTTCTCGCTTGACAGGATTCCGACTATAACGAGAGCGAAGCTTGAGTATCCGACTGTGGATGTGAGTTTAACATATTTAAGTGGAATAAACAAGACAGTAGAAATAAGACCATATACGGCATATACAGAATACTACGGTGTTGTGACTTCAGACTCATTCACTGATAAAGCTGTTCAGGGTTTTCAAAAAGATGGTAGTGGATTATTGGGCAGGTCTGTAGACCAGAACAACACTTACTGGGTTTGGATCGATACAACATACGCAAATCAAGATCACTACATAGGGAGATTATATGGTGGTTCGTTTACTAGGTTAGCATATGGGGCTGTAGATTTACCGAGTCATCATGTATGGCTGATCAAGTTTTCAATATCAGGCTCAACTCTTAAAGCATATAGAGAAGACATGACAACACCTAAAATGACTGTTACAGATACGTATATTGCTTCTGGAAGATATGGTTCATGGAGTCAGACAGCTTCTCATTCATATCCTAATTTAGCTGTTAAATTGCTTGCTCCGAGTTCTCCATCACCACCGGCATTGGCAGTTGTTGAAATTGACGTTGAAGGTTCTGGTAATTCAGACGACCCGTTCAGACCTAACTTAGCCTCTAATTTAATTGAAATCGACCCAACCCTCGATGTTCCCGATTTCTTGAAACTTGAGAAAAAGAGGTATGATGTGCTGAAGAACAAGGGTTTCACGAATGAAGAAATAAAACTGCTACTTGGTTACATCCCTCAGCACCAGATCGACCTTAACGCAGTAACTTGGGGAGCTTTTGAGTTATCAAAGGATTCACCAACGAACATAATCACAATCCAAAGCGACAATCCTTATCAGAGCGGAGCTGTCTTGAGACAAGTTGAATTCATTGAACGTAAGGGACTCAGAAAGTTTAATCCTCCAAGAGATTTTAGAGAAGCTGTAGAGCTGTTTAATACTTTGAAGAGAGACCATCCACACTGGCTCGCTGGTAAAGACAACTTCGCTTATCAGGTTTTCGGTTTTGAGATATTTGAGGACTTCCAGAACGTTGATTTCTACTACGGCGAGTTCTTAGAGCATCAAACTCACTATAATCAGCTTAAGCAGGTTCCAGACTTCGAAATAGAAAACAGGCTTGTAGTTCTTGAAGACAAGTTGAGCAGGGCTAATGTGTTGATTGAAGAAAGAGATAAACACTTGAACAAGCTGAAGGAGATTGAGAAGAAGGGATGGTGATGAAAGCTGAAGTCCTCGACGACTGGAGAAGCCTGATTCACATGATTGTTGGAGGAATCAGCTATTTTTTCCGCTACTCTTCATCATCTTCACATTCTACGAGTTCGTTGAGTTCCTCTACAAGAAAGAACCAAAAGAACACTACATCGGTGATATCCTTGAGTTCACGCTGGGATACACAGGGGTGGGATTATGTCTGTCGTTGATAAAGTAAAGACATTAAAAGCATTACTCGAGGCACTAAAAGCTAATGGGGTAACATACAATACTAAAAGAGTAGATAGCAGACTTAAGATTCAAAAGCTTGTTTATTTAGCCCAAATTTTTGGTGTTTCGAATATAGAGTATGAGTTTAACAGATATTTGCGTGGTGCATACTCAGAAAAGCTTGCAGAGGACTATTATAGAATCGACAACGTTAAAGTCAGCAACGAGGATATTGAGATGTTCTTAAATGACGAAAGATTCAGGAAGTTAGTGAAATTTGTTAAAGGAAAGAGTGGCAGATGGCTCGAGATTGCTGTAGAGATAATTGAGACAGAAAAAGTTGTGGAGGACATGATGAATAGAGGATTACTTAATGGCAGTAGAGAAGATGTTCTGGTTAACATGATTAGCAACAGAAAGCTTGTGAAACAGACATACGTTAAATCGGTACTCAATGAATTGAGGAGTAATCTTTATATGAATAAGTTAAAAAATAATTGATGTGAGGTGGTGATGGATTTGAGCAGTTTGGGTATTGCAGTATTGAGTGCTGTGGTGTATAGCTTATCGATGTATGTCAAAAAGCATCTGAATACAGACAACCCGCAGAGCTTTGATGCAACGAAATTCTTGACAACGTTAATCTGGGGTGCAGTAATAGGTGTCATTCTGCAGCTCAGCGGTGTCCCCATAACAGAGCAGAGCGTTGAAGAGCAGTTCATCGCTTATGCTGGTCTTATTGCGATAACGGAAAACATAATAAAAGCGATAATTAGAGCAGTAGATAGATGAATGTAAAAGATAACATAACAATAACAAGATACGTTGAAGTTGAGAGAATTGCCCAGCTGATACGACAGAAACAAACAGAAGAAGCAGTTAGACTGATACAAGAGAACTTCTCCAACTTTTTAGAGTTTCTACATGCGTTGATTCAAGTCGAGAACGAAAAAATAAAAAGAGATAAAAGATTTGAGTCTATCTTTTGATTGCGTACCTAATCATTTTTATAGCGTTCAGTAGGTCATGTCTTGTCGTGAATGGAACTTCATCAAGGATTACTGAACACTGCTGGTATTCTTTCTTGAAGTTTTCAACATGGCAAACCTTTAAATGTGGTCTTCCGTATGCTGTGTGCCAGCTGTACCTGAATTTCGAACCTGCGGTCTCAAGTTCATAGTTTAATGTCTTTAGTTCGTTCTCTATTACATCTTTACTAACCCTAAGCACGCCTACCATATTTTTATTGATACCGTAGAAATACTTAAAATTTTCTATGTCGATAAATTTTATATTCTGGGCTAATTTTATCTACCTCATGGAGGTAAGAGATTCTGTAAAATTAGTTTTAGCGAAGATTTCGGAGAGAGACTCCCTTTACGAAAGAACTTATGAACATGTCCCGTTAGCTGACCTGATAGCCGTAGCCCGCTTAAAGACTTACAGAGCCACAACCATGCTCCAGAAGCAGAACAAAGAAAAACTGCTTGATGACTTGATAGATGCTACAGCGTATCTTCTGTTCGCTATAACTCTGTTGAGAAAAGAAGACTGATACAAATATTTTTATAAAACTCGGTGAATGAGGCTATTTTGCGAAAAACCCCCGGCTTTACTGCGAAAACAGGTGGGGGTTCACATATTAGCACACTAATCCCACATCGGTTTGGGCATCACCTTTTCAAGGTCAGCAACTTTCGCCTTTGCCCTCTCGAAATACATCAAGCACACTGCAGGATTTGAATGACCGGACAACAACAACACATCCTTGAAGTCAGTATTTGGGTGTTCAGCATATAACGTTAGTCTTGTGTGGCGGGCAAAATCGTGCCATCTGACTCTTTCGCCGAGAACTCGTTCAGAATAGTTACCAAACCATGTACTCCACTCTCCAGCGAGCCATCTTCTTCTTGTTATGTTCTTGAACGGGTTCTCAATCTCACGCTTGAACATATAACCTCTCTCAGTTTCAATCAGTAACTCAAGTTCTCTACATAAGTCATCAGGAAGCACCACTTCCTTGGTTTTCTCTCTTCTGCTTTTTGCAACCCTGATTTTAAGCACGCCGTTTTCATAGTCTGTAGTTTTAATAGTAACAAGCTCAGAAGCCCTTAAAGCACAGTAATAGCCTACCCTTATCATTGTCCGCTTAACAAAATCACGCTCAGAGTTTAAGAGCAAATCAACTTGTTTCTGTGTTAGTATTCTCGGTTTATGGTCAGTTCTTTTACCATGTAGTATCAAGAACTTCCTATCGAGTTCTCTAAAAAATAGCTTAGAGTACAGGTTTTTAATTGCATAAAACATCACGTTCAGATAACTTTCTGATATGCTTGTTCCTTTAATGTTGTTCATCCTGCTAATTAAGAAGTCCTTATCGGCAAAGAAATCGTTGAGCTGTCGATATATTTTGGCCATTTGTTCAACAGGGTTCGGGTCATACGGCAATATTTCAAGTTCATTTTCCTCGAGCCATTCGAGATAAAGCAAGATTGGCTTTTGGTATTCACTTCTGGTTCCTTCTTTAAGTGTGGGGTAAACGGTTTCTTTCCATTTATCGAAAACCTCAACCAAATCAGGTCTCGATATCATGAGTTTATATCTGTAAGGGAAATTAAAGACTTTTCGTTACACTTATATTCAGTGGGGGATATCATGTATGGGGGATGAACAGGGGGGACTTCCACCTCCGACAGTTAGCTGTATAGGTGTTAGGCTGTTTTACTCCCCCTGCAACCCACATTTATTTTTTGTCCATCTGGTTTTAAAATGGTCATTTTAATAACATTTATTGCAAAATTATTAAACAAAAATATTGTTTAACCAATTGGTTTACCGAAAGGTTTATATACCTTGAGGTTTAACTTATGTTGAGGTGAGTAAGATGAAAACAGGGATGGAAAAAACTGGTTTTGAGTTGGAGTCTTTCAGGAGAGAAGTGAGGATGAGAAGAGAGAGAGCATATAGGGAAGTTAGTAACTTCTTCAAAAGAATGCCGAGAGTCAAAAAGATGGACTTTGAGAAGGCAGAAAAACTTCTGAGACTTGTTGAGGAGAACGCAAAGGACGGAATGTTGGGAATTGACTATGTCAGAGCTGACAACGAGTGGAGGTTCAATCTTGTTGAACCTGACGAAACCAGAAACACAGAGAGCAAGTTAATCGTGAACAGAGATGCCAAGACCACAGTTAAAGAATACGGGGTTCACGATGGATTCAAGACTTTTGAAGTCAGAGTTGAGAATCTGAAATGGGCTATGAAGATAACAAGAGTTTATGACTCGTATTTTGTTACATTTTATTTAGGAGGTGAGTGAGATGATTGTGGATGGAAATGTAGTAATACTTGAGAAAAGAGATGTAGACTTGGGAAGGCCACACAAAGCAAAGAGAACAGTTTGGGCGAAGGTGTTAGAAAGAGTTGACACAACGAAGGAGAACGGGTTTGCATTCGAGGGAAGATTTCTTCGGGTGACAGGAGACCCGGCATGGATTGATGACAAAGTCCATGTTGGAGCATTTATTGTTGCAACTTTTGCGAGTGGCTCAACGAAGCACCCATCAACAGGAATTGCTTTGGTTAGGGTTACAGCTGAGAAAATTGAACAGCTCTACGTTGGAAGTTTTGACACGAAATCAGATAGAATCAGAGCAATCAAAGAGATAGCTGAAATCTTTGAACGTGAGAAGAACAAGAAAACAAGCAAAACATACATTGCTAATGCGTTCTCACTAAACATGCTTGAATCAGAAGAAGCGACAATAAACGTGAAAGTGATTGACATTGAAACAGTAAAGCAAATGATTACCAGCGAAGAAGTAGAGTCAGCAATAGGGCACGAAAGCACTGCGAAAATCTTGAGTCAGCTTCTTGGAGTTGAAGTGAAAGCAGAGAGGAAAGAGATAAAGCTCAAGAAAGGCGACAGGCTGATAGTATTTCAGCTATTACAGAGACTTCCAGAAGGAACAGTGTTGTCAGAAGAAGAGCTGAAACAGTTGCAATTTAAATTCTTCTTAGTGCAAATTTAATTTTTTGTGGAGGTGATGTGGATGGTGAACTTTGACTTTGTGTCTTTAGCACTGATGAATTTACCTGAGTGGATCAGTGATGAATCGTTGCAAGGGATAGCAAAGAGACTGAGGAAAGAGAAGCTTGAGATAGACAGAGTTCTTGAGGAAACAGAAAACATGGTTAGGTTTAAACTGAAGCCAAGTGATGGCAGAAGACTATCAATGCAGTGGTTCTTGGAGGTCAGGAGACCTTTGTTCGAGTTATTTGGTGTGCAATGGAGAATTTATTTTAAATAAATTTTAAATAAAATGGAGGTGAGAAAAATGGGATGGAAGGTTGAAGAATTAAAAAATTGGTTGGATGGAAAATTGGGGGATGGAAAAACTGTTTTAGGGTTGGAGGAGTGCCTGGAAGTAGTAAACAAGTTCAATGACCGGTTCAAGGAATACAAAAGTAACGAGAGATTACTGATAAACGTTGCTGAGACTATCAGAGCCAAAATTGGGTACAAGACCAAAGTAGACTTCACAACTAAAACTGTTACCGTCTACAGAGACATGACTGTCCCGATTCAGAGAGCTATAACTAACTTTGTTCACAAGGTAGTTGAGAAAAAGGAGGAAACAAAAGAAACAGTAGAAAGAGCTAACAATGGTATAAAGATTTTACCGGTAAGAGCAGAGGACTATCTGCCGGTAGGAGTCCTTGAATATGTCCAGAGGGACTTTGAAGAACAGCTGTTCATGGCTCACATGGAGAGCGGAATTCCGTTGCTTCTGGTTGGTCCAAAAGGAGTCGGAAAAACCTTGAGCATTGCCGCATTTGCCGCAAAGCACAACATACCAATCATTCAGTTTGACTGTTCAGAGAACACCAAGAGGCAGGATCTGATCGGTCGGTTTTTACTGATTGGCGATGAAGTAGTTTATGAATTGGGAATTATGCCAGTGGCAATCGAAGTCGCCAACAAGATGGGATCAGCAATTCTAGTGTTTGAAGAGTTAAATGCATTGACACCACAAATGCAGAAAGTGCTCAACCAGCTTCTTGACTGGAGAAGACATGTCTATGTCCCAGAAATCGGCAAGGTCTACCGCCTGAACGATGGTTGCAAGTTACTTATCGTTGGCACAATGAATCCCTCCTATTACGGTGGTGTCCATGAACTCAATGAAGACTTGAGATCAAGGTTTGCTGAGGTGTTCATTGACTACCCATCTGAGAATGAAGAGTCAAGGATTCTGGAGAGGATTAGCGATCTCGATGAAGATCTGAGAAAGCTGCTGATCACGTTGGCAATCGAAACCAGAAATGGCTATGCTTCTGGTGAACTAAGCTATGCACTAAGCACGAGAGATCTGGCAATATTCAGCCAGGTTTACAGCAGTTACAGAACGGTCATGGGCGACAAGAACGCACTGAGAATGGCATTGAGGAACACAGTGGTAAACAGGTATGAAGACAGCAATGAAAGGAAGACTGTCATGCAGAGGATCTTTTCAATCTTCGGTGTAGAGGTGTGGTAAAATGGACAGAGCAATTTTGCATAAAACAAAAAACATTTTTGAAAGAGTTACTGGCAAACGTATTAAACTTAGATTCCTGGATATTAGAAGACCTGCTGTAGAAATCAAGGAAAGGAGTGCAGAGATTCTAATGCCGAAATACTACGACAACTTTTATTACAGGAGCTTCGAACATGAACTAAGTCACATAGTGTTCGGGTCACCAAACCCGAATGTCATCACGAACGAAATCTGCAATGCCATTGGTTCCAGTTACTATAGTACGATAATCAGAGTAATACTGAACATCATCGAGGATTACAGGGTCGACTGGATGTGGAATCAGTTCTATTACGGATCTAAAATGGTCAGAGAAGAACAGCTAAAGGCTGTTGCAAAAGACTTGATAACCAGTGACCACATAGTTGATATCTTGAATGCTGTCCGTTGTGACCCAGAAATGGTCTCAGAAGTCAGTGACCCAGAACTAAGAGAAGTTTGCAAAGAATTTTTGAAAATACTGAAAACTGTTGAAGGAAAGTCGTGGAAAGCCAGTGTTGTAGCAACAATAAAGACATTGAAACTGATAAACAAATACATTAGACACGAAATACAGCCAAAGACAATACAGCCAAAGACATCTGTGGTAAAAATCGAACAGGGACAGGGAGAAAGTGAAGAACAAGAATTGGGAAAAGGAGAAGAAGAAGGAATGGGAGAAGTAGAAATCGAAAAAGAAGAACAAGAAGGGGGAGAGGGAATAGGAGAAAGAGAAGAAGGAGAGGAAGAACAGGAAGGAGAAGAAGAAGAAAGAGGAGGAGAAGGAAAAAGAGAAAGTAAGGAGGAGGAAGAAGGAGAAGAAGAGGAAGGAGAAGGAGAGGAAGGAGAAAGAGGACAGGGAAATAGTGAAGAACAAGAAGGAGAAGAAAAGGAAGGAGTAGGAGAAGAAGAAGAACAAGAAGGAGAGGAGCAAGAACAAGAAAGTCTCGAAAAAATGCTTAGTAAATTGGACAATGAAGAACTCAGGAAAATAGCAATCGAGTCAGAATACTCGATGTCAGATGTACCAACAAACACGAACGAACTCACAACAGCTTCAGAGATTAGATATGTACTTGAAAAGACAGTTGAGGAGATTGAAGAAGAAGCCGAAAGAGAAGGGCAAAGAATGATGAAAGATATCGAGAAAAAACTTAAAACCATAAAGAAAGTAAACCTGAAAAACTTAGAACAGAAGGGCATATTCGCAAGAGTCGACGACAGAATAGAACAGTGCACAAGATACACAGATCCTGATGCAGCACTCGCAAACAGAATAGCATTAGCTCTGAACAGAATAAGAAACAAGCAGAGAATCAGCAATGACGTTGTCGGATTGGAGATTGACATTGATGAGGTCATAAAGCACAAGATTACCAAGAACGGACAACCGTTCGAATCAGAAGAAACAGAGACGGGATTCGACATTGTGGTTCTGCTCGACGCAAGTGGTTCTATGGAAGGAAACAGAATCAGGATTGCATCGTCTGCGTGTGCAACGCTGTTCTTAGCGTTACAGAAAGTCAGGAACGTGAACATGAAAGTTATAGCGTTCAACAGTGAAAAAGGAGGTAGTCCAGTTCATCTAAGAGAACTAAAAACTATGGATGAGATTTGCTGTGTCTATCCCAGAGGATACACACCAACATGGGCGGCAGTTCACTATGCAGTAAACTTGCTTAACAAATCAACAGCGAACAAGAAGATGATAGTAATCATTACTGACGGAGTACCTGAATCAGGGAGTCATCCTGAATCAGTGGTTTTCCAGTGGACAAGAGAAGCAATATTCAGAGCAAGAAGAGCAAATATAGATGTATACACACTGTTCATTGAACCTGAGGTGGACAAAAGGACAATCAAAAAAGTCTTTGGTCCGGAGTGGACATGGGAACAGATAGAAGACATAGAACAATTGCCTAAGCACTTATTAAATTTCGTAGTCAACAAGTTGGTCAGGAGGTGATGTTAAAATGAGAATTATTTTAGTTCCATTTTCTGTTTGCAGTCTTTCAGAAATTTGTGATCTGTTAGAAGCGTATGAAGGATACTTTGACGGAGACAGACATGCAGCAGTGTTTCCTTTCAATGAAGAACTTGTTGAGGAGTTAGAAAACCGTGGCATTCGGTTTAAGGTGGTGGTGTTATGAAGGTGAAGGTTGCGTGGGTTAGCAGGCATGAGCCATTGCCATCACAGATTGAAGAACTCGAAAGAAAGCTTGGCGAAAACGTAGAGATAGTGCAAATCAGTAAAACATTCAGAGACGTCAGAGAAGTGTATTACGACATTAAGTCGGCTGGTGCTCAGTATGCGGTTGTGGTGCTGCCGCTATCGATGATTGCAGCATTAGCACAGTACAGAGACATCGTGTGGCTCTGGGCAGAAATGGAACCGCTTCACCAAAATTGTAAAGGCGAACTTTGCCCAGAATACAATCCTGACAGCGATGTAATTCTTGAGTCGGTTGGTGTGGTTCGCCATTTAAGGTTCAAGGAGTTCAGGAAGATTTTGAAAATTGAGATGGTTACAGAACCGTTGTAGGAGGTGGAAAAATGAGTGCGGTGCTGTATGGGTTAAAAACGGGAGATTGGACTCCCCTGATTTTAAGGTGGAGAGATGTTTGTTTAGAGAGTTTCAAGAGACTGCCAGAACTCCCTGAACCAATCAGAGTATCAGAATACGCTAAGCTGAACAACCTGAGCAACAAAGAAGCAAGACAGAGACTTGAAAGTTTAGAACACATAAATCTCAACCGTGACTATTATATTCAGTACCATCCATGTGTCATGAACTTGATCAGGTTAGCAAGACAGCACGAGCAGAAGTTCAAGGTTAGAATATGCATTCCATCTCTGATTCAGGGAATCAGGAAGCTCAGAACCGCAAACCTGACAGAACCAACAAACAAAGAAATTGAAAAACTGCTTGGTCCATATGTAACACAGAAACTCGTTTGTCTTGGTGTAATTAAAGCCATAGAGTTGCCTGAGTCTTACAACCGTTGCAGAGTGTTTTATTATGCCACAAATATATTACTTAATGAAACGAATTGGTCAGCATATAGGTGGAGGTGGTGGTGGTATGAGCGAGATAGATAAGTTAATTGAAAACAGAGTGGACATAATAAAGCGTAAAATAGAATTGTTGCAGAAGTTCATTGACGAAATTGAGATATTCAGAAACGCAGAAATGGATTTTGAAGACATAAGCAGAGAAATTGACGAACAATTCTGTTTGGCATATCACAGCCACCCATTGCCAACCGAGATCGGAGAATTTTATACTCCAGACTGCTACTACTGTCCTCTGGACTACTGCAGTTTCAGAAAAGTCGTTGAGAAGGTGAACAAATGCTTTGATTCTGTAAGTAAAGTCTACACAGAGTGTAGAAATTGCGAATTGCTTAGAATATGTTCTAACATCGTTCTGTGAGGTGAGAAAATGATGGGGAAGTATTTTAGTGTGGTCTACGATATCCAGAGACCACCACCGCTTGAACTGGTCAGTCATCAAGATAGATTTAGAGTTCTAAAATGGAACAGAGCTATTAATAACTTCGTCAACGAACTGAAAAGCATGGGCACAAGGATAAACTATTCAGTCTATGTTTTACCGGCAAAACACTACGACAAAGCAAAGAGACTCGTTGAACATTATACTAAACTTTTTAATGAACTTAACGTCAAGAACGACATCTACATTCTTGAATACGCACCAAGCAGTGATGAAACACTGAAAAACAAAGTTAGACTTCAACTTAAGCTTCAATTCAACGATCTAAAGCGAAAATACGATGAAGCAGTCAAAATCAGTGAACGCAGAACAATCAAAAAGCAAGTTGAGTTACTGAGACAGCTTGCGATTTCTTTTGGTGAACTCGATTTGGCTGAGCAGTTTGTGTTGACGCTTAAAATAGAGTGAAGAGGTGAGAGAAATGGAAGATTTGGAAAGGTTAAAGAAAGAAAACGATATATTGAGAAAAAAGATAGAGGAACTTGAGGAGACAGTGAAGAAACTGAAGGAATGTGTGAAGGAACTCGAAGAAGAAAACGAGGCACTCTACAGAACATTAACGAGTGGTTGAGGAGGTGGTGAGATGAACGAGATAAACGAGAAGGTGGTGATTAACTTTGGGGAGAGAACAGCGAAGTACTGGGGAGGAAGATGGCTAATCAGTTTGCCTCATGAGTTTTTTGACACGGTAAAAGACAAGGTCAGAGAAGGAAAAACCACGAAAGAAGTAACTTTCAAAGTTTACGTGACAGAAAACCAACGACATAGTCCTTGAGGTGGTTTGATGGAGTTGCCAGATTTTGTAAAGGCAAAAATCAACGAGTTAGCACAGAGAAAAGGCTACACGGTTGAAGATTTGACTGAATACTTCCTTGAAATCTACACAGACCCCTGGACTCAGAGCTTGCCTGAAGAAGTCAGATTTGAACAATCACTGAAGATATTGACAAGTAGAGTAGCAACAAGACCACCGCTCAAGACATTCGAAATAATCCCAGTGGGTTACAGCCCGCTAAACAAGAACGGAGACTCAAGTGTTCTGTTTGCGTTTGTAAAAGGCAAAGGTGGAATTCAGAGAATTCTGTGTCGTGACAAGCACGCAAAGATTTGGGAGTTCATTGACTTGTTCATGCTATATTCAGTAAAACTTGAAGAAACATCAAATACTCTGCAGACAGACCCCAGAACAAAGTGGGACAACAAAAAACCACTTGAGATTGAACCGACAAAGTTGCTTGAGAAAATACCGAGAATCAGCATATCAGAAATTGCGAATAAGAAAAGCACAGTAACAAGTACGGGGTTCGTTGATTCAACTGATTGGCGATGTGTAAAAGCCATAATTACCAGAAGAACAACAAGCAGAGACGGAAGAATTGCAGTCTATACGGTTTGGGATGATTCTTTGCCATACGAAGAGATTGTCTTACCTGATGGAACGATTGTTCCACCAGGTCTAACCGTTTGGTGCAACCCAGCAATGGCGAGATGGGACATTGACAGCGAGTGTTTGTTTTATGGTGACGTTAGAACAGACAACAACGGAATTCCGTTCATGAACGCATATTTGATTCTTCCGATTTACGCAAAAGAGATTGAGAGAGGTGAGGACTGATGGAGGAGCTTGATGATATTTTTAAGGAGTTTGGGTTAGAACCGAAAAAAGAAACAGAACCAAAACCAGTGCCCAAAGAAACACCGAAACCAGATGTTAAGCCAGAACCTGAAAGACCACCAGAACCAAAGCCAGAACCAAAACCAGAACCTAAGCCAGAACCAAAGCCAGAACCAATCAAGGTAAAACTCGATGAAGAAGAGTTTGATTTCAGCGAAGAGCAAGAACCACGAAGCACAGTTATAACCATTTACGGTCACAAAGGACACGGAAAAACTGATGCCGCATTGAGTTTTCCCGGTCGAGTCTGTGTGGTTAGTTTTGACAGAAAAACAACACCGGTAAAGCTACAGAGATACAGGGACAGAGACATTCATGTTTGGGACGGCAAAAAATACTATGACGAAAGCACACCAGAAGCAAAGGTGAAAAGTGCTGAAACATGTTTCAGATACGTGAATGTCTTACTTGACAAGGTTATCAGGAACATGCAACCTGATTGGGTTGTCATTGACTGCACAGATGTTCTCCATGAGATTTGCGAAATGGTAATGAGAGCAAGGAACGGTTTGATGCCGTTTCAGGGAATAGCGAACCGCAATCTCTGGAAAGAACGCAAAATGTACCTGAGGCAGATACACAACCTTGCAACCAGTATAGCAAAGAAAGGAGTCATCTACACGCTCTATCCTGGCGAGTATGACATCAAAATCGTTGATGGCGAGGTTGTAGACCGTGAGGAGATTCCAAAGTGGATAGACATAGTTTTGCAAGAAACAGACACGGTTATCAAGATTGAGCGGAAATTTGACAAGGAAGGGACAATGAAAATCTTTGCAATCGTTGAGAGCAACAAGTCACCGATTCTACCGTTCAGAAACGGGATTAGGGTTGACATAACTGAGAAATATTGTTATGACGAACTGATAAAAGCAAGCGGAGGTGGTTAGATGGTTGAATTCTTGATTGGGAGAGAAGTATTGACGAATTTGTTTAGGTTTGGGTGTGTAACGAAAACTAAAGGGAGAGGGCTGATAGACACGCTTGAAATAACAGTTGAGAACGGATATATAACAGCAAAAGGCATAGATGCTGGGTTTACCGTTATGTCGTGTGTCAGAGCGAGACCTAACGAAATCATTGAACCAGGAACATTCGTTTATTCACCGTTAGCCTTGCTCGGGAGATTACAGAGTTTTGGAGCTGAACTTTCAGTTAAAACCGACAACGAGAAGATTTACGTAACAGATCTTGAGAACGTAACAACATTCATTGACGCATTACCGAACGTAAAAATAGATTTTCCAGTAGAGTTTGAAGTTAAAGACACAATTGTGCCTAAAGACATAGAGCTAACTCACAGAACCGTTGTGACCACAGAAGTACCTTCAAAGCTTGGGAAAGACATAGTTCTTTACTTTGGTGCTCACGGATTTAGTGTGGGTCTCGAAGACGAATTAACTGTGTTCCAAAAGAAACTTGGTTCAGAAAGATTCGAGGAACTTAAAATTAAACTCGATGGTAACTACTTTGACAAAATCGTCTCACTAATTGACGAACAATTTATACTCAGTGCAAACGAAAACGTGGTCTACATCTATGCCAATCTCGACTGGGGAGATGCAGCATATCTGATATCGACACTGATATGAACACAACAAAATTTTTGTTTTCTCCATTTTTTAGAGAAGTTGGAAACCCGTATAGAAAGGTTATTCGAAGCTATCAGGAGTTTTTGAAGTTTATAAACCAAAACAACGGGATTCGGGACTGTTTTGTGTCTGTTTATGATTTAAGTTATCGCATTGACAAGATCTTCTTTGACCTTGATCAGCTTGATATCAAAACTGCTTGGCGATTTTATGAGTTTGTAACTGAAGAGTTAAAGCTAAGCTGTGTTCCTGTCGCTTCTGGCAAGAAAGGATTTCATTTCTACGTTTTGTTTAAGCCTAAGCGGTTTAAACAACTTGATGAGGCGATTGCAACAATAAGGAAAGTTGCGTTTACGATTATAGACGAGGGTGGATTCTACGTTAAGTATAACGGTTTCAAGCGGTCTGTATTTGACACGAGAGTAATTGGTGATGTTAAGCGAATGACAAGAATCCCGAACACGATGAGAATTGAATGCAGAACTTATTGCACATATTTACCGACTAATTTCGGCTATATGAGTCTTGAAGAGCTTTTAAACCACATAAAAGAACCCCATGAGTACGAATATCAGATAAAACGCACAATAACAATTGACCAGTTCGAAACTACTGATGCTTACTACGATTTTGTCTTAACACCGCAGACTGTTCAATCTGAAAGCTCTACATCAAGACACACAGACAGTAAGCTGTTAAAGCTTGCTTTGCGACCATGTATTTACAAGCAAATAATCCAAGAAGAACCACCACACGAAATCAGGACTGCAGCAACTATTGATTTGCTTTATGGCTTTACAGTTGACGAGATTGTTGAAATCTACAAACAGCTTGGCTGGACTGACTTTAACGAGAAAATAACGAGATATCACGTTAATCACCTTGCCCATAAAGTTTATGGTGGTTGTTTAAAGCCTTACAGCTGTAGAAAATTACGGTCATTAGGTTACTGTCTCGGAAAGGAGTGTGATTGGTGATGAGGTTGAGGTTGGTTAATATCAAGGCTGAAGGGCGGAAAATAATCTTGTTTGCAAGAGACGAGCAAGGGAAAAAGCACAGAATAGTGATAGAGGACTTC
>Ga0065719_100014_pt1 | contig 52750 bp, 58 predicted proteins | sample GBSCel85sediment_FD_59106 | JGI IMG/M metagenome (GOLD analysis project Ga0065719, IMG submission 59106) | Hot spring sediment microbial communities from Great Boiling Spring, Nevada - Cellulolytic enrichment CS 85C v3 (version 3) | ecosystem: Environmental > Aquatic > Thermal springs > Hot... | reverse complement strand
TGGTGGGCTAAAGCCCTACGACATATTCAAAGTAGAGATAAAGCCGCCAATAGGATCAGCACTAACAATAGAAAGACAAGTACCAGCATCACTAGCATACGAATACATAGACCTAGGGTAAAGCTAAGTAGTGTGGCATGGTGGCTGGGTGTTGGAGGAGGTGTTTAAAACTAAAAACAAAAGTATTTTTTTATCTAAATCCGTGTCTCCATCTGCTCGCGGCAACACCTCTCTTGCGCTTATTCTTGTTGAAGGCCTTGGTTTTGTTCTCCTCGGCTTTCTAATCCTCTACCTCTCTTTTTCCTACAATGACTACTTGTTCTATGCATTACTGGTAATTGCTGTACTCTCTCTTGCCATAGGTTTTCACATCATGCTAGCATTAGCTATGTATATAACTGGGTTTAGGAAATAGTTTCCATGGGGGTGGCCACATGGTTGAGTGGTCCTGTAGCTGTGTGTTTTGTAGAGTGTTTGTCCATCCTATACTCAGGAAATTTGCGCATACACCTCCAGAGGTTGAGGAAGCTGAGCTTGTGGCTGAAGAGGGGCTTGTACCTACACCTCAGCAAGTTCGAGAAGCTTCTTCAGCTCCTGTGATAGATGTTAACGGTATTAAGGAGGCTGTTGCTGAGCACGTTTCTCTTCTTGTGGACTCCAAGCTCAAGGAGTTTTCCTCTAGAGTTGAAGCTGTTGAAAGCGAGGTTAAGAAGGTTAGAGAGGAGGTTGCTAAGAGCATTGATGAGGTTAAGGCGTCGCTAGTTGATATAAGAGCTGCAGTTGCAGAGGTTATGAACCCATTCAACTATTTGAGGACTTATAATAGACAGCTTAGTGNGAAGAGCGCTCCCAGGGCTAATCACATAATTGAGAGCTTTGAAAAGGCTCTCGAAGGCTTTATGAAGAGAGGGGCTGTGGCTAGTGAAGCTAGTGGTGAGGTTGTTCAACAGCAAGAGGCTCAGAAGGGTTTAGAGGAGCTGTCAAAGGAGCTGGTCTCAAGGTCTAGTAGCAGGCTTGGGTTAGCTGGGTTAATAAAGCTGATAAAGTGGGTTGACGACATGCTCAATAGGGTGCCAAAGGAGGTTATAGAGGAGATTGCCAGGTTCATGAAGGCTGTGGGGGTTGTTGATGATGAGGAGGAGAGGGTTGTTGTAGGTGTAGTGGACTTTGTTTACAGAGCTAGGAAGATGGGGGTAAAGGTAAACGAGCAGATCATATACATATACAACTTGGCTAAGGTGTTTGGAGTAGAGGATAGANTTGCTAGTGAAGAGGTTTTGAAGCTTGCTGTAGACAGCAACATAGGGTGACACACCATGGCTTCTGAGAGTGTGGGTACTGCAATAATAGTCATAGCAGGTGTGATACTCGCCGCAATGGTTTCAGCAGCACTATTCTCTCAAATGAGCCTATTGGACTCCTCCATGAGGCTCGCAGTGAGGAGCGCTCAAAACCGCTTAGAGACGTCGATTTCCATAGTACTGGTATCCTTAAACACCTCCTCTACAGGTAGATACTTTGTAGTCTATGCAAAGAACACTGGTTCGAGAGCTATTTCCAGTAGCGAACTTACTCAGACAGACCTCTACCTTACTGATGCCCAGCACACAGTTTTAATAACTTATAGTAGCAGTGGAGGATATGATAAGTGGAGCTATGTGGAGACCTCGCTAAACGGTGTTTGGGATGTGGGGGAGACTCTAGTCATAAAGGTATACAACAGCACCAGCTTTTCAATACCGACAACAGTTGTGATTGCCCTGCCAAATGGTGTGAGAGCTGAATATGTGTACAGTGGGTGAGCCAATGGCGAGGGGTCTTTCCACACCATTGGCAACTGTAATAGTGAGCTTCGCATTTATTGCACTAACGCTGTACACAATCCACAGCTTTTTGAGTGCTGTAAGCACTGCTTACAGTAGCGCTCTGAAGAAGAGCTTTTACATGGGTTGTGATAGCCTTAGATTTTACAACGCTTCACTAACAAATGGAACCATTGTCAGCGCTATTATAGTCAATGAGGGTAGTGCTAGCGTAGCAGATGTGGGGGAAATAGGTATTGTTATAGTCTTGCAGACTAGCGAAGGAGATGTGTATAGCTACACTCTAAAGCTCTGCGAAGCTCCTTCCCCAGGGTGCTGGGCTATTGACAGCATTGCCTCAGGTAGCAACACCTATTATAGCTATGCTGAGCACAGATATCTAAAGCCTGGGGAGGTGCTGTACATAACGGGTTCTCTTCCTGGTGCTCCAGGTAGGAGTGTCTATGGCTATGCAGTTGCTTTTACCCGTTGCTCTAGAGCTGAGAGGGTTCTTGCAATAGGTGATTAACTTTGTCTGAGAGGCGTTTATTAATTTCTACCGGCAGTGAAGAGCTTGACTCTAGGCTTGGCGGTGGCATTCCAATACCACTACTTTTACTTGTTGAAGGCGAGCATGGAACTGGGAAGAGCGTGTTAATTCAACAGATAACCTATGGTGCTTTGAAGAGCGGGTTTAAAGTTTACTACATAACAACAGAGTCTACAGTGAGAGAACTCTTAGTGCAGGCTAAGAGAGTTAGCTTTGATATGACTAGCTACTTCCTCAAGGGGTTGCTAAAGGTGTTTCCTGTGCACATGGAGGGCGCCACATGGGCTAAGCACACAGCTAAACTACTTCTAAGGGTTGTTGGGGAGTTTATGAAGAAGACTCTCGTCGACTGGGATGTCTTTATAGTGGACTCATTCTCTGTGCTTGCTATCTATGCAAACACTAGTACAGTGCTAGATTTTCTCACTGTAGCGAAGAACNTTGTTTCACAGGATAAGGTAGTTATACTAGCTGTGCACCCAGGTGCTCTAGACGATGAGATAATGATTAGAGCTAGAAGTGTTTGCGATGGCTACATAAGGCTAAGAGCATTTGAAATAGGTGGCATGCTGATAAAGGCTATGGAGGTAGTTAAGCTAAGAGGAGCTTTAGGCCCTGTGGATAGTGTCATAGCTTTTGATGTAGATCCCGCTTTTGGCATAAAGGTGTTGCCACTATCACTAGCAAAGGCGTAGGAGCTATGGCTGCTAAGCAGATGGCTTTAGATCCAAAGCTAGCTAAGCATGTGAAGGCACATCCATACCTCCTCTCATACATTACAAGAGTTGCAGAAGAAGTTAGCATACCGCAATTTTACGAGACCTACGAGCTGAGCTACGACATGAAGAAGCTGAGAAGCGTTAACTTGCTGTACCCTGTAGGCGAGGGCATATATATCCATGTGTATATGCCTCCTAAGGGTACTATAAGTGGCTATAGGAAGTATGTTGNTGTAGAGCCTCCTAAACCTCATCCAAACCTGCTTAGAGTTGTTGAGCTTAAGCTTGCTGAAGTGATAACAGAAAGCGATGTTGCTGAAGAAGTTGAGGAGAGGAGGAAAATACTACTTAAAAGACTTGAGGGCATCGTTAAACTTGTTGATAGGGCTGTAGACTACGCTAATCTAAAGGAAAGCGTGAGCAAGGTACCTGTGTATGTGAATGACTATGAGTACCTCAAGTACTACCTTATAAGAGATAAGATAGGGCTAGGCTTTCTCGAACCATTTACAAGAGATCCGTGGTTAGAGGACATAACATGCAGGGGTATGGGGTTTGTATACGTGTTTCACAAGATATTTGGCCCTCTTGAGACGAACATCGAGTTTAAGTCTGAAGAAGAGCTAGACACTTTCGTTATAAAGCTTGCTGAGAGGATCGGAAAGCCTGTATCTCATGCGAGGCCTATTGTAGACGCCACCCTACCTGATGGCTCTAGAATAAACATCGTCTATGGTCATGATGTGAGTCTTCACGGCTCTAATTTTACAATAAGGAAGTTCGCTAAGGTGCCTATAAGCATCACGCAACTCATAGCGTGGAACACTCTAGACGCTAGAATGGCTGCCTATATATGGATCCTGCTGAACAATAATATGAGTGGGTTTATCTGTGGCGAAACTGCGTCAGGTAAGACAACAACACTTAACGCTATAGCAGCTTTCATACCCCCAACCTACAAGGTTGTGTCTATTGAGGATACAGCAGAGGTGCAACTACCACACTTAAACTGGGTCCGAGAGCTTTCTAGGGACACAGGAGTGAAGGAGTCGTCTGTAACAATGTTTGACTTACTCAGAGCTGCGCTGAGGCAGAGGCCAAACTATATAATAGTTGGGGAGATAAGGGGTGTAGAGGCATCTATAGCTTTTCAGGCTATGCAGACAGGGCACCCTGTGCTTTCTACATTCCATGCTTCTACAGTAGAAAGGGTTGTGCAGAGGCTCACTGGAGATCCTATAAGGATTCCGAAGAGCTTTATGGATAATCTCAACTTTGTTTTAATTCAGAGTGCTGTTTGGAGAGAGGGTATCATGGTTAGAAGGGTTCTTAGTGTAAATGAGTTAATAGGTTACGACCCTAAGGCTGATGCAATAGTGTATGTGCCTGTATTTGTTTGGGATCCTGCGAGAGATAGCTTCATGTTTAGGGGTAGGGGTGCGAGTTACCTGCTTGAAAATAAGATAGCATTGATGAAGGGGATTAGCAGGACTGAGATGAGGAAAATTTATGATGAGCTGGAGATGAGGGCCTACTTCCTCAAGCTCCTTGTAGAGAAAAAGGTGTACAACTACTTCGATGTGTGGAGCACCATTGTGAAATCCTATGAGCTGGGTCTTGAGGTGGCTATTAAGAGGCTTGAAAGAGGGGCTATACCATAGCGGACGCTAGGAAGATTCTGCGTAGCCCATATCTCTGGGTCTCCATCCTACTTGCTGTATTAGCTCTGCTTGCACCAGTTCCATACAAATTTGTGTTACTAATAATTGCACCTCTTCCTGTTGTTATATGGTATGTTATTGAGGTTCTGAGGAGAAAAGGAGTTACTGCTGTTGTTGACGAGGATCTTCTTTACCTCTGTACGCATATGTATGCTGTTTCCACAGGTAAGCCACCACATGAAAGGATATTTTCACTGAGTGGTGTTAGTGGAAGGGGCTACGGCTTTTACAGCGAGTTTCTAAATAGACTTGCTTCTATAGCTAAGAGGTGGGGCTACGGCTTTGTAGTGGCTACAAGGATTCAGGCAAAGCACGTTACAAATACACTATTTAGAGATTTTCTAAATAGACTTGCAGAAGCTATTAATGTTGGTGAAGACCTTGAAATGTTTTTGCATATGGAGCAAAACACCATGCTAACAACTTACGAAGCTGACTACGCAAGAATCTTAGAGTCNTTGAAGCTTTTACTAGGAATATACACAGCTTCCATAAGCTCAGCCATATTTATAGATGTAAATGTTGTGCTCATCTCCTTCTTTTTAGGCNGCACCCAGGTAATACTGGTTTCATTTATAGCTACAGTAATTGCACTTGCATTACTAGTGCTTCTAATAAAGAAGTCCCTCCCCAAGCAAAACCTTGTCCACGACCTAAAGATAAACATGCCTGAGCGAAGGCTGTACAACTATGCCTTAGTTATATCAGTATTATTGGCAGGGGTTATGGGGCTCTGGGCCCTTGTGAGATTTGGAGAGCCTGCATACTTCTTAGTGACCTTTGGCATGTTTCTCTTCATACCAGGCCTCATAGGCAGGAGAATAGAGAATAAGGTTAAGAATGTGGAGAACTTCTTCATAGTGTTTATAAGAAGCCTTGGGCTTACATTCAGCACTCTTAGAAACTACGCTCAGTCAATTAGAAGCCTCTTAGTTACAGACCTTGGACTTCTTACAAGGCATTTGAAGAGGCTTTACTCAAGGCTCAGAAATGGTATAGACACGAGAATTGCTATGCTGTACTTCATTGGGGAGAGTGGTAGTGAGACTGTGAGAAGGGGTATGGACATTTTTTACGATGCTATTGAAGCTGGTGGCGACCCTGTTGAAGTGGGGGAGTGCCTCAGCACAACCATTCAAAGAGTTATAAATTTGAGGAAGCAGAGGGAGCAAGTTGCTAGGGCTTTTCAAGGGGTGGTCTACATACTGACAATACTTATTGTAGCCCTGGCAGAATTTGTATTCACCTTAGTCATACTTCTCCAGCAGGTTTTTGCAACTGCTGGAGGTGCTCAAATACAGATACTGCCCTTTGTCTATGTCGAGCCTGTGATAATAACATTCCTTAAAATAGGCCTTGTATTCACAGTGACCATACTAAATGCATTTGCGCTACAGTTTGCAAGAGGGGGGTTCACAGGTTCTGCATGGCTTCATGCAGCAATACTGTTGGTGCTTAGCGGAGGTACGATAATAGTTTCCTCCATGTTCTCGAAAATGATCTTCACAACATTGGAGCTGTCTCAAATAACAGCCCCATAAGTGCTAAATACTATGGTGCACCAAAGATCTTTGTAAAGTTTGAAAATGCCTGCCCAAGGTACTTGCCCACAGCATCAAAGAGCGGGGGAAGAACTGTAATGAGTACTACTATAGAGATGTAGACCACAATAGTTGCTATTGCAGCTATGTACTCATTGTCTGTTGACAGAATTATGGCGAAGCCTACTAGCGTTACTATGAATGATGTGACAGCTATTGCTGCTAATATGAATATGTTCTCAAGTATTGCTTTAAATGCTTCACCAAAAGGCGCTGGCCCAATAACTATGAAGAGAAGAGCTGCAGTAAGGGTAGTCACGAGAATTGCTATGGCAATGACCTTTGCTTTTCTCAAGACTCTCTAATCCCCTCTGAATAATATTGCTTAAACAGAATCTAAGTTTTTCTGCTCTCACTACTTAGACTGCTAGTCGCCTAACTGCAAAGCACTTATTAGAAGTATATAGCTATGTAGTTTACTGAGATGCTATGAAGGTGAGTATAGCCTCAGCGTTGTTAGCTTTGTTTATATCTGTGAACCTGCTTAATTCCCCTCTAGTTGTCTCTCAACGTACTGTACTCGATGCCCCAAAAATCTTCTTCTACGGGAGAGGGGTTCCTCAGTTAATTACTGTTCTAAGGGATTTGCCATCAGCTATGGATGAGGGTGTTGATGTGAGTGTTTATCTAAGGGGTGGAAGACCTATTGCCATAGCATTTAAGGAGTCTGCTACTTTAATTACACTAGGCCTTGGTATTGAGATTGATAATGTTTCTCTGGAGGAATTAAAGTTGAGCTCCTTTATGCTTGAGCTTGGGGGGTTCTATTCAAAAGCGACATACTATGTTAGCGGTTCTCAAATCACCATATACACTATGCCTTTCTATTCTGCNAAAAGTGTGTACACCTCTGTATGNCCATCGACATCAGGTCCTGTAATGACCGTTGAGTTTGTAGTGAATTTAAACACAAGCTATGTGTTATTTAACGTTTCTGAAAACAGTGTAGTTATAGAGACCCGCGGCAATGAAGTGACTATTTCGGTTATGCCCAGCATCAAAACTCTGCACACCACTAATACAAGTATTGAAGTTGGAGTGTTAGTGTCTTCAGGTAGCTGTGCAAATATTGTTGTATCCTTTGACGAGAGCATTGAAATTACAGAGGATGCAGTGATACAGTTCATTGATTACACAGCCCACGTGTTTAACAAGCTCTTTACAGAATACCCTACTATCCAGACCACGAGTTATGAGGTGTCTAGTCTCTATGTGCTATCACTTTTTAACACAATTAACATGCTGAGTAGCAAAGGGTTAGAGGACATCTTCATCGGCATGCTCCCAACTGAAGTGGTGTCCTACCTATACCTCTCCACGCTCATGAATACCTCTATGAGTTGCTATTACCCATCTTCTCAGCTATCTTCTATTGACGAGGCTTATGCAAATGCAGTTGCACTATACTTACACCTAGCTAGAGCTGAGTGCAGTAAGGTCATTGATGTTCAACGCCTTTTAGGTGTTCTAAAGGTTTTGATTAATGCTAGCACAAGCAGTAGTAGCCTGGAATTGGCTAAGGCACGCAGAGCCCTTAGTATTATAGAGCTAGTGGCAACTCTTAGAGGGTACCCCGATATTGCTTCTCAAGCAAGAACCTATAGGAGTTTGACTGAAGAGAGTCTTCACAACCTCTACACAGGTGTTAGGTACTCAATCAAAGCAGGTGAGGACGTTCTCAGCTATGAAAATGTTATTGAAGCCTCTGCAATACCTGCTTATAAGGTACCAAACTCAGAGGATCACATGTATTCTGTAGCCGATTTCCTTTCACGTGTAGATGTGCAAAAAATTCGCATGCCTAGAGAGGTTATTACTGACGCTATAGAGGCATTGGCATACTATGGCTACACTGCCCAAGCTCTAAAGCTCATTTCTGCGTACTTCAAGAGTGTACTATATGATGGCGTGCCCTGTATTGATTTCTATAGAGCTGTGCTCAGGGGGTTCCTAGGCATTGATATTGTGCTAGAAGGCGTTTCTCTAGTGCCTCAGCTACCCCTAGTCTTAGCAAATACTACACTAACTATTGGTAAGATGAGTATAAGTTACGTGAATTGGGGCAATGAGATTGACTCTATGTATGTAGATGGCTTTCTGCACACACAGTCAGTGATAGGTTGGTACAAGTGGTTTGGAAGTAACTCAATAACAGTGGTAATGAGGAGAAAATCCTTGTTTGAAATGTGCATAGGTGTCATGAGGGCGGGGGCTCCGATAACTAATGAAACTGTTTTCACATTCTCCTCAAGTGGATTTTCATCCATAGGCATTACTAATAGTAGTGGATGTTTTTGTACTCTTGTTCCCTGCGGCGATAGGTGGTTTCATATAATAATTGAAAACGTCTCTGTAAGCCTAAGCCTCGAGGCATTTCCATGCAAAAGCTCTTACTTGGTAATTGACTTAGCCAAGGAGCAACAGAGTGTAAGTGATGTAGTTGCGAGGATTGAGAGCATTATCAAGAGGTTGAACGCCTTAAACTCTTCAATAAGCCAGTTGCTCCTAAGCATGCAGAGCACTCAAGCTGAGTTACAAAACCTAAGGCAGAACCTCTCTAGTGTAGCAGAACAGATAGAGAGTGCTCATACAACACAAAGCTTTTTAAATAGAATTACATACATTGCAATAGGTGTAGCTACACTCTCTCTAGCTCTCTCCTTACTGGCTTTGTGGAGGAGGAAATGATGAAATTAAGAGTTGCGTTAGTGATAACCCTTTTTCTACTACTCATTTTAGTAATCCCTATACACGTTGAGAGCCAGGTGCTCCACTATAGCGAGGTCATACCCAACTGGTTTGACTGGGTTATAGAGCTAGACATCTACACACCTGCAACATTCACACTAGGTAGTATAGCGAATGTCAGCATCTACATGAACTTGCGGGAAAAGGGGCAGGGCTCGCAATTGTGTATAACAAGTGTGTCTCTTTCACTAGCTAGCATCTCCGTATCTAGGTATGTGGGATTTCTGAGGGACAGGGGAGACCACGCTCTCATAACAATCTCCATCCCCCTCGGTAGCACAGCATATCCTCAGTCCAAACCAGGTTCAACACTCATAGATGTTCTTAAAATCACTTTGCAGGGGTATGTTGAGCTAGCTAATGGCAGTAGAAAGGCTGTTTCCTTCACTAAGGCGGTGCCTGTGAACATTTACGTACCGCCATCAAATGTCATTGCCTATATGGACTACTCTTACATAACCAATGGGGTTCAGCTCATAGTTAGATTGCAGAATTTTGACGTACACCCCGTGTACAACGTCTATCTCTCGATATACGTGAACTCTAGCCAACGCGTTATTCAATACTATGCTGTGCTTGAACCCCAATCTCAAACTTCTTTCCAACAGCTCTTATTTCTAGGCCCTGGTCTCTACAGCGTCACAGCTGTTGTTAACTACACAACATCATATGGTATTAACAAATCCTTTCTAACATCAACTATTATAATTGTGCCCACGACTCCTAAGGTCTCTATAAAAGCTAATACAACTGAAATAGTATTTGGGCAACAAATCTCCATAGAGGGTTTTATAGAGCCTAAGGCCCCCCTGGGTTTTGTCCTTGAGTATAGCTTAAATGGCTTTGACTGGTACCCCATAGCATCTCTAGAGTTCTCCAAGAACGGTTCTCTTCGCTATGCATGGAAGCCTAGCTTAGTTGGAACAATGTACGTTAGAGGGAGGACTATTGAAACTGAGAGGTTTAGAGAGGCTGTGAGTAACACTATTACAATTCGCATTGCAAAGCTAAAGCCAAGTGTGAGGATATCTAGTGAGAAGAATCTTCTCGCAGTAGGTGATAGCACAAGGCTTACAGTAACAATAACGCCAAACGCATCAATACCTATAATCGTCGTGTACAGAAGACAAGGAGAACCTCTGTGGAGGAACTACACAACCTTAACTATGGATCCTAGTGGAAGAGCTGTAATACCCACACAATTCTTTTCAGACCCAGGAACATACATCTTTAAAGCTATTGCACTAGAAACAGGCTTTACAACGCAAAGCGAAAGCAATGAAATAGCGATAAATGTTCAAATACCTGCAAACCAGACAACAACACTTCCTCAAAGCAATGCACCACCAAGAGTGGGCCTAACTGCACTAGTAGTAGCAGTAAGCATAAGCATGGCAATAGCACTTCTATTATTTGCAGGAGGTAGGAGAAGGACCTCGTAAAACTTGCACACTCCTAAGGTGGCTAATTCACGTAATATATCGCTGTAGGAAAATATAATAGATATATAATCCTGTGTATGGTGTGTTATAAGCAGGGGCTGTGAGTATGGATCCAGAGCTTCTTAAAAAGATCTTAAAGTGCTCTATTGAATTGGAAAAGAAAGTGGCTATGGTGTACATTAACCTATCTAAAAAAGTGAGTGACCCTGCTATCAAAGTTCTCTTCGAAGCCATAGCACTTGAAAGCGATAAACATGCAGTGATATTAGAAAGGATAGTGGAATTGTCTAATCTAATGTCTCAAAGTGTTTCTTGCAGAGAGTTCCTTGGATCACTATACATCGATCTTGAACAAGTGGAGGGATACTTAAATACAAAGATTCAACTAGACCTTGAGGAGCTTAGAAAGCTCCTCGAATCCCTAGTTATAGTCGAGGGCTTCGTATGTGAGGAAACATATCATAAACTTCTCATGCCGCTGATAAAGGATTTTGTAAGTGAGGGCAACTTTGTGTCTATGCTAATTGACAAGATTATTCTTGATGAGAAGTTTCACGAGGAGACTGTCAAGAGCGTTTTGAGCTTTCTACAGCTGAGAGCAACTAAAAAGAGTTGAATAGTAGTCCCCATACCTTACCAAAATCCTTGCAAATTGTCAACGGTTTTTTGTAGATAGGCGGTAGCCTGCGCAAGCCAGAGATATAGTGTGAGCAAATTTGGGTATGTCTGTTGGTGGGCTAATTGTGTGAAGAGCCTTACGCAGAGCTTATAGAGCTCCTCAACAATATTGCGCCAGGGTATGGCAGTTTCATAAACGCTGCAATGTGTAAGAAGAGTGTGTGCACTATTTTAGAGAGCCTCCGGAAGGTTTATGGCGACCACATATTTTCATCACTACTTAAAATCGCTATGGCTAGGAGCGCAAAGCTTTATGGTCAACTAGTGCAGTGTTTCAGCAAGTAACCTTCTGCTTTTAAGTATTTTCAGTATGTTCTTTTTCCAGNGAACAGCTTTAGAGCTCTATCTCTACGAGTGGTTTGAATGAGCTTTAGCACTATTCCTTGCGAGAGAGGTGTCTACATACTTATCATAAGTGTTACATCTGCAACACCGCTCTCACTACCAATAGGCTTCATTACACTTGAACCTGGGCTCTACGCTTACATTGGCTCAGCAAGGGTGTTTGGGGGGCTGAGAAGCAGATTAAAACACCACTTGACAAAGGATAAGAAGAGGTTATGGTGGCACATAGACTACCTTACTTCAAAAAGCTGTGTAGAGGCTGTCAGCGTTATCTACGCCTTAACTGAGCTAGACTTAGAGAGACCCCTAGCTGAGGCTCTGGGCAAAGCTATTTGTTGGAAACCTGCAGCCAAGGGTTTTGGAGCAACTGATAAAAAGAGCTTTACACATCTATATAAATGTACATGCAATGCTAGTACATGTATTAATGAAGCTTTAGAGACTGTGAGAAACCTTGCTAAGAACGTGGGTATCACATGGATAAAGCCTCTAACACAGCTTTGAAGCCCCGCTATAAACAAGCCATCAACTACAGCCACGTGATCTACATGGCGAAACCAGTGCAGTGATGTCGCCTGGGACTAGTATCTAGAGATGTACTCTAAGCATAGCCATTTTCCTGAGGGAATGCATTTAAACGTCTTCATTCTTAAAAAGCTGTACAATAAATTTCGCTATCTCGTCAATTCTGCGCGTAATTATTCTTGGGCGCAGGCCTAGCCCTGGTAATAGGGGTTGTGTCACATACCTGTTGTCAGCTAGAACAATTACAGCTCTGTCCTCTTCTGACCTAACAGCTCTTCCAACAGCCTGCAAGACTCTTATTAACGCTATTTCCCTGAAGAAATCTGCTGAAGAGCCCCCAATCTTGTTAATTTCTGTTGCTATAGCTTGTGCATAGTCATCTGGCTGTGGATAGGGTACGCCAACCACTATCACTACCTTAATTAGGCTTTCCCCTTTTTCAACAACTTCAATCCCTTCGGCAAGCCTTCCTCCAGCGACAATGTTTAAAGCTGCTTTCTTAAACGTCTTAACTTGTCTAACAATTTCTGAAAGGGGTTGCGGAGACTCAACAACAATGTTCATAGTATCTGGCAACTCGCTTACTATAGCCCTTAAAACTTCGTAACTAGGATACACAGTCAGCAGTATTCCCTTAGACATGGCATTGTAAACNGCTTCTATAAGTTGTNCATACTTTTTAAACATCTCAGGGTTTCTAGAACGGTAGCTCGTTGTGGCATTAGTGTAGATGACTGTAGCTGTGTTCTCCTTTAGAAAGTTTTTAGCACCCCACTCTTCGACGTCTACTACATGCACTTTCTTCTCTACTTTTACAATGCTCTCGAAAAACCGCGACGATGGTGGTGTAGCACTTAGAGCAACTATACTTGGAAACCTTTCCAAGACCCTCTTTAAGGGTTTAAAAGAAGAGGGCATTACTGAGAGTGCTAAATCCCCGTGGTAATCCCTAGATAGGAAAGTTTCATAGGATTCATCTAGTGCTAGTTCTAGAACTGATGCTAAGTGAGGTAGTGTTGTGGAGAGCGCCTTACTTGTATTTAAAACTGCTTTCACCATTACATTAAATGCTGCATCCTTTAGCTTCTCCACAAGCCCCTCATCAATATTCAGCTCACTCTTATCTAAGTGCTTATAGCCTCTATCCTCAAGCTCTTTCCCAGCTTTGAATACTTTCTCTGCAAGCCCCTTAATAAAACTACTAATGTCCCTTGAGATGAAGAGCTCCCCCACTTCCAAAAGAGCTTTGGAAAGCTCCTTTGTAGTTATTGTATCCCCCATAATGTTGCCCACGTTCAGGAGGTTGTGAGCCTCGTCAACTATTAGTACGGTATGCGAAGTACCTGTTTCCCCTAGTACAGCTCTCCAAATACTCTCCTTGAAGATGTAGGGGTATGTTAGTGCAAAGGCTTCTACATGCTCTAGTGCCTCAATCATTGCAAAGTAGGGGCACACACCAAGTTTTTCAGCAAGCCCTCTAGCAATATTGTAGTGGTCTGTGTAATCAGATATAGTGGAAATCAGTATTTGAGTGTGAAAGAGCTGGAGCCTAGGATAGAACCTGCACTTACCATGCACTCTCATGATATTGCAGAAAAGCCAGAAACCCTCTGGAGAAACCTCATTAGTGAACCGCACTTCGCGAATTAATGGGCACATCCTCTTACCGCTGTAGAGAACTGCAAAACGCATTTCAAGAAGCCTTGCCTCTCTTATAAACGAATCTAGCTCGTTTCGCGTTCTAACCACATAGAGAGCTCGCTCAAATTCCCCTCTTCTAATAAGATTCTTAATTGCGTAGAGTGTAGAAATGGTCTTGCCAAAACCTGTGGGGGCTGCTACAACTATTATATCATCTCTCCCAAGCTTTTCAGCAATAAATTTGGCTAGCTCTACTTGCCCAATCCTAGGCGTTTTATAGGGAAAGTCCTGTAGCTCTATTTCCAACACCTACAGAGGCTAAAGTAGCCAAATACCTGCAAGGCCTAGTACGAGACCTAGTAGCGCTGATGCAGCTATAGCTATAACTGGGTCTACGTCAAATACAGCCACAGCTAGAAACGTTATCACAGCTATAATTGTTGTAGCTACTGCTGATAGGAATTTAAGATCCTTGAAAACCCCCTTCACAACTGTGATTAGAGCTACGGTAACAAGCCCTATTATAGCCCCCCTTATGCCATTTAACACACTCCTCACATAGTAGTTTTCATAGAACTTCTGTAGAGCCACCGCAACAGCTAAAATTATGAAGAATGGTGGTAAGATAACGGCTACTGAAGCAGTTATAGAGCCAAGCACACCACATACCTTGTACCCTATATAGGTAGCAGAGTTAATCGCTATGGGTCCTGGCGTGGATTCCGCAATTGCTATTAGGTCTAGGAACTCGCTTTCAGAAAGCCAATGATGGCGTACAACAACTTCATACCTGAGTATAGGTATCATCGCGTAGCCTCCACCAAACATTACAGCGCCTATTTTTAGAAACGTTATGAATACCTCAAAGAGTGTGCCTAGGTCATTCATAGTATCCACAAGGTAAGTACTGTTTAAATCACGTATTTTAGCCTTCTTGCTATATTTTACAACTGAAAACTCGCCCTTTAGGGCGGGGAGGAGGTCAGATAGGGCATGGTTTGGAATGGGTAGCTGCAAGCTTTGTGGAAAGAGCAGTAAAATAGTTAGTGATATTCTTGGTGTATGCGTTGAGTGCCTGAGGAAGAGCCCTGAAGAGGCTTTGCCCATAGTGATGAGGGTGCATAGGGAGTATAGAAAGAGATTGGGGTTGTCCCCAGAACCCCCTACTAGTAGTGATGGTGTTAGGTGCTCCTTATGTGCAAATATGTGCTCTATTCCTTTAAATGGGCTTGGTTTTTGTGGTGTGTGGAAAAATGATGGAGGTGCATTGAAACCTATAGAGGGGTTTAGTTATGGAGTTATGCACTACTATTTAGACCCCCTGCCAACCAACTGTGTAGCTACACCTGTTTGCCCTGCGTATACTGGTGCTGGTTACCCCAAGTTCGCTTTAGCTCAAGGACCTGAGTATGGCTACTATAATCTAGCAGTATTTTTTGCAGGTTGCAACCTCGATTGCCTGTTTTGCCAGAACTGGGAGCACAAAAACATTATCGTGGATAAAGGGCTTAGAGCTAGGTACAGAGTGTCTGAGTGCGAGCTTCTCGAAGCTGCCATGGTGAGCAGGGTACCCTGTGTATGCTACTTTGGTGGAGATCCTGGGCCTCACATTATCTATGCCCTCAAGGTCTCTAGAAGAATTGTTGAGGAGGCGAAGAGAAAGAGTGTTGTGAAGAGGATTTGCTGGGAAACTAATGGCCTCGTAGATGAGGGCATTATGAAGGAAATGGCTAAGCTAAGCCTTGTTAGTGGGGGTATAGTTAAAATTGACTGGAAGGCTTGGACACCAGCAGTGTACCAAGCGCTTACAGGCATAGATGGGCAAAGGGCTGTTGAGAGGTTAAAGAGAAATGTGAAAATAGTCGCTGATTTAGCTTCGGAGAGAAGGGAAATTCCATTACTTGTTGTAAGCATATTGCTAGTGCCTGGCTATGTAGATGAAGAAGAGGTCTTTAACATTGCTGAGTACATAGCAACATTAGATAGCGCTACTCCTATAGTGCTTCTAGCATTTCACCCAAACCACCTCCTAAGAGACTTGCCTCCAACAAGTAAAAGCCATGCAAGAAAGGCTAAGGAGGCTGTGTGCAAAGCAGGTTTGAGGAGAGCCTTTATAGGAAACGAGTGGTTATTAGGGGATTACTACTAAATAACGCTAACTAGCTCTAAGGCTTGGCTCAAAGCTATTCAATTACACAATTACTCTAGTGCACGCACATTACCTGCTGTAACTCAGCTATAGGGGCGTCTCTACAAGATACGTATTATCAAGTAATCCTCATAGCTTTCAAATGAGGCTTTCTGGTACCCTACTCTCTCCACATGAAGAGGACTGTTAACAACTAATGTATGGTACTCTCCTCCTTCGCCTAGAGGGTCCACCCCACTAGTCTTGCAGCTCTCTACAAAATTTGTGATATTGTTTTCATTTATTTCTACGCCAAGCCATTGCTTTAAACTACTTCTACAACCTATTACCAGCACTTCCAATCCACTTTCAATCTCTTTATATAGTAGATCCTCTGGATTCTCCCCCCACAGAGGCTCTATAAGAGTTGCACCAACCTCACTTGCTACCCCCTCCATATACTTTAAGTGGTCCTCTATATACACATCCCCAGCAATAATTTCTGACACTCCTAACCTTCTGAGAATTTCTATTGTTTCAGCTTTTTCGCATCCCTTTCTCAAATGCTTTACTAGTACTGGTATACTAGCTTTTAAGTGAGTTTCAATGGACTTACCCATGTTGATTAGGTGTGGGCTAGGTCTAGGAAATTCGTATGAAAGCATTATAGCCATATCCACATTACCTACTACCATTAATGCATAGAATGAGTCTTTTCCGCCAGAGCTTAAGAGTACTCTCAAACCCCTTCACTCCTAAGGGGTTATACAAATTGAGTCTGTACCTGCACCCGCTTCAGCAGGTGTCTTAACTCTTTCACCTATAAACTCCATTCCAAACCTGCTAAGAATGTTTCTTAAGATTCTCTTTCCCTCAAACCCACTCCCCCTCAAACACCTTGCAGGAATCTTCATAGCCTCTTCAAGAACTTCCTTACTTAAGTAAGGTGCTACAACATTCACACCCAGACACTTACCCATTTCAATCTCAGGGTACCTCCCTCCAACACCCCATTTCTCTCTATAACCTTCTAACTCTTCTTCAGGTAGCCACAGCATAAATCCATAGCCGGCAAATACCTCATCCCCACCACTACCAGTGTAAATGCAACTACATCCATGTTCTTTGGCAACTTTAAGTACTGTATAAAACACAACATCGTTTCGGAGCTCAACACATAATTCATGGTACACATTCTTACTTATACACCTATAAACATCATTTAAGGCGCTCTTTATGTATTCTAAGTCCATGGAGATGAATTCTGCAGGTATGTTTAGCTTCTTTGAAACATAAATAACGTAGGGCATGTCCCTAGGAATGCCACTCACATAATAAGCATAAAAACCGTTCAGCTCTATACCATTAAACGTAGCAATAGCAGCTATAAGTGTTGTATCAATACCACCACTAAGAGCTATGCACTCACAGCGATTTCTCTCTACATACCTATTCAATATGTCTAACAATCTATACTCAAAAACACTACAATCAATGTTTATCCTACTAATCATACTCAGCACCTATTACTAGTACCTGGCTAGCTAAACCATATAAAACCTTATCAGATGCCCACCTAATGCTATAGTGAACTCTCAATCACAGCCACAACATAGGTATCTAAAGCTCTTCAATAGTATTTAGAAAATGTACTTTAAGCTCGCGCAATAGGGGTGTTTTAGAGAGGTTGTTGAGGTCTAAGGAGGTTCACCAGAGGCTTTGTGTTAGCCACGCTACTCTTTCACAATAGGTTAAGGAGGGGGNTTAAGCTATTAGAGCTGCTAGTGCTGACCTCCTCCCCGCCCTGAAGGGGCGAGACTTTCAGCTGTAATTTGCTCCTCTGAACCTACCTAGGCAATGAAAACTCTGCTCTAAGCCTAGGCGGGGTAGCTGATAGATTGAAGTCCCATGCCGTTGGGCTCAACAGCTGCCCATGACTCCATAGGGATACTAAGAGCCCTGTGAGCAAGGTGGAAAACCCTTGATGTGGCTATGAATAAATATAAAGTGACATGGATGAGCGCTAAGGGGTCAAACAGATAATGTGGCTAGAGAAATAACAAGAGCGTTGCTATACTAAGTAGGAGGATTTGTATTGCCACTGCTCTACTAGAGTACATTACCTTGGGTCTATAGTTGTACTGTTTAAGGTATATACCTTCCGTAAAATACTGTATCATTTCCTCTCCTCTTATGAATAGCATAGCAAGGGTTTTCCAAGTCTTCTCACCTTTCAATCCGTGTATGTAAAGAATTTCGCTGGCTTCTTTTATGAATTGTGATGCTAACCTCCAAAATAATGTTGTAGCAAAAGAAGCCATTGAAGATAATTTATACAGTATGAAGCACACCTCTGAAATATTTAAGGTATGTAGAAATAGTAGAACAATAGCTGATCCCGATTCAGCCCTAAAAAACACAGAAANAATTGCTCTAACAACATCTCCACCTCTTAAATACGCTATTAACGCATTTGACAACGCCATCCAGAGAGCCGGTAGCGTAGCTAATGCTAGAGAGTACTTCAGATACTTTCCAATTCCATGAACAATGTACACTATGAGTACAGCTAGTAGGATGCACACAGCAAAAACACAGCTCTTTATCACAACTATTAGAGCCACTATTGTAAACAATAGCTGAAGTAGAGTAGAGCCTTCTCTAGCTTCAATGAACCCGTAGAGAAAAAGTGATCTAAGAACGAGTTGCGTAAGTCTTGACAAAGCATTTGATAATCCTGGCAAGGTATTCACACCTCCACTATCCTCGAAGCAATGCATTCAAACTCCTCACCGTGACTTGCAACAACAATTGCAGAGCCCCTGCTCTGTAACAATGATAAGAGCTTGACCACTGCTATAGCGTTCCACGGATCTAGACCAACTGTAGGCTCATCTATAAGCAGTAGCTTTGGCTGTTTTCGAAATGCCGAAGCTATTGCTAGTCTCCTCCTCTCTCCACTACTCAAAAGCGTTATAGGGGTGTCGAGCTTGCTCTCTAATCCTATAAGCATAGCAAGGCTTGTATCCCACTGCAACTCTTCTCCAACAGTAGGATTTGAAATATAGTGAAGCGGGTTTTCTGAAACTAGCTGCACCTCCTTTATAAACCTCTTAACCCACCCTCTACTAGGCTTCAGCACTCCTGCTAATACCTTTAGTAGTGTTGATTTCCCTTTTCCAGATCCACCCCTAATCCATGTAACCTCATGTGGGTGTATCGTGACATACACATCTTTTAGTATGTAATCAGCGGCATCAGGGTATTTAAACCATACCCCCTCTGCTACAAGCACTGGAGTGCCTCTGGAACTCTCTACTACATGCTTTGAGTTCTTAAGCTCGTTTCTAAGCCTCTTAAGATCTAAAGCCATAGGCGTGTCCATAGGATCCTCGTAAAGCTTGCCAACACCACTTTCAATGTACAGCACCTTGTCTACGCTTCCACGCCACAACTCTATATCGTGATCAACAACAACTACTGCTACACCCTGCTCTGAAATGATTTTTACAGCCTCTACCACATTCCTCCTAGCCTCAGAATCGAGGTACGATGTGATCTCATCTATTAAAACAGTATGAGATTTTACAGCAAGTGCTTGAAGAAGAGCCAAACGTTGCACTTCCCCTGCACTAAGGTCTGTGGAAGCTTCGTAAAGCTTTTCGTACACCCCAAGCTTTCTAGCAAAACTCTCTATAGATTTCAAACACATGTTGCATCTATTATCAAAAAGTAGTTCAAGTACAGGATAGGGTGTTGCTATGGAGTACCAGGGCTCTTGAGGCACATAGAAAAAATGTTTCGAGGCCTCAACACTGTTCAAAACCTTTTCCCCATACACACTCACAGAACCAAAAACAGAGAGCCTGAAGATCTCTTGAGCTATTCCCGTGAGACTTCTCAATAATGTTGTTTTTCCACTGCCTGATCTACCAACTACGAGTAGCCTCTCGCCTTTTTCAAGAGAAAAAGTTATGCCCCTTAAAATGGTTTGAGAATTTGCATAAACTGATAGGTTCTTAACCTCAAGTGCTGCGGGCTCTTTCAATAAACTGCACCACAGGGTACGCTAAGACCACCCCAGCTATAAACTGCCCAATGTTCACAGGTATTTCAAATATTGCTCCCAGGGGGTCTCTCCCAAGTATGATTGGATTTGACACGAAGTACTCATAGAGAAAGTACCCTGTAACCATTATCAAGCCCCCTAGAGCCATTGCAACAGCATAGGGTTTATTGTGAAGCACTGCCACGTATAGCGAGACTATGGCGATGAATGTCAACGCTACGGCTATCCATGCATAGGATGGTACCCCCACTTTTAGTTGTGGTATAGATACTAAGAAGCCAAAAACATAGGTCGGAGTCCATGAAACCTCTATAGAAGTTGCACCACCACCAAAAGATAACTTGAGTATAATGATGCTTGCTAAGCTAAGCCCCATAAACAGTGCTACTACCCTAATGATTATTGCTAGGCCTCTCTTTGTACCCACCTTTAGAACCCTGACTAGCTTTGATACTATAAAGCCCTCGCAGAACTTTATGACGAGCGTTGCTGGGGCAAAATACCAGTAACCTAAAGCAAGATCAGCAAGGGCGGGGCCAAGCCCACTTGAAATAGCTGCTACTAATGGCGATGCTAAGTATGCGATAACATATATAGCAGCCTCACCTAAGTTGAAATATCCTCCAGTAGCAGGAGTTTCAACTGTGAGTAGTGCTGTAGCTATAAACGTTATTATGGTGTACAGTAGTATTCTTAAAACATCACTCACACTAGCCTTCGTCACGGAGTCTCACACCTATTAAAGAGCCTTGAGGGCTCTAATAAGCTTAAATCGAAGTACTTAATAGAATGATGTTGTAAAGCATTTGAATAGGCTGCCTAAATTTCTTGCATAGGTCACAGCAAACGTGCTCTGGAGTATTCAGTTAGTATTAGGCAATTAAATTAAGTCATGTGATCACCCTTCACGAAGAGCGCAAAATTGTTTCAATATTATCTATGCTATCTTGCTGAAGTATGCTATAGAGCTAAAATCATTATAGCGAGAATGCTGTTTATATACCATAACAACACCTTCATGAAAATTTAATAATCTTTTAAGAGAAGGCTTTAATAAGTGAAGTTTTGTGACTAGAGTTATTGCTATAGCCAATTACAAGGGGGGTGTTGGCAAGACAACACTAGCAAGCGTTATTGCTGCAACCCTCTCTGAGAAGTTCGGCAGGAAGGTTTTGATTATTGATGCTGATCCGCAGTCTAATATTACTGAGGTCTTCATTCCCCCAACTAGTTTTGAAAAGATTCTTGGCTATGCTAAGGCTCAGCAAAAGGTTTTCTCTCTCGAATGGATTGTGGGCTCTGGAGAGCCCATTATCTATAGAGCCACTGAGAATTTAGCTATAGTCCCCTCAAAACCTGAATACATAGGTTTGGCAAAGTACTTAATTGTACCTGCAGAGAGAGTATATTCATTAAGGAGAGAAATTGTTGAAAAGTTATCAGAATTTGACTATGTAGTCCTAGATTTGCCACCACAAATGTACGGGTTGATAGGGCCTCTGATAAAAATGGCTAATGCCTTAATAACCCCAGTGACTAAGACAAGCTTTGCTTTAACAGCACTATACTTTCTAATAAGAGATATTAGAGGGTTGCCGCCTAATGATAAACCACCTTTTGTTGGCGCTGTTTTAACAAGGTTTAGAACTGTTGAAAAAGCGAATATAGAGATTTATAGGAGAAGGGTTAGAAGAGTTGTTGAAGAGGCGTACATGTCCTATGGTATGAAGTGGGAGCTNGAAGACGCTCTTAGATCACCTGTTTTTGAAAATGTATTCTATGCACACCCTAAGCTCGCTGATATTAGGGCTTTGCCATTTGACCCTAGTGAAAATGTGAGGCTTATAAGGGTTTTGAGGGGGANGACAAGGTACTCTTCACAAATACTAAACTTTGTAGAGCCCCTGGTAATAGAGGTTGAAAAAAGGGTTGAAATATCGGAAAAGGCTTAGGATAATGGGTTACTGTAGGTATTTAGAAAAGCTATTTCCCTAAGCTCTTTCCTAGGTCTAGGAATCGGAGACTCTGCGGGGTACCCTACTGCAAGCATGGCTATAGGTACGTAGTTTTGTGGTAAGTTAAGTATCTTCTGAATCTCTTCAACATTTCTAAGTGTCTGAAGCCATACACTACCAAGACCTAGCGCGTGTAAGGCTAGCATGATGTACATTGTGGCATTAGCGCAATCAACATGGTAAGAGTCTGGTGATGTATTTTTATCACATGCAATTACTATACCCATGGGGGCTTCTTCTAGTGGGTATGCCCACCTATGTATCTTAGCGAGGCTCTTCTTTACTTCAGGGTTAGTAACAACGATAAATATCCATGGCTGTCTATTTCCTGCGCTAGGGGCATACCTAGCTACATCCAAAACCCTCTTCACTACGTCTATAGGAATTGGGTCAGCCTTAAACCTCCTAATACTTCTCCTAGCTAGCAGAAACTTTAAAAATTCTTCAGATAGAGCTACTCCTGTCTCCACCACACAATTACACCTTAAGTTACTCTCATAGAATAGTTAAGACTTGATGCTCAAAAAAGTTTATATGTTGATCACAGGCTTCGTGTATTATCAATAAAGTAGGGCAACTTTATCTCACTTAAGTTTTAGCTAGGTGCTACACCTTTGAAGGATAGAGGAATATTTAGGACAGAAGATGGCGTTAGAGTAGCTGTAGAATTAGATGCTGTTGAGAGAACAGCATTTTACAATCTCTACGGGCTTGACGTGTGTACTGCTAGATACAGAATGATACGCCTTCTTGACTTACTAAACAGTCTCAGAGCCTATATCGCACTATATAAGACACCTAGTAGAAGATTTAGTGAAGGTTGTGTAACTGTTCTTACAGAAGATGCCAGTGGATGGAACATTATTAAGGGGCTTTGCAGTGAGAAGGGGCTTGGTGACGATGAGGAGTGCTTACACCATGTTTTAGACATAATAACGCAGTTCGTTCACGACATGGCCTCTTTTCAGTGGATTGACATATCCAGGGGGTAATTCGTGAACCCAGAAGCATCATTAGCTTTACAAACACTTGTGGTCTCCCCGTCAGGAGCCTTGAGCCCTGGACCATTAACTATTGCGACTATTACTCTTGGAGCTAGAGGTGGTTGGAAGAGTGGTGCACTTGTAGCATTTGGACACATGATGTTTGAGCTACCGTATGTAGTAATGCTCACCGTTGCATTTAATACTATGAAGATATTTTTGGAGAGCCTTAAAGCTCTCATACTATGCGCAGGTGTTGCTATAATTCTATACTTTGCTTATATGATATTTCGCGATGTTTTCAAAGGTTTTCGCATAGAAAACGCTAAAAGTGGTGGTAAAGTGTCTAGAAGCCCCATCGTTGTGGGATTCNCATTCACAGCCTTCAACGTGTTCTTCCTTATGTGGTGGATAAGCATAGGTTTATCCCTCATAACACGAATTTTTGAGATGGGCATAGCCTCTGTAATCATCATGTACCCTACCCATGTATGGATAGACTTCGCATGGCTTTCTTTAGTAGCTGAAGCCTCTAGACGCGGAACAAGACTCCTTAGTGGAAAAGGCTACAGGGTTCTCATGACGCTCTTGGGAGCGCTTATGGTACTCTTTGCTATAAATATCTTATTAAAAAGCTTTTTAGGCTTTGCTATATTACCATAATTCAGAGTATGAAAACATTACATACATCGGTGATCAATGTTTGTGGAATCTGAAGGTGTTTATGTAACCCCGTGGGAAGCAGAGGCATTTGTAGATTATAATAAGCTTATAAAAATATTTGGATCTAAGCCCTTAACTGAAAGTGAAGTAGAGTTACTAAGGAGTATAACAGGAGAGCTACATTTAATGATTCGACGCTACGTCTTCTACTCACACAGAGACTTTGACAGGTTTTTAGAGGCATACAAAGCTGGTATTAGATGCGCTTTGTATACAGGTAGGGGTCCCTCTGGACACACACACCTGGGCCACATACTTCCATGGATATTCACAAAATGGCTTCAGGATAAAATGGGGTTAGAGCTCTTCTTTCAAATGACTGATGACGAAAAGTTCTGGCATAGTGAAGGTGGATCGCTAGAGGAGTACAACAAGCTTGCATATGAAAACATTCTCGACCTAGCAGCACTTGGGCTCAACCCTGCAAAGACTCATGTGATTATAGATTCTGAAGATATCTCCTTCCTCTATCCAATAGCAATTAAGGTGGCTAAGAAAATCACGTTTTCCACACAGAGAGCAGCTTTTGGTTTTACAGATTCAACGAATGTTGGCATGATATTTTACCCAACCCTACAAATCTCTGTAGCGTTTCTACCAACACACTTATATGGTGAAAGAGTTGAGGTTCTAATACCAGCTGGCATAGATCAGGATCCGTACTGGAGAATAGCTAGAGATCTTGCACCCTCGCTTGGTTATCCAAAGCCTGCACAGCTACACAACAAATTACTACCAGGACTCGGTATAGGAGGTAAAATGTCTTCATCTAAGCCTGAAACGGCAATATACACAACAGACCTGCCAGAAGTAGCCATGCAAAAAGTTATGAGAGCGTTTACTGGGGGACAACCTACTGCAGAGCTTCAGAGAAAGTATGGCGGTAATCCCGATATGTGCCCCATATTCAAAATGTTTGAGATGCTATTTGAGGAAGACGACAAGAGACTGGCAGATAGGTATAGCTCTTGCAAATCTGGGGCGCTTCTCTGTGGCGAGTGCAAGNCTGAGTTAGCAGAAAGAGTGGCTAGGTTCTTAAAGGAGCACCAGATTAGGAGGAAAGCTGCTGAGGGCACTGCTGATAAGTACCTTATTAGGCGTAAGTTCTAGTACCGCAGGAATTGNTGAAGTCAAATAATTTTAATGGTAATGCTATGTTCCTAATTNCTTCAAATAANCACCTCCTTGCTCTAAGCTGCTCCATGTACTTCATTTGCTGTGCCAATAGCATTGTCAATGCCCATAGCCACACTATAGGTGGAGGATAGAATCCCTCTATTCCATATTGTCTCCACGACAACTCTAATGCTATCCAATGCCTGAATTACATCACATCGCCCTTTTTCAATAGCATCCATTAGCTCTTCTAATTTCTTTGTTACATCGACTCCCACAATATCTGTGAAGCCCTTCTCTATTACTTCTGCGACTTCACACCCTAGTCTCGTAGGTATAGCAACCTTTCTTCTCTTACTCAAGATTATGTATCCATGCCTTAGATTATTGTCGATGGCTTTTGCATATGTACTTGGCCTACCAATACCGTGAACCTTCATTAACGTAACTAGGTCTGCAACTCTATAGAGCCTTACTTCTGAAGCCTGTACTACTTCAACATCGTCAAATTTTATAATAAGCCCTGGGCTAAGGTTTTTGAACTGGGGATAGAGCTTCAATTGATATAGTGCTGTGAAGCCTGGCTCAATCACTTCTACAGGTAGTGTTACCGCGACTCTTAGGCCTTCAGCATCTAGTGTCATTCTGACGTAAACTACTTTTGCAGGACTCATTTGGCTTGCTAAAAACCTTCTGTATATAAGATCATAAAGCTTAATATGATCGCCTGAGACTTTCGTCAAAACGCCTATGTCACCCTTGACTATTGCTTCAACAACTTCTTCAGCACTTAAGGGAGCTGTGGGCCTTATGGCTTCATGAGCTCCTTCTGCCTTCTCATCATTTCCCCAAGTCCTTGGACAATACATTTTGAGTAAGCCTAGCTTATCTAAAGCTTCCCTAGCTATAGATATGCCCACTGACGAAACTCTTGTAGAATCTGTTCTGTGGTATGTTATTAAACCCAGTTCAAAGAGGTTTTGCGCTAGAGCCATCACTTTAGATGCTGTATAGCCGTAAAATGTGTTAGCTTCAGATATGAGAGTGTCTGTTGTAAACGGGGGAAGGGGATTTACTGTCCTCTCCTCATACACAACATCAATTATTCTAGCTCCCTCTTCTGCTATCCTCCTAGCTACTCCCTCTGCCCTAGCTTTATCAACGCACCCTAGAAATATCTGAAACCTATATCCATTCCACTTAGCAACAATAGCATAACCTCGCTTAGAATTGTATTCCTTATATCTATTGACAGCCCATAGCAAAACTGGGGACTGCACCCTGCCTGCCCCAAGCCATGGCTTATTAAAGGCGTTTTGCAAGTACATACTTAGTTCAAAGCCTATCCACCTATCGGCAACTCTTCTCACAATCTGCGTTAACACCTTGTTCACGTCTATACCTCTAGGGTTTCTAAGAGCTTTAAGAACAGCTGTTTTTGTAACTTCGCTAAATTCCATTCTGTATATATTTCTATTAAACTCGAACAGCAGGTTATATACGTCAAACGCTATTTTCTCGCCCTCAGTATCAGGATCTGTTGCAATAAATACTGAGCTTACTTCTGAAGCCAGTTTTTGCAACACGTGACATGCTACTGCTGACGTGTACACATTTATAGAGCCACAGTATGGGCAGGATTCGTACACCCCAACATGTTGTGCACCACAGTCTCTACACTTCGTAATAAAGTCGTACACCACTTTGTATTCATTACCGTTAACCTCTACTCCATGGAAGCCCTTATCGACAACAAGGTCGGTTATGTGCCCTCTAGTAGCTGTTATTATTCCTACATATACCTGATTTTCTAACGGTATTACTGTTTCGTAAACTATCATGTCTCCAAAAACTCTCTTAGCCGGTTTCCCAAACATGGATGCTATGGTCTTGGCTTTAGTAGGCGATTCTACTACTAGGAGTACAGGCTTTATGTTATCAATTAGAGCGTCTCGCTGAGTTTTTAAAGAGGTTCTGCTCTCCAAAACCTTTTTAATGGTTTCTTTAAGCAAATGTTCTTTGAACTCCCTAAAGCCTGTAAATGAAACTAGTTTTCTTAGCCTCATTTCGAGTATCTCTACAAGTTCTCTATACCTTTCAAACACAATTGCTATACCATGTGTCTTATTTCCCCCAAGCATTCTAGATGTTCTTCCACTAGCTTGAATATANGTGTAGGGATCTGGCTTAACTAAGTAAATGTTGTTTGAGGTCTTAGCAATGACGCCGTAGTTCTCTATAACTATATACTCTCTCGTACGAAGTATCCGCTGAACTTCGTCAACAACTCTGCTCTTTACCTTCTTCAAGGTTTCTACAAACTTAGATAAGTTGTCGGGAGGTTCTATCAACCCTCTCAAAGCCTTTGAGTAAAGTACTAGCATTGCAGGCGTGCTACTCTGTATAACCTCAACTATACTTTTCACTTCCTCCTCTACATTGCATCCCATACTCTTCAATGCTTTTAACACAGTAAACATTGTCCTCACGTTGTTTAAAGAGTCGTCAAGTCTCTTTGCTATATGTGGCACCCCGATAAACGCCGCAAACTTTACTTTCTGAGGCTCATCAAGACCTCTAACAAGTATTCCATAGTAAGATGCTGTTCCTATCAATACATCTACTTCCCCTCTTCTGAACCTGTCAACAGCCTTGCTACCACTTTTGGCAATAGCATACCTAATCCCACTTTCTCTAAATAGCTCTTCTAGATATTTTAAATAATCTTTATACAGTGTCGCTACGAAGATTATGCCACTGCCGGCTTCTTTAATCACATCAATAATCCTATCGATGTTTTCAATACTGTTGTAAAAGTCGTCTACATTTCTTAGGTACTCAAAAATAGCCCCAGCATCAAATCCAAGTAACTCTTTAAGTAGAAGGGCTTTGAGCCCCTTTAATCTTCCTGTAGCAGAGGCCACAATGAGTTGTGTACTAATCTGAGAGAGCCTGCTTCGCATAAAAGCTTCAAGCTCCATAACCTGTTTTTGCAACTCGTTTACTGTGTCTTGATTCCTCGAGAACTTCGCCACTAAGAGACTTTGCCTAGACTTAACAAGTTTTAGCCCCACCTCTATTATCTCATCACTAAACCCCATTAGATGCAGAACCTTCTCAACGCTCTTTGAATTTCTGAGTATAGAGTCCAGGTCGTCTGCTATAACTATATCCACTTTCTTACCTGCCAACAAGTCCTGGTTTCTCGATAGAAATGCTGCTGATGTTATCAATATGCTGAAGCTGTTATTAATTATATCAGACTTTATTAGGGCAATGTTCTTTGACGACGAGTCGTAGAACAAAACCCTTACATCATTGGCATTCGCGTATCCCAAACCCTTTGCTTTCTCCAAGTACTCAACTATTTTTACGTACATCTGTTTAGCTATTTCCCTGGTAGGCGTAATTACGTAGACCTTACTGCCGTAAATAAGGGCTTTGTAGAGAGCATAAGTAGCTAAAAGTGTTGATTTACCAACACCTGTAGGAGCTATGAGTGCAAACGACTCTCCGGAGAGAAGCCTCCTGCTCCAATACTCCTGAAGAGACCACATTTCATAATCTGTGCACTGCTTGAAAAACCTCTTAAAGAACTCAACCTCCCTCTCCAGCACTCTATACAGCTCCTTTAATTTACTACCAGAGCTGTCAGGACCATCAATACCACAAACGCTAACAACTCCAGCTTCACTATGCAAATCCCTACAACTACTCCGAAGTGCTCTGTANACTACCTCCAGCAATTTTATTCCCAGTGCCAATCCTTTAATCGTTAATAGGAAGTACTCAAAAGCAGTAAGAGCCTTGCCCTCTAGTAATACCTTTAAACCATCTCTTCAAATCCATGTTAACTGAATCAGCGCATAGATTGCTTAGTCATTCGGATGTAAGCAAATAAACTTTTAATTCCCACTCATACAATAGTAATTAAGAAAACAAAAGATAAGAGAGACAAAGGGATGTAACTTGGCGCAGGCACCACCATCTGCAAATACCGTGCTTGTAGGTAAAAAGCCTGTAATGAACTATGTGCTAGCTATGCTAACACTACTAAACCAGGGAGTTAATGAAGTAATAATAAAGGCTAGGGGGAGAGCAATAAGCAAAGCTGTTGACGCAATAGAGATTGTGAGAAACAGATTCCTACCAGGAAAGGTAGAAGTAAAGGATATAAAGATAGGAAGCCAAACCATTACAAGTAGTGATGGTAGACAGAGCAGAGTTTCAACAATAGAGATTGTTGTTGTAAAGAAAGAGTAACTGTAGTAACAGTGCAATAAGAAATATGACACTGCAATTTTCTCTAATACAGTTCTTTTTTACATTTCACTGTACTAATGCCAAGTCTACTCAATAACACTGGCAACTCTAATTCTACACCATCTTCGCATACAATAATCGCATTACCACCTTCCTTATTAACAGCAACACTATAGCCTCTGGATTTCAAGGCTTTATAAAATCTTTGCCTAATGTATTCGTAAAGTAATTTTTTGAGAGTGCCCTCTAGCTCCTCCACTTTGTAATTTAAGTCATCAACTTTCTTTATAAAGCCTTTCTTCACTAGGTTCTTTATGACTTTTCTAGCAACTTTTTTTGACCCAAAGAATACTAGCACATCTATTGCTTCACCTAGATTGAAAATCCTATCTCTGAATTCCTCTTTCAATATTATGTAGTACGCTATTTCCCTCTTACTAATCCACACCATGTACTCAGAAGCCCTTTTTCATCACTTTTTCAGGCCTTACAAGGCTCATCACGTATTCGGTACAGAGCTTACTGCTTTCTTGAGATCCAGTCAAGTTTGCCTAGATAAGGCTGCCTCATAGTCATGTTAACTCGTGGCGGCCTTCCTGAGGTACCTAGTGAAATGCTAGTTATTCGTGCTCTTACCATTTCTCCTTGTGCTATAAACCTCTTTGTATTCTTGCACATAATAACGTTTCTAGCAATTTCGTAAATGACTTCATCATCTGCTATTTGCTGAATGTGCACAAAGCCTTCTATAGGCCCTATGTTTACTGTTATGCCACTTCTGCCCACAGTCTCGACGGTGCCTTCCACAACCTCATTGACCATGGGAGCGTAGCTTAGGACTGTGAATTCTGCACTATGATACGGAGCACCATCGCCTATTGGTATATAGCCCATGGGATCCACATTAACATCTATTACTGCTACTACTATGCCCAGTGTTTTGTCTTTCAAACCTTCATACTTTTTTCTCAGCTCTTCAAATACCACTTCTTCTAAAGGTCTATCTATCTTAGCAGGATCTACTCTAACAACGTCTTTAAGTCTAAAGATTCTGAACAAAGTTTATGTCACCAACTATTGCTCAATATTTTTAAATTCAAAATTTAAAAGATTTTTAGAGAATCTCAAAAACCTTCTCTGATTCCCTATAAACAATAATCTCGATACCTTTTCTCAGTGCCCTTTCCTTGACCTTCCCATCTGATGTGACTACTATGCTCCTCATACCCCTCTTCATAAGCTCACAAGCATAATCCAGTATAGCATCGTCGGCTCGACCCTGAAAGCCTGTGTCCAAGACCTTGAACTTTGGTATCAGATTCTGTAAAATCCACTCTGCTAGGAGTGCTTTTCTGCCATGCCCTCTCTTAGCTATGTTCTCTAACTCCTCAACGACATTCCTTATAACAGCAACTTCACATTCGCTAGTAGTTTCATAAATACTGTCAAGTGTAGCGAGATTCTCTGCTACTATAAAAAGAGCACTTGTATCTAAAATAACAACGCATTTCATCATCTCACCACACCCCATACTCTTACGATTTCCTCCTCTCTTTGAAGCACAGTGGTCTACGCTAGCGTGAGAGGATTAGGATTGCCCCCTCTTTAAGGTTCAACACCATGCCGGGTATTGGTCTATTGCCCCTAGCGACCCAAGGCTCAAAAGCTTAATGCTTATCACAAAGAATGGCTGTGCCGAGAGGGCTAATAAACTCTTCTCTCCATCTCTAGCCTGAGAAGTTGAGCTTTGCCAGCGGTGTAGCACACCTATTCCATATCTAACCAAGCGGTACATAGATGGGCGATTTTGTGATCGCGGTAAGCATAGCAAATTTGTATTAGAGCTGAACTCCCCAGCCAACTAACCTGAGCCTTCCTCCAATTTTCATTAGTATTGCAACTCTGCTTTTCTTTAACACAACTGTAGGCTCGCTTAGCTTTGCTTCAAACACGTCCCTAGTTACACTTTCTATGACCGCATTTACATATCTTGTGCCTATGATTAGCGTTACTACATCTTTTACCTTGGGCTTGGGGGGCTGTATCGCTTCTCTTGCACCAACAACCTTATCTAGCATCCTATATTCAACTCTAATATCTTGTACAGCATCAGGCACGCTGTGCCCTAAGACCTGCCCTCGAAGGGCATCGCCTTTTGTGAGAGATGGGTCTAGTTTTGTCCTCAATGCGACAAGGCCTCCAGGTCTAGCAACACTTGATTCTATTTCTCCATATCTAATACTTGTAACCTCTGTTGTTAAAGGCTCATAGGTAACTCTTCCTTTTGACACTATTCTCACACCAGGTTTTATCTCAACCTCATCTCCCACCTTAATTTCCCCCTTCATAAGCGCACCTCCAACAACACCCCCTACAAGTTTCTCTGGAGGTGTGCCAGGGAGGTTGACATCAAAGCTTCTTGCAATTTGCATTGTTGCTGGCTTTCCTAAATCCCGCTCTGGTTCTCTAAATAGCCTTGCAATAGCCATAGCAACAGCATCAACATTTACTCTATGTAGAGCACTTACAGGAATTACTGGTGCCTTAGAGTACTTCGTTGCTTTTAGGAATTCCCTAATTTGTTTATAATTTTCCTGAACCTTCTCAAGAGGAACCACGTCTATCTTATTTTGCACTACCATTACCTGCTCTACACCAAGAATTTCAAGTGCTTTTGTGTGTTCAATCGTTTGCGGCTGAGGACAAGGTTCATTAGCTGCCACGACAAGTATCGCTGCATCCATTAGCGATGCTCCAGAGAGCATTGTAGCCATAAGTATCTCGTGGCCTGGTGCATCAACAAATGAGACTGTCTTCAAAAGTTTTGGCTCTACACCATATGGGCAGGAATCTACATGCATTATATATGACGATGGTGGTTCCACCCCTTCGCAGTAGAGTACAGAGCCTTGAGCATATCCGAGTCGTATGGTCATGGACCTCTTTAGTTCTTCAGAATACTTAGCAGTCCATATGCCTGTTAAGGCCTGGACGAGAGTGGTCTTTCCATGGTCAACGTGCCCCACAACACCTATAATTATACTCGGTATACCCATCCTCTTTTCATTATTCACATAGACACCCAGGTTGAGGTATTATTAAAAAGCGTTGAACATTCCTAGCTCTTGGACAGAATAGCAACAGTATTTATTTGAACAATGTCCTCTGAAATAGTGTCTCCTCTAACAAGCTTTCTTCTTCTTTCACCATCTTCCTTAGGTCTGAAGCCAGGCCCTTGAGAGAGTAGCACATATTTTTTCACTGGCCCACTAATGTCAATACGCATTGGAAAGCCTGCTAAATCCGATCCCCCTCTAATCTCTAGTTGTACGTTGTTAAGCCCTATTAGTGAGCCATCAAATTTGTCGCCTATCCTCAGTCCAACAAGCCTAGAGGCCTCTGCCCCACTAACCCTTATTTGAAATGCAGGAGCTCGAAATATCTCCCCTATGGCTTCTACTACCCCAAGTTTTTCGCGCAAGAGTGCTTCTGGGACAAGAACTGTTTGCATGTCTAATGAAGCATCTTCAACCACTTTAGCCACTATATTCACCTTTTCATTATTAGCCCTATTCTTCCATATCCTAACTACGACCACTTTAAGCACAGGATTCAGCATTTCCACCAGCTTAGGATTAGCTTTGCACTGTACAAGCTCTCTCTGCTCCTTGTGTCTCTCATTATATGGTAGATCCACTACCCCAACAACTTTAACTGGCACTACCCTAACTTCCTTTACTGTAGGGTCTGAGACAACTATCTTGAAATCTGGCATTAGCTTTAAGCACCCTTATTACCAGCTCTTCTGCAAGATTTTTTAAATGAGACCTAAAAAGCTATTTTGAAATTTCGTAATTAGCTAGTCTCAATACAAGTTTTATAGTCACTATCTCAATTACACTAAGATTGGTGTAGAAAGTGAGTGAAAAGAAGCGTCTCAGACAACCAATCGTTGTAGTACTTGGTCATGTAGACCATGGGAAGACCACCCTGCTAGATAAAATCAGGGGTACTGCTGTTGTGAAAAAGGAGGCTGGGGAGATGACGCAGCATATAGGAGCTAGCAACATCCCTACATCGGTTATTGAGAAAGTGATAGAGCCGCTTAAGAAAATTATACCCGTTAAATTGACGATACCAGGGCTTCTCTTTATCGATACTCCTGGCCATGAGCTCTTCTCTAATCTGAGGAAGAGAGGTGGTAGTGTTGCTGATATAGCTATACTAGTTATAGACGTTAACGAAGGCGTCATGCCTCAGACCGTGGAGAGCATAGAAATATTGAAGTCTAGAGGAGTCCCCTTCGTCATTGCTGCTAATAAGATAGACAAGACCCCTGGCTGGAGACCAAATGCTGATGAGCCTATCACTATGAGCTTAAAGAAGCAGGGCCCTGCAACTATAAAGAGACTTGAAGGCGCTCTCTACAAGCTTATAGCTCAGCTTTCTAGCTACAGCGTGACAGCTGATGTATTTGAAAGAGTTAGGGACTTCCTAAAGGTAGTGCCCATAGTACCTGTATCAGCAAAAACTGGAGAGGGTATAGCTGAACTGCTTGCAGTAGTAGCTGGAGTAGCACAGAANTATATAGGTGATAGGCTTGTGCATGCTGAGGGCCCTGGCAAAGGTGTAGTTCTCGAGGTTAAGGAGCAGCCAGGTTACGGTACTGCTATAGATGTTATTCTCTATGATGGTGCTATTAAGGAGAAGGACCTTATCGTACTAGCAGGAATAAATGGCCCTATAGTTACAAAGGTTAGAGCGATACTAATGCCAAAGACTGTGACCGATATAAGAGTTGCAAAAACAGAGCTGAAAACAGTTGAAGAGGTATCTGCAGCAGCAGGTATTAGAATTATTGCACCTAATCTAGAAGAAGTTATAGCAGGGTCACCACTATATGTCGTGCCTAGTGAGGAAGAAGTTGAAAAGTACAAGAAGCTGGTCTTAGAGGAGGTCGAGGCCGTCAGATTTAAAAAGGATGTTAATGGAGTAGTGGTGAAGGCTGACACCCTTGGCACATTAGAGGCTGTGGTTAATGCCCTCAGTAGAAAAGGTATACCAGTGAGGCTAGCTGATGTAGGTCCTTTGACAAAGAGAGAGGTTATAGAGGCCTCAATAGTAGCAAAGGGTAGTAGGTATTATGGCGTTATACTACTATTTAATGTGAGGCCCCTACCTGAGGCTGAGGAGCTCGTAAAGAAAGAGGGAATAAAGGTTTTCTCAAACAATATAATATATAGGCTCGTTGAGGAGTATCTTCAGTGGATTGAAGATGAAAAGAAAATGGAGATGCAAAGGGAATTCGAAAAGTTAGTGCCTCCAGCTAAAATAAAGATACTGCCAGGTTTTGTGTTCCGTAGGAGCGATCCTGCAATTGTTGGCATAGAGGTCCTAGGAGGCTCGTTAAGAGCTGGTGTGCCGCTTATGAGAGCAGACGGTAAGAGAGTGGGCGAGGTAATGCAAATTCAGCACATGGGGCAACCAGTTAGAGAAGCTAAAATAGGACAGGAGGTGGCAATATCAATAAAAGGTAATGTTATGATTGGCAGACATATTGATGAAGGAGACGTGCTCTACACAGACATTCCATTTGACCATGCAAAAACACTTGTTACAAAGTTTAAGAACGTGCTTACACAAGATTCCATTGAAGCTCTAAAAGAGATCCTGAAAATCAAGGCAGTAAGGGAAGTTGAGTACTCATTACTACTTAAAATGCTAGAAAGTGGCTAGCTTACCTTCTGCTCTTACCCAGATATAGCTTAGTCCACGGTAGCTTCTTTGGGTCTCTGCCCATCTTAAAATTTTTGTAGCACTTACTTGAGCAGAACCACATTATACTACCATCATTTCTTACAAACATGAGCCCTGTACCAGGCTCAATAGGATTGCCGCAAAAGCTGCATACGTGCTTTGAGACCATCACACTTTCACCAGAGATTTTGCTTAAGAACTATCTTTGCTAAAGCTTAAAAGCTCTTTTCATAATAATTAATGTTAATTGAGGTGCTAAAACATGGTAAACGTTGTTGTAGAGGATAAGGGTAAGGACTATGAGGTCAATGTTGTTGAGAAAATAGGGTTTCCTGCCGAAGTTGTGCAGATAATTGGTAGAACAGGAGTGACGGGTGAAGTAATTCAAGTAAGGGTTAGGATTTTGGAGGGTAGAGATAGGGGAAGAATTCTGACTAGAAACGTTAAAGGACCTGTGAGGGTTGGTGACATAGTAATACTGAGAGAAACTGAGAGAGAGGCTAGGAAGCTAACTGTGAGGAGGTAGCAAATCAATACATAAGATGGGTTTGCTTAGCGTAAAAAATACTCAATTCTAATTTCATGCAACTCTCTGCAACACTACGTCACTTGAACTGCTACTTACCTACTTTTGCTCTTAATTCTTGGTACCTAGCTACAAGCTCTTCGAGCTCTGTCTTTGCTTCCCCAGGCTCCATAATACATGCTGACGCTGCTGCTACTTCTATTCCTGCCATTTCCCCTAGCCTTTTCTTACTGGGTACGTAAAGATATGGTACTTTCTTTTCCTCGCAAAGTAGAGGAAGATGAGCGACAACCTCTGGCGGATCTACATCCTCTGCTATGAGTACTAGTTTACAAAGACCTCTTTCCACACCCTTAGTAACCTCATTTGTGCCCTTCCTAATTTTACCTCCTGACTCTCTAGCCTTCTTCAGTGCTTGGTATGCTTTTTCAGCTACTTCAGCTGGTACTTCAAATTTTACGTAAAATGGTTTCGACATCCTAAACCCCTTTCCACATCTTTGCTATATCTATAGTATCTGAGCCTCGGGTATTTAAGATATGATGAGGTTTTACTCATGAGTATACATAACTACCACTCTTCCTCTTTTAATTCTGTCAATTCTTCCAAAGCCTAGCCTAACCATTTGTATTACCTCACCACTCTTCATTTCCACTAAGCTTTTCTCCGCAACGCAGTATTCCTTTCTAAGTCTTAGCTTCTCAGCCTTCAAAATTTCAACTTTTAAGCTGTTTTCACAAGGGGTCCACTGAATTATTGGTGCTTCACGCTTTCTGGCTTCGTCAAGCCCTGTGCTGTGGTACGCAGCTTCAACTACCTCTTCACCTATATGCTTTATCTCTATGTTAAATAGCTCCATGAGCCTGACTATGGTACCTGGTTTCACTTTTTCAATATCATGGTGGGGCACGAATAGCTCAGGTTTTGTTAGGATGATTCTTCTCTTTCCAAGATCCTTGGATGGGTGATAGCTTATCTCGACTTCTTTAGGTAGCTCAACACCACTTACGCGAACCTTAATTGGATCACATACAACAAATACTCTCTTTGCTATTGGGTCAGCATTCTTTCTATTCACTGCAGCTATGTTTACCCAACTTATTCTTGCATCAGCAGGGCTCAGCCCAAGTGAAAGTATGATTTCCCTAATTGTCTCTGGTAAGATACCTCTTCTCCTAAGACCTGATATTGTTGCAAATCTAATGTCGTCAAACCCCATGAACTTATCGGGGCTTTCTTTAAGCTTACTCTTAATCCAGCTCTTACTGAGTATAAGCCCCTCCAGACCCACCCTCCCAAAGTTTACTACTTCAGGATACCTCCAGCCAAGATACTTATATATGAATAGCTGCTTTAATGTATTCAAAGCGTGCTCCTTTCCTCTTAGAATGTGCGTTACCCCCATTAGGTGATCGTCTACAGCTGCTGCAAAGTTATACGTTGGCCACAACCTGTACTTGTCGCCTATAACTGGGTGTGGATACTTTTCAACATCTATTATCCTCATCATAACCCAGTCTCTGAGTGCTGGGTCAGGGTGGCTCAAATCTGTTTTTAGTCTTACTACTGCCTCCCCCTCACTAAACTCTCCTTCAAGTATTTTCTCAAATAACTCCATATGTTTAGATGGGTCGAGATCTCTGTGTGGACACGCCTTACCTACGTTCCTTAGCTCCTTGAACACTTCACTTCTACAGAGATCTACATAGGCGTAGCCAAGTTCTATGAGCTTTTTGGCTATGTCGTAGTACTTCCTCATCCTCATACTCTGCACATATTCCTCATCCCATTTCACCCCAAGCCACAGGAGATCCTCTTCAACAATTCTATACGAGAAAGCAAGAGGCCTCTTTATTCTCGGATCGGTGTCTTCAAATCTGAGTATGAGCTTCCCTTTATACATCCTTGCATACTCATGACTGAGGATGGCTGCTCTCGCATTACCTAAATGAATAGGAAAATCCGGGTTAGGCGCGAATCTCGTTACTATAGTTCTCCACTGCTCTACATTGGGTAATGGTGGTAGTGCTTTTTCCTCTTTCTTAAGCTCCTTACGCTCTAAAAGCCCAAACCTTTCAGCTAGTTCCTGTAGCTCTGTTTCACTCAAGCCATTAACATATTTAATCACTTCCTCTACTATCTTTGCAATCTCTCTAGCCATCGCCTTAAGATGCTTGTATTNCCCCAGAACCTTGTTTATTACAGGGCCTATTTTAGCTTCGCCATATCTCAACCTATTCTCTACAGCATACTTTAGTGCTGTTCTTTCAATCATTTGCTTAGCTACATCTATGGAGCTTGAGGACATTTTCCTCACGCACTATAACACATAACATTTTATTCGCTAGCTCGTAGCCCCCCACAACATCTCCAACATATATAACCACTCCTGAAACCCCAGCACTAATAACCCTCACTTCAAACTTTTTTGTAACGACATAAAATATCTTCTTATTGCTACTAACACTTTCACCTTCAGTAACCAAAGGGTAGATACCCTTACCACTAGCCTCCACTAAAAACACTCTTGAGTTTTTAGCCACATAGAGAACTTGATCTGTTGCTGGATTATGTATCACTATATCGGATTTCAAAACCCCTTCCTCAACGTCTATGACCATCTCCGGCATTCTTTCATATATTACCTCCACAAAGATCCTGCCATTTTCACATATATCTGTTTCACTAAAACACAAACGGTTTAGATCTACACATAGCCTTGAATTAAAATTCACAAACTCTTTGAAACTCCCGTCTCTTACTACACTTAAGGCCTGCTCTTCNCTCACATAAGCGACAGGAAAACTCGTAACCTCTTTCTCTACTTTCATACCTCTCCTCTGCTACTAAAACTAAGGTTCTTTAGTACCTCCTCTTGATCATAAACTTTATGAGCTCTTTAAACATTTCAAAAGCTTCCGTATCTGCAGGCTTAAGCTCACTGAGAAGCTCTATAGCCTTATTAGCATACATATCGGCAAGAGATTCAGAGTACTCAAGAGCTCCACTTTCAACTACTATTTTTGCTGCTTCCCTAAGCTCTTCAAACCCTGCACTTCTATTCCCCAGAGACTTAAGGAGCTTTGCCCTCTTCTCAGAATCAACATTCTTTAATGCGTATATCACAAGCACGGTCATTTTCCCCTCTCTCAAGTCGCTGTAAACAGGCTTCCCCAGAGCCTTTTCATCTCCCACCAGCCCCAGTATATCATCTCTTATTTGAAAAGCTATACCAGCATTCATCATTATATTGAAGAGCTTTAAAAGGTATTCCTCTGAGGCCCCTGCCAGAATACCGCCAATCTTTGCTGAGTATGCAAAGAGTGCTGCTGTCTTCTTAGAGACCATATCTATGTAATCTTCTACACTCGCTTCCTTTGCTTCAGGGAGCATCATATCTAAAGCCTGCCCTTCTGCAACAGTTATTGCTGCCTCTGTTAAGGCCTCAATAGACTTTGCAATCCTATCACTTGGAACACCTAGCTGTAAAGCTTTGAGTAAGCACTTATATGCATAAGCAAAAAGCAGGTCTCCTGCAATTATAGCCATGTCGACTCCCCATAATTTGTGAACGGTCGGCACGCCCCTTCTGAGCTCGTCCTTGTCTATAATATCGTCGTGTACTAAAGTGAAGGTGTGTAAGACCTCTACGGCTGCAGCACCAGGTATAGCAATTTTCTCATTACCACCAGCAATTCTGCTTGCCAAAACAACTACGAGAGGTCTAAGCCTCTTGCCACCCGCCTTTATGTAGTGAAGCGAGGCTTCGTATATTCTCTGAGGCTCCCCCTTAACCACATCGTATACCAGGTTCTCAACCTTTTTACCTATTTCCTCTGCATATCTAATGAAGTCCAATACTAGATCCCTTATACACTAGTGCAACAGTGTATATAAGCTCGCATGTTTCTAAGCCTTAGCCTTCTAGCACACACCCACTGAGCAAGCCTACCTGTAATGATAATTGGTATATTCTTCAGCTCTTCTATGTTTTTAGCATTAGTAAGTACCATAACAGACCTTAGCTGAGACACCAATAGAGATACATACTCTCTACCACTGTTTATCATAATACTTCTGAGAAGGGGCTGTGCTACACCTACGAGATCTGCGCCAAGTGCTATAGCCTTCGCTATATCTATTCCTGTTCTAACACCACCACTACCAATTACCGTGATTTCATTTGCAACAGCCCTAGCTTCACATATCGATGCTGCTGTAGGTATGCCCCAAGTAATGAGGAATTCGCCATGAAGTGAGACAGCTCTACCACTTTTTGCAGCCCTCATTAGCTCAATCTTTACCCAATTCGTACCCCCAGCACCAGCTACATCGTACACCTTGATTCCTATTGCGTAGAGTGTTTCTACAACCTCCTTTGAAAGCCCATTACCAACCTCCTTTATTATTATAGGGACCTTCAATCTCTGCTCAAGCTTTTCTATTACGCTAACAACATCCTCAAAATCCTTGTCTCCCTCAGGTTGCACTAATTCCTGCGCTGGATTTAGGTGTATTGCTAGTGCATTAGCCTCAATGCTAGAAACAAGGCTCTCTATCTGCTCCACGCTCAGCTTCTTTAATTGGGCAAAGCCTATGTTAGAGACTACTGGAATGCTGGGGGCAACCTCTCTAACAACTTTATATGTGTTTATGAGGGATGGGTTTTCAACCATAGCCCTCTGACTCCCAACCCCCATAGCAATGCGGAATTCTTCAGCTATCTCTGCCAATCTCTTGTTCAATTCATAGGCTTTCTCTGTTCCTCCTGTCATTCCAGAGATGATTATAGGGGCCCTTAATCTAAAACCTAGGAATGTTACTGAAGTGTCTATCTTCTCATAAGACAGGTTTGGTAGAGCATTATGAATCAGCGTGACGTCCTCAAATAGCGTAGTTAAAGGGCCTTGAAACTGCTGTAGTAGTGCCAGCTCTATGTGCTCCTGCTTCCTGTTTTCTATNCTCATAGTATAACCCTAGTTCCAGGTATGTCTCTTCCGCAAAGTGCATTATATATGCGCCNTTTTTTAAGCCCATTGAATATCAGCACCTCAACAATATCCCCATGCCAGTACTTAAGCCCATAGAGAAGCTTTGCCCTCATCTCCCCCGTTACATCAGTTCGCCCCTGAGAACCAAATTCTATAGCTTCTAGGTTACTTAGCTTTACAACCTTCAGAAGCCTTGCCCCTGCCTCATTTGGAGGTCTGTCATAAACTCCATCAACATCAGAGGCGAACAGTATTTTACATGGCTTTAATACTGTGGAGAGCTTCCACACAATTTCATCACCTGAAAGCACTTCAACGCCCCTACAACTGAAAATCGCATCGCCATAGAGCACAGGTACAGCACCCTTTTCAATGGCTTCTTCCAGGGGTTTACAAAAGCAGTGCAAATCACCTTCGCAACTCCTGTAGAAAATCGCATGTGTGTCTACAGGAATTGCAGGTGCTCCGTAGGCATTTAAAGCGTCTACCATAACTGTATTCAGCTCTCTCATGAAGTATACGACCTGGGAAAGCGCTGCAAGGCCTTCAACTCCACCGTGCTCAGTTACTGTAATATGACCAAAACTCCCACCGCCATGGACAATTACTATTCTTTTACTGCACTTATTATAAGCTAAGCTTATTTCCTGCGCTATTCTATACACCTCAACATATCTCACTGAGTAGTGCTTTTTCTTATCCGTTATTACAGAGCCTCCGAGCTTCAAAATATTTGTGACCTGCATTAAACTCGCCTTACACTAGTGCATTAACCTTGTAAAACTTTATACTATTGTAATCTACCACAGGCTTTATGCTATAACCTACAGGCAGGTTTTCACCACCTATGTACTCCTTAACAATGCTGCTCTCCAGCACCATGTACAGATCCAGAAACTTACGCAGAGAGTGCACCTTTTCCTCATTCCACTCTTTAACAGCCTGCGCTAGCAGACCTATTACGTGTGTAGAGAGCTTGTAAAAAAGGGAAAGTGTGATAGCATCATAGGGATTGTCAATGGCGTTACACACCCTCGTGCATGCGACTTCAGATAGCTTTTTCACTAACAGCTTTCTACTGCCTAACTTAATTAACTCGTCATAACCTCTAGCTATGCATACAGCATTGTACGTATATGCGTATCTTAAAGCTCTACTGTAGCCTGGATCGAGGCCCAGCTTCTTTTCATCAAATAGTGCAAGAACGTTTAGCACAGTAATATAATCACTGTGCCCCATTTTCAAAACAGCCTTGAGAATTTCCATTGACGCTACTGCGAAAACTGGTATGAATGGGGGGCTGTCTGTGCACTCTATTAAGAAGCTACCATTAATTGCCCTATATCCTAACTCACTTAGAAATCCATTTATGTAGCTAAAAANAGCCTCACTACTTACAAGATTCCCCTCCCTAATTTGAGCACTATTTTNCGAAGCTTTTTCAGATATTCTTATGTTGAGGTTGCATGTGATGTTTGAGGGCATTATAACGTAGGGTGTGTAGAGATCTCTTATGGGTATGCCTATGACTGGGAAGGGAATTGAAACACTCTTTTTTATTACCCTCTCCATTAAATCACATTACAGCTATGACGTGGACTCGAACACCTCAGGACCCACCGGCAAGGTATCATTAGGGCCTATGCTTCCTCTTTCTCTTAGCACTTGCCTTGTCAAAACCCAGTACAATAGTGCTAAAGACTTTCTGCCCTTATTGTTAGCAGGTATGGCTAGGTCTACTCCTTCAAGTTTGTTATCTGTACTCACAAAGGCAATAACAGGGATCCCGACCATGATTGCCTCATCAAGAGGTTGCGAATCTATTCTTGGGTCTGTTAATACTATAACCTCGGGTTCATAGTAAATCTCAAGCTTTGGATTTGTCAGAGTACCTGGGGTGAACCTCCCCACAACGGGCCTAGCACCAATGAACTCAGCCATTTTTAAAACAGGTTGCCTACCATACTGCCTTGTTGAAATAACCATTATCTTTGATGGTTCAAATCTGCTTAAAAACTTCCCAGCTACCCTAAGCCTCTCATCAGTTTTCTTAACATCCAGTATGTAAAGGCCATCAGGTCTTACTCTAAATACAAATTTCTCCATATGCTTTGTGCATGTATGAGTACCTATGTGCACACCTGCTTGCAGGTATAGCTCTAGTGGGACAAGCAACTCTAATTGCTGTTGTTCTAACGCCTTGCGCTCCTCTTCCACACATCCTCACCTACTTCACATTGCCATATCTAATAACATTTTTAAATAGATCTATATGTGAAAGCATCATTCTTCTACAGCAATACCTCTTTATACCTAATTCATCTAAAACCTTTACAGGGTCTTCACCTTTCTCTACTCGACTCTTAAACTCTTCCCACTTGGCCCCAATTGGGTATCCGCAAGTAAAACACCTTACAGGGATTATCAACTTCATCACCTGTAAGACTTCTGCCTAAATCTCCTTGCACTATACCTCATCCATTTCTCAGGTTCTGTCTGTCTAGGATCTCCCGCCAGCATTGTCCTATCATATTCGTTAAACAGTTGCCTTATTACGGGGTTTTCAAAGAACATGACTATACCCCTAGCAACAGCTGTTCTCACAGCATAGGCCTGCGCTATGACACCACCTCCTTGAACACTCACATTTATATCTATGGAATTTCTAAGCTCCTCGCTTAACAGTAACAAGGGTTCCATCATCTTTAGCCTAGCTACTTCTATTGGCCAAAGCTCTACAGGAATTTTGTTTACCCTGAATAAACCCTTTCCATGTGTTATGACTGCTCTGGCGATAGCTGTCTTCCTCTTACCATAGCTCAGAACATACTTCCTACCACTTATTATCTGGGGGTAGGCCCCCAAGACCTTTAGCTCTGCTTCCTGTTGCGACATTTTTGTCACACTCTGGGGTTCCAACCTAGTGCTTTTGCGAGTTCTGCAAGCGTTATGTATTTAAAGGCTTTCCGAGTAGTTATGGAAAGGTCGACAGCCTTTACTATAACACTGTCTTTAAATTCAGGTGGCAAGCCTATGTAAGCCTTAACATTCTTAAGCATCTTTAACCGTTGATTAGGGTCCTTAGGCAGCATATTTCTCACTGTTCTCTTAAATAGTGTAACTGGGTTGCGGGGCCTGCGAATGCCGTGCCTATATGGGTTTTTATGCGTCTTTACATTAAACAGTAGCTTATAGCCATTAATAACCCTCTTCTTATCTCCTGTTAAAACAGCTTTCTCAACATTCACAACATGCACTTTTACACCTAGTGATAAGAGCTTTGCCACTATACTTGCTAACCTACCTAGGACTAGAGAATCTGCATCTAGCACAAGCTCACCTGGNTTTTCAGCTAAAACCCTTGTAAAGATTTCTTTTGAGGCTATCTCGACTACGCTCATATTATTACCTTCACCCCACTTCCACGGGGATTCTCATTGACAAGTTCAAGAACATGTATTGCTCTCCCATTAACAGCCTTTATCTTCTCTATGGCTTGCCTGGAAAACGCTATTGCCGCTATCGTTACCCTGTGGCTGAGCTTACCCACCCCTAAAACCTTTCCAGGAACCACAATAACATCACCTTCTCTCGAGAGCCTATCTATCTTGTAAATATTTACAGCAATTCTTTTTCGCGTAGGTCTCTCTAGTAATTCGGCCACATACCTCCATATCCTCGCTTTGTTAATTCTCGCGGCTTTTCTTAACTGCCTTATCGTCCTTCTCAGCACATAATTCGTGGGTCCTGTTCTTCTCAAGGTCTAACACCTCTCTTCACTTTTTCAATAAAGTTTTGAAGAGATGCTAAATCTGAGCGTAGTAGCTCCAGGGACAATCTAACTATGGTCTCAGGCTCTAGAGCTCCGCTGGACTCAACCCTTAAAATATTTTTGTACTCTAGGTTAACAACATCTATTGCCTTAGTTGGGCAGATATTTACACATTGCTTGCATATTATACAATCTAACACCCTCCCCACTCTAACCACATCACCATCTATGTTAAGTACTCTCCTGGGGCAAACATCAACACATTTACCACAGAGGTTGCACAGCTCTTTAATCACTTTTATCTCAGCAACATTTCTAGTAATCGCGACTGTTGCTGGACTCCACTTAGCATGCTCTAAACCCCTCCCAATTCTAGCCCTTAGCTCTAGAGATATGTGCTGCCCTGGCGCTAAGATAACAATGGGGATATTGCTGTGGACAGGTTTTACATAAGGATCCTCAGACTTTATCTCACTAGAATACACAGTAACCTCTTCTTCATGCGCCTCAGCTTCAAGAAGCATATTGACAAAGCACTTATCACAAACATCCTTTGGAGGCTTTTCCTCAGATTCCAACGAGCATTTTTCACAGAGTGCTACATCAACAGAAAGTAGCTTATCAAGGCTTTCCTCACTCCTAAGAGGAACCATTGCAAGCCTGTGAGCAAGCATCTCATCAAACATGGCTGACGTGTTTACCACTATTGTGACCTCATCTATAGCGTATGTAGGCACCTTAGCTATAGAGTAGCGTCTGATTGCATTTAACAATGGTAGAGGAAACCCATTTAGGTAAAGCTCTATTGCTTCAGAACTCCATTCTCTGACCTCTATAGACAACGCCTACACCCTTCTGCCACGCCTACCACCAGGCCTTCTTGTAGTATCGTGAGGGATTGGCGTCACATCCTCTATCCTTCCAATAATAAACCCTGCTCTCGCCAAAGCCCTTATAGCTGCTTGTGCTCCTGGGCCAGGTATCTTAGGGCCGTGCCCCCCAGGCGCTCTTACCCTTATGTGAATGGCTGTAACCCCCTTCTCTATCGCTTCTTGCGCAACCCTATATGCAATCATCATAGCCGCGTATGGGCTTGGCTTCTCTCTATCAGCTCTTACAACCATACCTCCAGAGCCCCTAGCCACGGTCTCAGCTCCGCTAATGTCAGTTACATGCACAATAGTGTTGTTAAACGATGAGTATATGTGTGCAACACCCCATTTCAATTCTCTACTACTAAATGACACACTACATCACCATGCATTAACTTGCAGGAGTGGCTAGTGTTTTTGCATATGGAGAAGTGGGGTAGAAACTTATGTAATTCTCCTCCTCTCTAGGAACTAGGTGACCTGGTGACGTAACTCTCCTACCCCTTACGGCTATGTGTCCATGTACTATCATCTGCCTCGCCTGGTGAAGGGTTTTTGCAAGTCCTTTCTTCCATACAATTGTCTGTAGCCTTCTTTCTAAAATAGCTTCCACACTTAGGTTTAGCACATCTGATATTGATGCATTAGGCATTTGAATGACCCCCATGTTGTAGAGCCTTGATACAAGGCTTTGTAACCTCTTCTCCCTTTCTTCTTCAGGTAACGCTAACAAAGACCTAGCAAGGTGCTTTATCCTTCTAAGCATTGTTTCTGCAATCCACAGCTCCCTCTTATTTCTCAACCCATAATTCCCCATGAGCTCCATTTCTCTCTGAAGCCTGGACTTCATCCATGGATGTCCAGGTGACTCCCACTTCCTCCTAGGCTTCTTCGGATCGCCCATAAATTTCACCAAGCCTACTTTTGCTGTTGCTGAGGCTGAGCCGCCTTTTTCCTTTGCACACCTATAACAGGCCCAACACGACCAGTTGTATGGGTTTTCTGGCCTCTGACCTTATAGCCTAGGGAGTGCCTTACTCCTCTCCAACTCTTTATCTTGACCTCTCTCTCTATATCCTGCCTAGCATAGTATATCAGCTCTGAAGATACTAAGTGAAGTGATTCCCCTGTTTCTACATCCTTTCTCCTGTTTAACATCCATGATGGGAACCCGAATTTTTGGGGATTTTTAACAACTTCTTCAATTTGCGCAACCTCCCCATCGTCTAGATACCCAACTAGAATGCTAGGGTCAAGCCCCAGTTTTCTGCAGATAGCAATTGCTGTATTATAACCTATTCCCTTCACTTTTGCTAACCCCCATGCCAGGCTAAGATTGCCAGGTATATCAGTTTCAGCTATTCTAACAATGTGTCTAAAGCTAGTGGCTGGCGACATTCAGTTGCTTCACCAACGTGTAAATATGGTAAGCATGTTAATGAGCTTAACTAGATGTATTGTATTTGACACAGCTTTTAAGCTATAAAGAAAATTAAGTTCAATTACTTATTCATATGCNACTAACACGCAACTTGACAGCCTTTCTCCTCGACAAGATGTGGCTCTTTTTTTCCTACACACATCCATAGCAAATGGGCACCTAGGGTGAAACCTACAACCAAGAGGCACATTTACAGCTGAATGCACCTCACCTATAATGCTCACTTTCCTCAGCAATAATCTATTACNAGGATTGGGCTCCGGCATTGCCTCCATTAAAGCTCTAGTGCATGGATGTAGAGTTGTCAATAACTTTCGTAATTTCTCTACTCTTCGCAACTTTTCTCCTAAGTACATAACAGCCATTCTATCACGCATATAGCTTGTCACTGCCTGATCATGCATTATAAATATGTACAAGATGCCCTGACTCCTCTTTATACCGANCATGAGTTGCAGAACCTCGACTACAGGCACACCGAGTATGCTCACAGAGTCATCAGCAACTACAAGGTTTAGTCTCTTAGTGTTAGAGCTCCTAGTTATTGCTACCCTCTACTAATAAAGATTTGAGACTGAGCTAAGTCAAGAGCATAGCATACCCAATTTAATGTAATGTTTTAGAAATATGTGATGCTGATCCCCCCAGAAATAGCCTCCAAGACTGTGCCTCAACCACTACACATGTTTATAGAACATTAAACCAGTTGAGGAGTACTAAGCACATAGCAAAAATGATTGGTACTACCACCTAACCTCCGAAAATACTTCTCTGACACTCCGTATACTCCGAGAACTAGACCTATAAGCGATATTATGTATACTATGAATAACAACACAAAATTNGATTCCAGTATTCTTATAACCATTAGAAGAGATAATGTGAATGCTATAGAAAGTAATAAAATGCTTGTAGCTATATAAGATGGTCTAACCATAAAGCCAACACTTCACAGCATGATGACCATCAACATTTATTGTTGGTGGCTCTTTTTTCCTACACACATCCATAGCAAATGGGCACCTAGGGTGAAACCTACAACCAGGAGGAGGATTCAACAAACTAGGAGGCTCACCTGGTGGAATTTCCTTAAATGAGAACCTATTCACTGGGTCTGGATCTGGAATAGCTCTAATTAGTGCCTGTGTGTAGGGATGTAAGGGTTTAGATAAAAGAGATCCTGTTTGAGCCATTTCTACTATTTGCCCAGCATACATGACGGCCACACTATCTGAAAAATACTTTGCTGTTGAAAGATCATGCGTTATGTATATTGTACTTATGCTATGTCTCTTTTGAAGCTCCCTAAACAGTGTCAATATTTCTATCCTAACAGACGCATCAAGCATAGATACGGGCTCATCTGCCACAATTAATTTAGGTTTTAAGACTAGCGCCCTAGCAATGACTACACGTTGTTGCTGACCACCACTAAGCATATGCGGATACTTACCTACGAAATCCTCAATAGGTATAAGCTTCACTTCTTCAAGAGCCTCACGTATTCTGCGCACTCTCTCATCTTTCTTTATTCCATGTATAATTAGAGGTTCTTCAAGTATCTGCCTGACATTCATAAAAGGTGGCAGTGCTCCATACGGGTCCTGCTGTACATATCCTATTTCTCGTCTATACCATCTGATCTCCCTTCCTTTAAGAAATGTTACATCTTTACCGTCGAATATTATCTTACCCTTCGTTGGTTTATATAATCTCAGAATTGTTTTACCAAGAGTTGTTTTACCGCTACCACNCTCACCAACAATTGCGAGAATTTTACCCCTTTCTAAATCGAAACTAACACCATCTACTGCCCTTACNTATCCTGAAACAACTAAGAACTTTCTTATCGGATGCCATACATGCAAATCTCTAACGCATAAAATAGCACCAGAATTGCATTGCTCAGCTTCCTTATTTCTCTGCATAGAGCCAACACCTTACATAGCTGTTTCTTCCAACATTTATTGTTGGTGGCTCTTTTTTCCTACACACATCCATAGCAAATGGGCACCTAGGGTGAAACCTACAACCAGGAGGAGGATTCAACAAACTAGGAGGCTCACCTGGAATAAACTTGATGTCCTTGTTTTCTCTAAGGGTGGGGACACTAGAAAGCAGTAGTTGCGAATATGGATGCTGAGGCTCTTTATAGAATTTGTCAGCATAGCTATACTCTACTATTTGCCCAGCATACATAACAGCTACATTATCTGAGAGTTCGCTTGATAAAGCTATATCATGCGTTATAAATATGTAGCTCACCTTCCTATCATTTTTTATGCTCTTTAGTAAGTTCATTATGCTAGCTTGTGTAAGAACATCTAATGCTGATGTTGGCTCATCTAGTACAATTATTGATGGTTGTGTTATTAAGGCCATTGCTATGACAACCCTTTGCCTCATACCACCTGATAACTCGAAGGGATACCTGTCCACAAATTCCTGAGGTATCCCAACAAATTTTAGCATTTCCATTGCTTTATCGAGTGCTTCCTTTCTATCCATATTTTTGTGGATTATGAGAGGCTCAGCTAGTTGCTCACCTATCTTTATTACAGGGTTTAATGCATTCATAGATGCTTGAGGCACAATTGAGATCTTTTTCCATTTAATTTTGCTATCAAACTCCTTGTCACTAAGCTTCATAACGTCCTCTCCATCTATATGCACGCTTCCATCAAATCTATGCACATTCCGAGGTAGCAGCCTTAGCAGAGCTCTTGCAAGAGAGCTTTTGCCACTTCCGGACTCACCGATAATAGCCAGCGATTCTTCATTATGTAAATTAAAAGATACCCCATCAATAGCTCTAACAAGACCCGCCCTAACTTTATAATATAGGTAGAGTTCTTTAACACTAAGTATAGGCTCTGGCAATTCACATCTCCCTTAATCTCGGGTTAAATATTTTATCAAGTGCAAGACCAAGCATTGCAAACCCTAGTGCTGTAATCAACAAAAATGCTGAAGGTTCTAAAATCCAATAATAGTAACCCTTATAGAGAGCTGCCTCTCTAGNAGCATCTTCCAACACCCTACCCCATGTAACAGCCTGCGGATCACCTACACCAAGCAAAGCTAATGCTGCTTCTAGAAATACAAAATCTGGTACCGAGAGAACAATTGAGGGTATCATGGTAGGCAGTATCTTAGGTATCATGTATCTGAGAACTATTCTAAAACTACTAGCACCATAAGCAGTAGCAGCCTCTATATAAGGTAGCTCTTTTATCTGTAAAAACATTGCCCTATAGCTCTTTACACCAGACCCAAAAATGCTCAATAGTATAACGACCAGCAGTAATCTCCATATGGTTATTTTATAGAAGTACGATATCATTAAAACCATTGGGAGGAATGGCAAGACCATAAAGATCTCAGTTATTCTCTGAATAGAGAAATCCACGCCCTTTCCATACCAAGCACTTATAGACGCTATAAACATCTGTGCAAATGCTATAGTAATAGATGCTGTTAACCCAAAAGCCAACGCTATTGGTGCCCCCCAAAGAAGGGCTAAAACAAGATCCCGCCTTCTATGATCAGTCCCAGCAATTCCATACACCTTGCCATATACTGTTAACTTAGCGTCTATTTGTACTTTATTAACATCCTCTTCTCCTATAAGCACATCTACTATAACCTTATATTCACCCTTGGACACTTTGACTGTATCTTTACTAAGTATAGAGGATTCTTCCTCAGCAAATAGAGCTATGACAACATCAAGGTCGTAACTAGGCTTTGAACCTAGCTTTGATATTAAATTTGCATTGAATCTCTTAAGAAAATCTTCATCTTTTGAAACATAATATGCCTCATACCCTCTTAGTAGTTTTCTACTCAAAATATACTCTATCCCGCCAGGTTTTACCCATGTTATTTGTGATGTGAACTGCTTTGTAGAGTTAGAGTAGATTCTGAGAATTATTTCACTTGGGAAATCATCGTACACATAGTTAAATGTAAGTAGAATTCTTTGAATATACTTACCACCAGAAAGCGGGACTATAGTCTTGTTTATGTTATTTATATTCTCCCCCTGACCCCTGGTATCCAATATTATAGTCTCTGGGAGTTTATTACGAGTAAAGAAGTTTACCCAGCTAGGCATAGCATTTCTAGGGAGGTCCTCCCAATATTCTATTGAATTCCATTTTTTCACAGCCTCTTCATATGGTATGGTGATCACAGCATACAATGATAGCACAACTAAAGAAGCAATTATTATTATCCCAGCTAACGCAGATTTATATAACAATAACTCCCTGAAAAACCCCCTAAGCTTTCTTATCACGTACCTGCACCTCCTATTTTAATTCTAGGATCAATCAATGCATATATTACATCTAGTAATAACACCGTAATTGCAAGTAGATACGCATATATCGTAACTATGCCTATCATGACAGGCGAATCGTTATTTGCTATAGCTTCCCACATCAAACTGCCTATACCTGGCCAATTAAATATATTCTCAGTTATTATAGCACCCATCCACGATGAAATTAGTAGTAGTGCAAGTTGTGTAACTATTGGTGGAAGCGTTGGCCTAAGTATGTACTTTCTCTCTATTTCTCTAGGTGGAACACCTTTAGCTTTTGCTAATTCCACATAGTCTTCAGATGAGAACATTAAGAAAAAGGTCCTCATGGAGTAAGTGTTTATTGCAAAATATGCTATAAACCATGAGAGCATGGGGAGTATCATGTGTTTTAATACACTTAATGCATATAATAGCGGATGCTCTGGAGGAGGGGCGTCAACAATTCCTCCATAAGGTAATATTCTAAGCCATGATGCAAAAATCATTATCAAAAATAGACCGTAGAACCACCCAGGCATGGATGATAAAGGTGATAAGCTAACAATAATCTTGTCAACTTTACTACCATATTTTCTAGAAAGATAAAGCCCAGTGAGTAGACTTGAGAAGAATAGCATTAGTTCTATAGATGTGAATAAAAGTATTGATGCTGGAAGTCTTTCAAGTATTATAATCTTTACCTGTCTAGATCCGCTAGCACTTGTCAATCTATATGACCTTCCAAGATTTAGTGTGAGGGCATCTACAAGATAGTTAAAGCTTCTATATATAAATGGCCTATCGAGCCCTAGTCTCTTTATCTCCCTTTCAATCATTTCTTGCGCTAATCTGTCAATTGTACTTTTATTGAGACCTTTATATGCGGGATTATTTCTAATAGTTTCATAAACATAGAATTGTATTTCAGTTTTTATTATTTCGTCAACATACCCACCCATATTAGCAACAAGAATTACAATGTATATGGCTATAATTGTAGTTATAAAAATAGCTACACCTCTCATTACAATATACTTGCTCAGCCTCTTCACTGTATCATATCTGTGCCTACTATGCATTACATTAGGCACCATGCATTAATATCTGCTACGCTATGCTCAAGACATTTACATGTTTATTTAATGAGACCTGGATTTAAAAGTATTTTTAATTTAAAGCAATATTAATTTAAGGTAAATGACATTGCATCCTGTTAGAGCATAACTAAGGTTAAAAAAGTAGTATGAATTGTAGCTGTTCCTTGATTACTTATGGAACAACTTTCAAAACGCTATACAAAAAGAAACCATAATTGTTTGTCAGAAACCTTCATAAGTTTCAGTAAAACACTTTATAAACTAGAGACGTAAGTAAAAATTACATCATTAACAATTAATGCTACCTCAACTTCATTAAAAAACTGCACATATTATTAAAAAAGGCTTTAAAACTCATTTTATGTCATCTCTAATAACTTTACTGAATAGTTTCAATTCAAAATGCTTTAGACTCATTTCTAATAATACTATCATAAGGTGTGTTAATGATGACGATAACTAAGCGTATAATGAACTGCTTTAACAGGTGCAACACACTATGTTTGATGTTAATGTAGTAAGGACAGAGAAATTATCTAGTGATGTTAGTGCATATAAAGAGTGTGTAAAAAGCTTTATTTAAATCTTGTGAAGGATTTTAAACCTAGTCAAAAAATGAAGTGTGTTTAATTTTTGGGTTGTTTTGTTTTACTTTGTCTTCTTTGTTGTGAACCATGCTATTGCGAAGCCTATTGCGAATAGTGCTATTGCTAGTACTATTGTCGTTGTCAACCCTCGCCTGCCTGCTCAGGAGCCTCCACATAGTAATNCTCGAGACCCCGAGGACCTCCTGAACCCTAGCCCTCCCATGCTTGCTNACAGCGTACTCGAGAACCCTAAACCTATCCTCGTCAGACACCTTCGATAAGTCAAGGAAATCAAACCAGGGCACAAAGAGCACCAGGAAAGTATTATC
>Ga0065719_106589_pt1 | contig 52908 bp, 57 predicted proteins | sample GBSCel85sediment_FD_59106 | JGI IMG/M metagenome (GOLD analysis project Ga0065719, IMG submission 59106) | Hot spring sediment microbial communities from Great Boiling Spring, Nevada - Cellulolytic enrichment CS 85C v3 (version 3) | ecosystem: Environmental > Aquatic > Thermal springs > Hot... | reverse complement strand
TAGGACTACACATTAGCTACTGCTACTACGCCACTGCGCTGTCAGAGTCAGCGGATAGACATTACCAGCCTTGGTATAGACCTTTATCTGATAGACAGATCCGGGGATAAGGTTACAATTGTCACCCCTAATATCATATATTATTATGCCATCAGTGCCCGGAGGCACCGTCACCCCGCCACGTTTATCATCGACATCTATGCCGGTATTCTTAGGTGTATCATCAGAGATTTCTACAGTGCACGCGGTTCCCACTATCTCAACCTTGTATATAACGGCTGACGCCGACCCCTTGTTGGCAACACGAAGCTCTAGAGTGCCGCTGCCTCCACTAGAAACAGTAAGATTGCTATCTGCGTAGAGCTGTAGCTGTTCTGTTGCCCCCATCGATCCCCACCAGCCCATTATCCAGCCTATTACTCCTATTGCTATTACTAGGGTGACTGCTACTAGTATTACTACTGCTATTATTGGCTCTATGCCTTTATACAGTTTTTTCATGTGTTCTCCCAGACCATACGTATAGTTCTAGAAGTATATAAGGTTGGCGGCTGTTTTCGGCCTATGGTCTCTATATAAGAATTGTATTGCCTATGCCGTTACTACCCTCTCTAGCACCGGGTAGACGGAGCCCGACTTTAGGTAGAGTCTTATTGTATACATTGCTCCCTCTGCATAGTCTTTCTCTAGTTCTATGTCTATCTCTTTCTGCGTCCCTGGGGCTATGGTTTTTGGCGGGCTGAGCTCTATAGTCTCTATTCCGTGTATTTCTACCTTGTATATCTCTGCCGCAGTCTCTCCCCAGTTTGCTGCTACTATCCTTAGGTGCCACCTCCCGTCGCTGTTGTTTGTGTATAGGTCTGCTTCTAGTATTTTTAGGATCTCCGGCCTCCACGTCATGGTGCTGGTCATCCAGGGGATTACGGCCGCCGCTACGGATATGGCTACCGCAGAGAGTATCACTATGGCGAAGAGCCTGTTCATGATTTACAGCCCTATGTACGCAAACGTTATTGTTAGCGCTACCGTTGTAATGGCTGTTAGTATTATCGAGTGTAGGAAGCCTGCTGCTACAGTTGTTCGGGAGGTTTTCCCCGCTATTATCCCCATTACGTAGGCGTTTACCATGCTCCCCAGCGACAGTACCAGCAACAGGGGTGTTGCGGTGGCTATGGGTATGTTGGCTATGGATAGGAGCATGTGGAGGATTATCATGGGTATAGACGCTAGGAGTGCGGCTCCGAAGTACGGTAGGAAGACCTGGGATCTCATCCTCCTCCTAGTCTCCTCCTCTATCTCGCTCAGAGACTGTGTAAACCTGGCTAGGGAGTCTATGACCTCTGGAGACCCCCCGCCGACGAGTATAGAGTCCGCTAGAAACCTGAAGGATGCTACGACAAACCACTCCTTGACCCCCCTGAGGGCCTTTCTGAGGGCCTCTTCTAGGCTTAGGCCCATCGATAGCGCCGCAGAGGCCCTCTCAACAACCGGCGTTAGGTTTCTGTAGCTTCTAGATGACACCAGTAGGATACACCTTTCCGGGCTCAGCCCTGTCTTCCTGATCTCGCTTACGTCCCTCAGGAAGTCGGCGGCCGACCTCACCAAGCCCTTGTGGGTCTTCACAATAGATCTGTACTTAAGCATTGGGGGGAGCGAGGCCGTTATGAGCGCTGTTGCCAGCGAGTATACAAGCGATTTCACTTCCGCAGGGCCTACAGAACCCCTTAGAACGCTGGCTCCTCCGGTTAATACGAGAACCACCAGGAATACCGCCACTGCTATGGNGGCCCAGGTTACGAGCGTTACGTAAACCTCGTTGTAGCTTACGGGGGTTCTGGGCTGGTTCATGTGTATTGCAAAGGCTATGGCGAAGCCCATTAGCGGGAGCACGAAGAAGTTGTAGAGCGCCGGCATGGTCACGTCTATATTTATCTGCGCCAGCTCGCCGGGTGTTCTCATCGTCTGTGCAGCCGATAGAGCCGCGTTTACAACAAAGAAGACGAAGAGCACCACCGAGACCAGGACACCGAATATCACGTATAGCTCTAGGAAAGACCCGAGCCTACCCAGCACGTTTCTTATCTCGTTCATCCTCGCCTCGAACAGCTCTCTAGTCCTTATCTCTAGGTAGTGCAGAACATCGCCACCGCTCCTCAGGGTTGTCGTATACCCCAGCATTATATCCCTAAACTTTGTGCTCGGGTGGTCTCCCGCAACCTTCTCGAGGGCCGTTATAGGGTCTTCGCCAAACATCCTGATCCTAGTCATGGTTCTCTGCGCCTCCCTCCTTATCGCTCTAAACACCTTTAGCTGGGAGGCTCTCTCAACTACTTTCTCGAGGCTGTAGCCCCCCTTGACCATGGTGGCTACGTAGGCCATGAAGAAGGGGAGCTCGTTCTCCGTTTCCGTCCTTCTCGACGACACCAGGAGGTAGGGGTATAGAAGGCGGGCCAGCAACACCATTACTGGAGCGAGAACTACTACCACAATCCCTATCACTAGCTGCATAATACTCATGCTGAGGGTTAGAAGCGCTGTGACAAACCCTGCTACAGATAGGACCGTTGCCAGCACAACCATAGCGATGGTTTCGGCCCCATACTTAACCGGGTGTATGTTGAGCCCTGCACGAGTAAAGAGCTTGTCGAGCTCGAAAGCTTTTGCAAAGCCCCGGCCCAGGGGCTCGAAAAAAGCTAGCGAGAAGGCTGTGAAAGTGTTTCTGAGGGTAACCCTAGGAGGTCTAGCAACCCTCCTGTAGGGCATGGCCACGGGCCTGCGCTCGACCTTCTCTTCTTTCTTTCTCCTCCTCTTGAAGAGTCTTGCCATTACATGCCCACCTCCTTCAGAACGGTTCTCGGATCCACATAGTACCTGTAGACATAGGTAGCGACAGACCTGTAGTCGCTCAGCCCTCTCTTGGCTAGCCAAAGCAAAACGCTTTTGCGCCGCTCGATCTCTGCTAGAAGCTCATCTCTGGGCTGCCCCGTTAGCTCGCTAACTCTCTCTATGACGAGGCTCTTGCTCAAGTCGATAGAAAACGTGTCTTCGGCTGGGTTCCACCAGGCTACCTGGTTATAGTCCTCGTAGTCCCTCACCTCCCAAACGTTTGTTATCCTCCTAGCCGGTCTAACCCTGCCCCTCTCGTCCCTGATCTGAACCCTCCTGATGACCATGGCTATGTTGACCAGGGGTATATACGAGGGTGGTATGTTCATAGGCGGGGACGTCAGCCTCTTGACGGCCGCGTCTATGTTTTCTGCGTGTAGCGTTGTAATACCGCTGTGGCCCGTGGCTATGGCCTGGAACAGAACGTATGCCTCCTCACCCCTGACCTCTCCGACTATTATGACGTCCGGCCTATACCTAAGCGATAGCTTGACCAGGTGAAACAGCGATATCTCTCCCACACCACTGCCTATGTAGGATGGTCTTGATACTAGCTGTACCCAGTTCTCGTGCGGAAGCCTAAGCTCTGGGGTGTCCTCGATGGTGACGATCTTGTAGGTGGGTCGAAGGAGGGTTGCTAGAGCGTTTAGCGTTGTGGTTTTGCCCGCCCCGGTGACGCCCATGATCAGCGTGGTCAGCTTGTAGTCCATCGCCAGCCAGAAGTAGGCCGCTATATCCGGCGAGATAGTGCCGAAGCTGATCATATCGACTATCGTCAGGGGGGTCTCGCTAAACTTTCTGATGGTGAAGGTAGAGCCCGCTGTCGAGACCTCTTTTCTAAAGGTAGCCGCTAGCCTGTGTCCTCCTGGAAGTATCGCATCTAGTATTGGGTATGCAACCGATATGTGCTTACCGGACATGTGGGCTAGCTTGAGGATGTACTCGTCGAGCTCGTCCTCAGATATGAACTCTATGTTTGTAGGTATCGACTCGTACTTCCTGTGCCAAACGTAAACCGGTCTTCGAGGGCCGTTGCAGGATATGTCCTCTATGAACCGGTCCCTGAATATGGGGTCTAGGATCCCGTAGCCTATTATATCCCTCTCGATATAGTACATTATCTTGCTCCACGAGAGCCCCGGGGTTCTGGTAAACCTTATCTGGAACTCTGTCATTATGCGCCGGGCCGTCTTTCTGATCTCGCTCCCTATGTCTATATCGAGCTTTGTAATGGGCTTGAGCTCCCAGACTATGTGATCCTTTATCTCCCTGTATATCTTGTTCTCTTCGGGGGTGAGAGATACTTCCTGGACTTCGTATATTATCCTCCCCTCGGGGTCCTCGACGATGTTGACGTAGGCGTAAGGCTCGTAGACGGGGTAGCTCTCTATCACCTTGTAGCCTGGCCTTATACTGTAGAGCTTATGCGTATATCTTTGTCCAACAGTGGTCTGGACTTCCGTAGCCTCAAGGACTGGTTCACTAGGCGATTCCTTGCTTTCGGACTTGCCCTTCTTGCGCAACCCCTTAAGGAACCCACCGAACTTGCTGTTCTTGTGCTTTGTGCTCTTGCTCAACAAAGCACACCTACTTTAATCAAGTAGCACCTACTGTCTAAAGTATCTCGTTTTCTCGAAGATTTAAACTGTCATAATTTAAAGTGCCAAAGGACCGCTTTATCCGAGTTGACTGGTTAGCGGCTTGCCACGGGAATGGCATGGTTCGACTAAGAATTATATACAGAGGCGCCTAGCGTAATATTGTTGCAAGCAGACGTCTGATCTGTGGTCTAAGGGTATAGTCCATGAAGTTCCCCAGACCCAAACCAAGCACAAGCCTAGCCCTGCTAATACTACTCATGGCGACTCTCCTCATAATATCCTCGAGTCTGTCCGTACATGCCAAGTTTATTGGCCCTAGTGACAGGGTCTACGGCTATCGAATCGACTTCTCTAGCATAGGTTTAACACCTCTGTACGTCAGGGTTTTGAACAGCTCGAGAATCGCCGTGGTTGGCGCTCTGAACAACACGTACAGCGTTGCAGTTGTTGATGTCTCGAATCCGTACGAAGATCCTCGGATAGAGGATCTATACCCCTTGACAGGCGCGCCAACCTATGTGGCAACTGACGGGTATCCCATAACTAGGATGGTGGTGGGGAGCGATAAGGGCGAGATCCTCCTCTTCAGAGTTGCTGGGGGCAGGCTCACGAAGCACCTCTATGCTGTTCTTGGGGTAGACTTCTACGTTGACAAGGTCTATCTAGCGAGGGATTCTACTGGAAAAACGAAGATCATAGCCCTAGTTGTTGAGGGTGGATCTCGCGGGATTCCCTGCCTAAACTGCTACGTATACGTGCTCGACGAGGATGCCCAGGGAATACTGCGGATAGGTCCTAGAGTGGGCAATGCTACTGCGCTGGGGGAGGATCTCGAAAACATATACGTTCAAGACGTTGCCCCGCTAACCGTATACGATGTTGGGAGCGTCTACTGGGATGCCTCTAACGTAATCATTACGTACATACCCCAGCTGATCAAGCTGGTGTTCAACGTCACGTTCAGTGATCCGAAAACTGGCGAGCTTGTTCCCTTGCCGGAGGTTCTTGTCGAGGTCAGACTCTCCGTGGGTAGCGAACCCCCAGTGGTATACGGCGTCAATACTGATGATGGGGGAACCGCTAGGGTACCCATACCCCTCAGCGTGCTGAGCGACATTGCCGTGGTCAACATAACGATAAGAGATTCGCAAGGCAATACGGTGTACAAGTATACGTATACTCTAGACCCAGAATATGCAAAGAAGCTGATTGAATTTACCGACGAAATCCCGCTGCCAGACGCTGTTGTAAGCACCAAGGATCTCGATACGCGCCCGGCCTCCAAGGTCTACGGCATTCCATCGTTTCTGTTTGTCAGACTAGAGCTTTTCGACTTTACGCAAGCCCCCATGGGCTGTTCAAGAAAGGGCTCTGCAGACTTCCTCTTAACGCCGACATCTGTAGATGTTAAGTTTCTAAAAGGTAGGGTTGAAACATATTCGAAAATAGTATACTACGACATGCCCTCCGGCACGGTCAACATCGTAGTGGCCTCGGTGAGCTCAAAGGGCATTGTCAGGGAGCTCCTCGTAGAGGACTACGTAGGCACCGGCACAAGGATTGCGAGCACCGCTACCTTCGTCAACGGCCGTTACGTTTTGGTCGGGCTATCGGATGGTAGGATAAGAAAGTACGTGTCCGAGGGCGCTAGCTATAGACTTAAACACGTATACCCCATGGGATCGCGGCTGTTAGACATAGCATCTATACCTGGCGCTACGGGCTATACCTATGTAGCCATAGCCTCCGGAGGTGTACAAGTTTTTAGAATTGAACCGTATCTCGCGCCGCTATTCAGAGCACAAACAAAACTATGCGCATCTGTACCCGGTTTTGTTGGAGGCGATGTTTTGCGTGACCCTGGTCTGTCTACTCTTGCCCTAGCCGACCCATCGGGGGTAACAATCGTTAAGAATGTTGGCAAGGCTGTAGAGGACCTGGCCATAGCACCGCTAGAGCCCTTCCTAGCTAGAGACGTGGAGATAACCATAGTTCCGCCGGGAACAGAAAATGTTAACGGTACGCTCGCTGTGTTCGAGTACCCTACAGGCTATAGAGAGTACGTTCTCGAGGGTTCCACCATAACATTGAAGAACATAATACCCGGCATAGTCTACGCCCTCAACATAGCCCCGCCGCAGCCTTACATCTACCCAGCAAGGCTTGTCTTTAAACTCGTCAACAGTTCAACCGTGGAAATCCTCGGAGTAGAAAAGTCCGTTGCAAGCACCAGCGGGTGTTGCAAGATATACGTATCGATGATATACAAGGAGTTCAACCTAAGACTAGATGTTGTAGACGAAATTGCGGGGCCAAGCCTAGTAGCGCCAGTAGACGTCTATATCGATGGTAAGTCTGTGGCCACCTCGACACTCCAGAACACGTTTACTCTCAGACTTCTGTATGGCGAACACAACATAACTATAGTACCCTCGAAGGGGTACGAGGGTTCGTACCAACCATACAGAGCCACGGTCTACCTGGACGCGGATAGAGTGGTCAATATCGAGTTGAAGAGGGTATGGTACAATGTTAGGCTGATAGTTATAGACAGCGTGACCGGCTCAGCCCCGATAGCGCCTCTGCAGATCAAGGTTGGGGGATCTGTGTTTACTGTGTATCCAGACAGAAACGTTCTAGACATAGTGCTTCCCTTTGGCAACTACACCGTGGAGGTAAGTCCCCCGCCGAACTACGAGAATGTCTACGAGGTAGAGCGCCTCTTCATATCGATACCGAAAACAACCGCATACACCATATCCTTGAAGAGGCACACGTACACTGTTACGCTGGTTTTGAGAGACCCCTATACCGCCAAACTCATTGCACCAATAAACATATTCGTCAACGGGTCCCCAGCAATAACAAACACACTAGACCAGGAGCAACAACTTCGTCTACCCTACGGCCGATGGCTGATAACCTTAGCCCCCGCAGAAGGCTATGAAGCTGTGTACAGTACAAGCGAGACCCTGATTGGTGTAGACAAAAACACTAGCATAGAGCTAGAGGTTCCCAGGGTTATGCACTTTGTCGAGATAAACGTTGTAGATAGCTACGGGAGGCTCATAGCCCCAGTAAACCTAACACTCTCCGGTCCTACAAGCTTCAGTCAGAGAATAGATCCGCCCGGCAGAGCCGTATTCCTGTCGCTACCCTACGGATCGTATAACATAAGTATTGCGCCGTTCAACACAACCATATACATGCCGTACACAGGAAAACTAGTTGTAGACTCGCCGCAAAGTATAAGACTTACCGTAGAAAGGGTCAAGTACAAGCTGAGGCTAGTTCTCAACGATATGTTCGGGCTTATAGGGAAGTTCGAGCTATACGTAAACGAGTCAAAGGTTGCAGACAACGTCGGCAGATCCTATAGTATAGAGCTTCCCTACGGCACCTACATCATCAGGGTATCTCCCATGCCGAGCTGGGACGCTGCCTACAACCCGTCTAAGCCTATCACTGTGGTTCTCACAAGCGATGTAAACCAAACCATATACGTTAACAGGAAGATGTATAGGCTGAGGGTAACGGTTCTAGAAGGTACATCTCCCGTAAGCAACGCTGCTGTCGAGATATACCAGCAAGAGACAGGGCTCTTCATAACCATGCTGTCAACAGACGAGAGGGGTGTTGTAGAGACAAACGTTCCATACGGACTTTACAAACTAGTCATTACACATCCAAGCTATAAGCCTGCAGAGATAAGAGACATTCCAATAAGCAACGATTTAAGCAAAGTTGTATACCTAGAGCCTACTGTGACAACTCTCATTTTCCGCTATCTACCGATAGTAGGAGTTCTAGTAGGCATAGGCATTGCAGTATACGCCTTGCTAAAGATAAGAACGATAATCGCTAGGAGGCTTGCTGTTGAGGAAGAGCTGTTCTAGACAGAATATAGAATAGCACCAATCAAACTAAGGTTTTTTCTATTTTCTGCGCATACCCGTAAACATACCATAGCACTGCACAGTGCTAAGTCCGGCAATCAGAAACCATGATGATGGGATTAAGTAAAAAAGCGTAAACGCATTGAGCACCTTTATTACAGCTTGAGCACAACAGTCTTCGGCACATCGTCAACATATACAACAACTATCTTAGCTCCTGCCTCTATCCCACTTAAAACCTCGAGCTCCTTTCTGACAGCTGTCAGCATTGTTATCTTGTTGTTTATAGCCTCTACAGCCGCTTCAACAGCTGTGAGTTCCTGTGTAGGAGACGGATTCACGACTATTTTTATGTTGCGGAGTTCAATTTCATTAGACGCCGCCGTCTCCTGAACACCAAGCTTGCTGAGAATGCTCTTCAGCTTCTTCTCTTGCTCGCTTTTGACTCTTAGCTCCTCTATTTTCCTAAGCATTTCACCCAGTCTCTTCCTATATTCTGAGAGAGTATCGTCGATGCTCTTCATTAACTCCGATAGACTTGCAAACTCTTTTACTGTTGTGGACATCTGAGTACACCACGCCCATACTACTCTCTATAGGGACTGAAATAAAAACATTTGGGGTTACATAAATTCTTCAGCTCTGGTTTAGAACAGCGATAGAACCATGAATGTTTTTATGTATTCACATGATAGATATAGGTCGGGAATGCCCGTATAGCTTGCTTAGGGAAAGACAATGCTTTTAGGCAGCGGGACGCTAATAGAAAGTATAGAGTCTAGAGTTAAATCGCTTGAGCGCGTTCTGAGAGACTATATAGCGAAGAGCTTCACCGGGTATGTAATATATAGAAACGATGTCCAGGGTACCTACGTATCGATAGCGATAGTAGAGGGGCGAATAACGCTTTGCCGCGCTATAGAGGGGGGTATAGTGTATGAGGGGCCGGATTGCTGTGATGCCGCTATGCGTATTCTAAACGTGCCTGAAGGTGTGATCGAGATATACAGCGCCTCCCTCGACATCATAGTCCTCGACCAGCTACTCTTTCCATTGTCAAGAGTTGAGAGGAGGACCGGAATAATCCCGGTGATAGGTGCCGAAATAGGTTTGCCGGCAGAGGCGGTCACCATAGCCGAAGCACCAACACCTGCATCTGCTCCGACACCTCCTCCTACACCGGTTGTGGTGGAATCTCAACAACCTTCTCCGCAGCTAAAGGTCGAGGTCAAGCCTGCCGAGGAGCAGGTACAAGTAGAAGAGATGGAAAAGGCTGTTGCCTCACCGCCCCCACCACAGCCACCATCAACTAAAGCCGGTCCGGAGCATACAATAACAATTTCAGAGGAGTGTGTAGATCCCGTGGTGTTATATACCGTGTTGAGGTCGGCACAGCTACTTGAACACCTACCCGCTGTTTCCTCACTAGACGATGTTCTTGGTAAGGTAAAGACTGTCGCTTTCGATAAAAAGCCTAGCTATATATATGTTAGCGCTAGCATAGAAACCGCTACGCTGCGTCTGGTATATACAGCCGCTGACGGAGTAGCCAGTATCGAGATAGAGAAAGAAGGTAGTGTTGTCTGCGGTAGTAATGCTATTAAGGATCTGGCAAGCAAGCCTATTTCTAATGTCAAGATATGGTACATACCCTAGACCAGGTCCCACAAAATATTCCCAGACCGACGCTTCATACCTTGCACACCCACCCAAAATATGATGTTCTTTGCCGCACCCGTCGGACCGATTTAGCCTTGTTCTTTATAAGTAAATACTTTCTTAACCAGCTTCTTGGGGCTGAGCCGTGTCTCAGTTAACCAGGATGTTGATAGAAAGACAAATAGCCGAGGTGCTTGAGGAGGCGAGGTTTAGAGCTGATGTGCTGAGGAGCCACGGTTTTGTTAGGGAGGCTCTAAAAGAGTTTGCCGCCAAGGTGTTGTCTGCAGTAGTTCTCGCTAGAGCTTACTGTATGTACTCTTATCTCGATGCCCATGCATGCAAAGCTCTAGAGGAATCGCTAAAATCCATACTCGCTTCCGCTACAAATGGAAGCATCTTAACCAGGTTTGAGACCCTTCTACCAGGCTTGCTGAGTCACGCAACAGATAGTTCAGGTATGGCCAGCGAAGCCAACGCTGTATGATGAACAGGCTACCGTATTTTCTTAAAGAGTATTGGGGCTTCTCTAACCTCGTATCTCTCAACCACACCAACGCTAAGCTGCTCCAATCCTCTGCCAAGCTGAACGCCTATAGCGCTCAGCACTTTTTCCATAGTACTGGGCATTACCGGGTATAGAAGAACAGCCACCAGCCTTACTGCTTCAAGCGTAGTGTATATTGTTTGCCTCGGATCGGGAGACTTCCAGGGCTCTCTCTTGTTAAGATAGAAGTTAGCCTCGTGCGCTATGTCGAGGACATACCTTACTGCTTCTGAAATCTGCAATTCTCCATACTTTTCCACGGCCTTATCCTTCAACACGGATATCCTAGTCGCTAGCTCGGTGTCCAGATCCTTTCCTACTACCCCACCCAGCATCTTCTGTGCTAGTACTGTTACGCGCCTAACCAGATTACCGTAGTTGTTTACGAGGTCGTTCGCATATATCTCGTCGTATATATCCCACGAAACCTCGCTATCTTTATCGTAGTTAGCTATCCTAGCAATTATGAACCTTATCACTTCGGGGTTTTCGTACCTCTTAACCATATCGTCTATCGATATTACGTTTCCCAGAGATTTGCCCATTTTCTGCCCTTTAAACGTTAGAAAGGCGTGTACGACAAGCCTCTTCGGAGGGGGTATTCCCAACATAGAGAGCAGAGAGAACCATATTGCTGTGTGGAACCAAAGAATGTCCTTGCCTATAAACTGTATCGAGTTGCTCCAGAAGCTTCTAAACCTCTCGGGGTCTCTAGGATACCCTATGCCTGTTAGATAGTTTAGCAGAGCATCTATCCAGACATAGGCGGTGTACTCCGTGTCGAAGGGGAGCTCTATACCCCAGTAAACCCTCGACTTGGGCCTGGATATGGCTATGTCCTGGAGACCCTCTGCCTCTATCTTCCCGAGAACCTCTAGAGCATACCCCTTAGGATATACCACGTTTCCCTCTCTAAGAACCTTCACTACATAGTCTTTCAGCTTGGATAAGCTCAGAAAGTACGCCTCTTCCTCTATAAGCTCTAGCGGCCTCNTATGTATTGGGCATGCCGGTTTGCCGTCAACCAACTCGTATTCTTTCTCGCTGATAAAGTTCTCACAACCAGCGCAGTACCACCCCCTGTACCTACCCTTGTATATATACCCCCTCTTGTACAGCTCGTTCAAAACATACCTAACAGTCTCCTCGTGATCCCCATCTGTAGTCCTTATGAACCTGCTATACCCGATATTCAGAATACTCCAATACTTCTTGAATATGGCGGACATCTCGTCGACAAACTGCTTAGGTTTTACTCCGCGCTTCTCGGCCTCTCGCTGGAGTTTTAGACCGTGTTCATCCGTGCCCGTTAGAAAGAAAACATCGCATCCTAGGAGCTTGTACCACCGCGAAACTATGTCTGCGAGCACAGTAGTGTATGCGTGGCCTAGGTGGGGCCTGTCGTTGGGGTAGTATATGGGGGTAGTAACATATACTCTGCATACCTCGGCCAAACATCCACACCTTTCTACGCCTCTAGCCCTAGACGTCAGTTTCTAGATACAGCTTGGGCCTAAAATATTTTCACGGGAGGTTTCTAGACCAAAAAGTTTAGAAACCCCTTTTCGAATGACTACCTCCTTAGATATATTGGGAACAACGAAGATGATGAGTGTAGACGATGTTCGTCAAGAAAATAGTCTCGATAGGGCCTGCCTCAGGAAAATACGAGATTGTCAAGGCCATGGCAGAGCTCGGGGTCAACGGTTTCAGGATTAACTTTGCCCACGGATCCCCAGAAGAGTGGAGACAGTATGCAGAGTTTGTTAGGAGAGCCGAGTCCGAGCTTGGTAGACCGCTAGCGCTGATAGGCGATGTGCAGGGGCCGTCTATAAGGCTAGGAGAAATAAAGAATCCTGTCGTGGTTAAGAAGGGGGAGGTCATCAGGTTTGTCTATGCAAGCTCTACCAATGAAAGTAGTCCAAAGGGCATACCCGTTCCTCTGAGGAGATTCTTTGAATTTATAGACGTGGGGGACGTCATAGTTATGGATGATGGCAAGACTAGAATGCAGGTGATAGACAGAGGTCCCGGATATGTCGAGGCCACAGCCCTAACAGACTCTATCATAAAGTCTAGGAAGACCCTGACAATAGCAGGGAAGGAGCTTGACATACCACTACTTAGCGAGAAAGACAAGGCGTGCATAAAGTTTGCTATAGAGAACGATTTTGATTATATAGGTCTAAGCTATGTGAGAGCACCCGAAGATGTTGAAAGCGTTAGAGAGCTCCTCAAGAAATACGGTGGAGATTCCCTAGGCATAATAACTAAGATTGAGACTAGGAGCGCCCTTAAAAACCTAGGCGATATAGTTGAGGTAAGCGATGTTGTTCTGGTTGCGCGTGGCGACCTAGGGATGAACTTCGGCCTTGAGGAGATACACACGTTACAGAAGCAAGTTGTTGACGCCTGCCTAGAGAAGAGGACCCCGGTGATAGTCGCTACTCAGCTCCTAGAGTCCATGGTAGAAAACCCCATACCAACGAGAGCCGAGGTTGTTGATGTGACCGTAGCCATAGAGATGGGGGTTGACGCTCTTATGCTTACGGGAGAAACCTCCGTGGGCAAATATCCCGTAGAAGCTGTGCAGTGGCTAAAGAGAATAGCCGATCACGCTGAAACGAGAATAAGCACGTTTATGGATCGCATCGTGTCCAAGGCCAGGGATAGGCTCGAGGGAATGCGCCTCAGGTTTGCCAAGGGAGTTATAGAGCTTGCAGAGGATCTGGGGGCCAAACTATTAGTTTTTAGTATGTATGGAAAAACCGCCAGGAGAATAGCATCCCTAAAACCGAGGGTACCCATATACGTGGCCTCGCCTAATATCCGTGTGCTCAGGAAGCTATCGATTTTATGGGGTTTGAACTTGATGCTCGTTGACGCAAAAAGCTATGATGAGGGTATGCAGAAAACCCTTGAGAAGGCGATGGAGCTAGGGCATGTAGGCTACGGAGAGCTTGCCGTGCTAACATACGGTCTTCGTGAGCCTAGGCAACGCGTCGAGATCCTGAGAATAGAATAGGAATAGCGCTTTAGCGTACTAGTCCGGAATAGACTAGTCACTAGTCGCTAGCTTCAACAACGCTAAGAACCTCTTTCTCGGATAGCCTTGATACTCTAAGGTACTTGTAGCTCACGTCTTTCAGGTCCTTGTTGTCCCCCATTATCATAACCGATATAAGTCTTGCCTTTGCGTATGCTAGAGATTTTCTCACCAAGCTCTTTGCTATCCTGTCTTCGCCATCTGTTATCACTATGATGTCGCTTAGCTCCCTCGACCTTAGCTTCATTATGTCATTGCACGCTGTTATAATGGACTTGGAGATGTCCGTGCCCCCGCCATTCCTAACAGCCGCTATATACTCTACGGTCTTGAGAACCTCGGACGGTTTAGCGTTAGCCTTTACCTTCATTAGTTTGTACGGCTCTGAGTCGAAGAACTTGACGTAAAATGGTCTCTTTTCCTTCCTACACCTCATCAGCAAGGCTAGCGCTGTTGCTTTTGCCCACAGGATCTTCTCGCCATCCATACTACCGGACTTGTCTATGAGTACATATATGGGGCCCATGGACATGTACAGTACCTTGTTGTATAGGAGGAGCTTGTTCTCCGCCATCTTCATGTAGAGGTATACGCTTGGATATGCAAGCTCCATCGGCACAAGCCTTTCTATATCAGAGCCTACAGCATATCCCTCTACTTCTCCCCTTTGGTATGCAAACTTCTTCTTCTTTGCTATGCTCTTTATGTTGGGTATACGCATCAAGAACTTCAGTATGTTTCTTATATCGGTATTCCTGACGAGCTTCAAAGCCATGAAGACATCGTCTTCGAGATCCAGTGTATGGCCAACCCCTGCACGGTATCCCTGGACAAAGTGCTGGAGCTCCTTAACAGTCTCGGCGTATTCCATTGTCTTTTTAAGCGCGCTTCTAACGCTACTTCTTAGATCCCTCGACCTTGGACCCTCGACCTCGTCCTCCGACTTGGGCTGCTCCTGAGCCTTTCCACTCAACCTGCCGGCTCCAGACTGATCTACCTGCTCCTGTTGCTCTGACCGGAGCTCATTATATAGGTTAAACAAGAACAGTGTGCCTATAGCAACAGTAGCAAAGGCGTCTGCTACAGTATAGTACCTGAGCTTCTTGAACTCTTGATCACTCAGAGCCGTCTTGATGATCTCGTAATGATCTATGTTAGCAGAGTCTATTTTGTTCAGATCCTCGACCAAGGGCAAGGGAAGGTATAAGGAATAGTATACATCTATAGCCAGCTCTAGCTGCACCTCTGCCTGAGGGGAAAGTCTTCTCAAGTTGTCTACTATCTTCTGCCCTCTATACCTAACGACAGGATTAAGATAGTCAATGTTTTTTAGAACTCCCGGCATGGATGCGCATCTACCTTTCTATTCTTTGTTTGATTTTACTCAGGATCTCGTTTATGTCCTCGACAACCTCGGACACCTTCTTCTGAACTTTTTCATCACTAGACTCCCTAGCCATGGCCAAGACTCTGTCCCTCGTAGACTCTAGATCCCTGTATATCTCGAGCAACCTATACTCTACAAACCTAGAGGTTACGTTCGGAAAAGACAGTATGTAGTTGTAGACCTCCCTAACATTCCGCTGTATCTCCTCAAGCTCTCTAAAGTATCTGTATGCTGTCTTGAGCTCTTCGGACAATATTATGTTTACACGCTCAAAATCGTCAATATCGTGAGCTACTACAAACTTTAGCGCCATAAGGTCTTCCTCTGTGACCTCCATCCTTCCGCTGAGTATGGCGTGTGCTGCTATAACTTTGAGCGCCTTGCCCTTCCTCCTATCCGTCAAGTGGATGTTCTTGGACTCCAAAACTGAAAATATCTTCAAGAGCTTGCTCTCTATAGGCGATAGATCTACTTCTAGCACTAGCCTATGGATCTCCTCTAGCACCTGCCTGTTGATCCTTATGGCAGGTTTCTCGTAGCCTAGCCTCTCTATATCCCAGGCACGCCTGAGCAAATCCCTCCACATATCCTCCGATACGGGTTTTACATAATGCCTAAGCAAGAACCTGTCGTAAAGCGCCTCTAGCTCTGGGTCTTCTGGAACCTCATTGCTAGCACCAAAGAGGCTCCAGAGGGCAACCCTTATCTCTGTATAGCCATCATAAAAAAGCCTCTCATTCATTATAGTGAGTAGAGTGTTCAAAATAGCAGAGTTGGCCTTGAATATTTCGTCGAGGAACACTATCTCGGCCTCGGGTAGCCTGTTTGTCGTTATCCTTACATACTTGCCCTCTTTCAAAGCATTGATATCCAGAGGACCAAAGAGCTCGGCCGGCTCGGTATACCTCGTTAAAAGATATATGAAGTACTTCATATTCAATATCTGTGCGACTCTCCTTATTAGAGCGCTCTTCGCGGTCCCTGGTTCTCCTATGAGTACTGCGTGCTCTTTTGTTAACAAAGCTAACAACACAACCTTAGCCTCTTCCTCCCTTCCAACGAATGGCTTTGCAAGCTCCGCAAGAATCCTTGGAAGTAGCTTTAACAGCTCTTCTCTACTCGTCGCCAAATCTAACATTCCCTATTTAACCCCTAAACATTCTGTAGGAGACCTATAATAAACATATTTTTAGCAACGCAGTATATATGCTAATGACTCTAAATTGTGTAAGACATGGCTATAGCAAGCATCGCCAAGCTCTATGCCAAGTGGTAGCACTACACCATCTTCGCTACAGTACAAATACGACGTCCGCTCATACACTTCTATACCTTTGTATATGAGCTTTGATACCCATGTAGTGGTCAGTATCCTATGAAGCGTAGGGCCGAACCTAGAGACTGTTTCAGTATCGCTACAAGACTTTAGCTTGGCCAGCACATTATATAGCAATAGCGAGAGCTCTAGTGGGAGTCTTCTTTGAGCAAGCTCGTGGGCAAGCATCTTCTCGCCAAGGTCTATGTACGCGCTCAGTTTCGCAGGACTCAACAAGTTGGAGAAACCCTTGAGCAACCTGTACACAGCATTGACAGCCCTAGAAAGCCCTCGATGATCTATAACCATTGTGCTGTCTAGTGTACTATGATATAGCCCGTCATTGATTGCGTCGTAGTAGTTGTGTATGGTAATACTTGGGATCCCGCTCATAGTAAAAGCAAAAGAGTCGAAAAGCATGCTGTCGTGCTCTATGTCGCTTGGGTCTACGCCTAGATCTAGCAACAGTCCTCTAGCCAGCATATTAGACGTAGCATACATTGTCCTTCCTCTGTATATTACATCAACGTTGACTACAAGGCTAATAGTATCGAGGAGGCGATGTGCATTCTCTACGACATGCTTCCTTGACCCAACAAGCCAGTAGAACGATGTTAAGGGATTGGAGAACCCCTCCTCGGCCGTAAAAAATGCCAGGGTTATAGAGTTCCGCAAAATAGTCTTGAGAATGCCGGACCTTGCAAGCTCTATTAGAAGAGCCACACCTAGCGTATCGTCTGTTATACTATTAAACCAGCGATCGTGGTGTGCCGTGAGATATAGCATGCCGCAATCTCTACCATTGATCTCGGCTATTACGTTGAAACCATGCGCAGGTCTGAGGCTAGTCTTCAAGGCCATCTGAACGCGGTGTCCTCTCTTTAGCGCTCTACCGACACTATTTGGTACATGTATAGCAGGTATTGCTGGAGGCTCTAGTGTTTTATATCTCGAGAGCAGATCATCTTCTGAAACTACCCTGCGCCGGGTCTCATATCTATCTACAAACACTATAGCACGGGGGTCGAGTCTCCTTAGGAGATATGCATATATTGTGACATAGCTTGGGTCTCCAAACCCTTCAACAACTACGAGCTTTCCTTCAATACTACGACACATTCTCTCAATATCGTCAAAAGACCTTATGAACACCACGTCTTTGGCGCTGAAGTCAATATTTACATCTCCCCTATACGGAGGGTGCACAGAACATTCGTAGGGGGTACCATCTACGTAGATAGCGCACAGCTCCTCGTCCCACGAAAGAACCTCTACATTCTCTAGATGGATATAGTCCGTGTGATTCTCGAGCAATTCCCTTATCAACTCTATCGTCTGGATCTCCTTGCGCGTCCCAGCCACGGATTCGCCAGTACTTGAAAGTCTAGCAGCTATCCACTCTATACCATTTTCCAAACTTATCATCTAAAGCACCTAGCTACACTACCCAACTTAATACATCCGCTGTAGCATTAGTACCAAAGTAAGTAATTAAGGGCATATATGGAGAGGCTGACAAAAAGTATGGTATTCCTGCCGATACCTCAGTATATACATGGGCCGAACAGCTCCAGCTTAGTAAGTCGAGCCCTAGTAGGCAAGAACTCTTAAAAGCGAGCAAAGGAGTAGCAATTCCAGCTACTATAAGGTGATTACTGGTTAAAGCAGTGCGTCACGGTACACAGAAAATCGCTATGGTTTGAAGGTGAAGTACTGATATGAAAATAACGGTGTTGGGAGCAGGTAGAGAAGTGGGCAGATCGGCTGTAGCGCTTACACTAAACAACAATGAAGATACGGTGCTTTTAGACTATGGCACGTCGTTTGACGAGAACGACAAGCCTGTTTTCCCCCTATCGATAGCACCATCCAAGCTAAAGGCTGTACTGGTAACCCATGCCCACCTAGACCATATTGGTGCTGTACCGTTTCTATACGTATCTGCAAGACCACTAACAATAGCGACAAGCCTTACACTAGTAACAGGAAAACTTATGATAGAGGATATGCTGAGGCTCTCAGGATATTACCTGCCCTACGAATATCCAGAGCTAGTAGCTTTACTACAAAATGCTAAAGCTGTCAACATAGGAGACTCTGTCGAGGTTGACAATCTCCAGATAGAAATCCTCAACGCCGGACACATACCCGGAAGCTGCATGTTCAAGATACATACGGGCAGCAAAAGCGTATTATACACCGGAGACATAAACACTATTGACACAAGGCTTGTAAAGGGTATCGACCTCTCTGGTCTAAGCGCCGATATACTCATAATGGAGTCTACCTATGGCCTTTACAACCATCCACCACGCAGTAGAGTCGAAAACAAGTTCATAGAGACAATAAGATCGGTGATAGAGGATGGAGGTACAGTGCTTATACCATCTTTTTCGCTGGGACGAGCCCAAGAGATACTGGCCTTGTTGGCCGACTGGATGCCCTATGCGAATGTATACTACGACGGTATGGCAAGGGAGATCATGAGGATATACCTAGACTACAGCAGCTACATCAACAGAGTAGACATGCTCAAAAAGGCGTACACGCTATTCGATGCCGTCTCGGACTCTAGGATGAGGAAGAGAATCTGTAGCGAGCCCGGTAACATTGTGGTAGCCCCTGCTGGCATGCTGAAGGGAGGGCCTGCAGCATACTATATAAAAAGGCTTGGTTCCAATCCTAAGAACGCCGTAATCTTGGTTAGCTTCCAAGCAGCGACAACTCCTGGTAGAAAGCTCCTAGTCGATGGTGTGCTTGCAGAGGGCGAACAGATGGTCAAGGCCAAGGTATTCTGGTTCGACTTTTCAAGCCATGCAGGAGCAGACGAGCTGATAAAGCTTGCCAAGTCTGTGAAGGGTCTAGAAAAGCTAGTCCTTGTTCATGGTTCCGAAGACTCTATATTCACCCTAGGGTACAGGCTAAAGGAGGAAACGGGTATAGATTTCTACGCTCCTGCCAACGGAGAATCTATACAGCTATGAAACCTCTAATACCTTACAACCTCCAAACCAGAGCTGGATGCAACCTCCTCTATTACATTCCTAACGTCTCTCCTCATCTTCTCAATCACAACTCTTTGACAACCTGGGGTCATCTCGATCACCTTTTTTGCGACAGACCTTAGCTCATCTAACGTCAGCTCCTTAATTACATACCCAGGCACCATGTGGCCGTAGCATTCGTGCTCTTCTAACGCCCTTCTGGTAAAGAGCGGGGCATAATGGGTTCCTCCAAAACCAACAGTTACAATACAGTTTGCCTCGCTTCTCTCAGCTTTATACAATGCGGAAAGTGTTGCATGTGCTACAGCTCGCTGAGCCTTGACGTCTATCCACTCCTTTTCGCTACTACCAAGCTCTACAAAGGTTATGGGTCTGGTTACCGATGTTGGACCGTGGTGGGTGACCTCATAGCATGCCTCATAGTTTTGAAGGCCCTGTTCCTCGCGTTTTTTGTAGAGCTCCCTCAGTATATGCCACATGAGGACAGGGTTCGAGGGCGGAATCTCCCACGGTTTTCCGCCTGCATCATTTCTACCCCAGGGGTTGCCAGGGGTATGCGTTGTCAGGCTTGGCCTACCTGATTTAGCGCTGTGCCTAGAAACAACGATAACTTCTTTGACTGCCTCCCCTAGTTTACCAAGTACATCAAGCTCTACCGTATCCATAGAAAATCCTAAGACCGCTAAGCCCCCGTCTTTGCATATGTATGACTCCACAACCCCCTCCAGATCTGCTATTTCTCCTGCAGACGCGGGGTGGCAAACACTGAGCTCGATTATATTCTTTGCTATACCTCTACCTGCTATGTCGAGCAACGAATACGCTATGACCGTGTAAACCATTTTTATCACTATGCTATTACATGCTTAAAATCTGCGCAACCTTAAGTTTTTACGCTGATAGCGCTATTCGAAGTGATTATCGTTGGACTACGACAGAGATCCAAGGACCCTGCTATTGCTTTTTGCTTCGAAGCTTGGTATAGGCCTCACGGAGGAGGTAACCATCAAAGCATTAAAGCTTGTTGACAAAGGCCTGACGGTTACACATATACTAGCTGAGATGCTTATCTACTCATACTTAAAGAGCAGAGGCTACAAAAACATATACATTGAAGAGACCGTTGGCAATTCAAAGTGCGACGTCCTACTGATTGACGATACCTACAGTAAGTGTATAGAGATTGAAACCAACGTAGTCCCCATAGACTATATCCTAGAAAGCTCTAACTATATAGTGGCAAGACACGTAAAGAAGATCATACAGATGGCAAAAGACGGTATCGCGACAGCCTCCTTCGCTTACCCCTTGGGTGTTACCCCCCTAATCCCCTTAGAACTTTTGAAAAAGCCTGGAGACAGGTCGAGAAGCGAAATCGACAAACTGTTTAACATGGCCATAACATTCTTTAACCTAGACCCCGAAGACCGCGCTTACCTAGAAAGATACGCTTTAGACGATATCTACATATACGACATAGCCTCCTTGAAAGTAGTACAAGTTAAACCCCAAGCTGTTCTCCACCTGTTGTCTATGTATGATAACCTCCTCAGCGGAAACGCCTAGCTGTATTGTGATGGTGGACCTCGCCGAGCTTAGGGGAATACGCTAAGATCGTATTCTCCTCTTTCCATGTCTAGAGAAACTATGTTGATTCTGCAGGTTCTCTTCATATGCATTACGAATTCCTCCTCTATCTTCTCAAGATTTCTTTTCGAAGGATAGGGCAAGAAAAACACACCATATTCGTCCTCTATCACTACGTATCTATCAACCAGCTTAAACATTTCGTTACTAAAGTTCTCTAACCCTCTCATTACGTTCTCCAAATAATCGAAAGGCTCTACGCATACCATCTTAGCTACACCATCGTGTATCCTACTCAAAACGCACTCACTACCATAACCTATCTGGTACATCGAGACGATATCCTCTAGCGTAGGTATTGGCAGGGGAACAGGATGAGTATGCAACATAACGATACTACGACACGCTTCTCGGAACTTCAGCAGATTTTGCGATGGTATAAACCCCCCAGAAAACGTGCCGACATGTATAAGGGAGTCACCGCACAGAACATATGCATCCTCCTTGAGATGGCTCGATTGAACCGTCTTTATACCGTTGATTTTTATGTATCTTACAACCTCATCGACATACATATCAACAATCTTGAAAACCACCTCGTTATCTAGAATGGCATTGCTATCTGCGCTTATGTAGGGAGCAGCATAAGCTGTCGAAATCAATAGCGGTATATTGCGCTCCTCTATCATTTAATGATCCACCTTGTACTCTCTGGGTATACTCGGTAACTATTGGGTTCTGAGATATTTTAACTTATATGATATATTAAAAACCTATACTCTGACCATAAAACCATATCGCACCTCTTAGTACCTTTTATCATATATTACTACAAAACTAATTAGCTCCTCAGCAATAGTAGACAATGGCGCACCTACACCCGCGGAGAAGAACAATGGTTGGAGCCAACATCACGGTAGATAGGGCAAGGTGTACTCTCTGTCAACAGTGTGTAAGATTTTGTCCATCAAAGGTCTTCAGACTTCAAGGCGATGCTATTATAGCTGAGGAAAAACTTTGCATTGTATGCTATGGATGCATTAAACTTTGCCCTACACAAGCAATAAAGATAAAGCCTAGGGGCTATACCATTATTAGCTATACATCTTTCCCAACAGTAAATGAGCTTCGGTGACCAACTATATCTAAAGAACCCAGATGCTATTGCTCAGATGCGCCGACCATCATCACAGATCAGTAGGGGTTTAAAATAACATCATTAGACTTCTTTAATCGTCTTGCAAACGGATTTAAGCTTTTCTATGGCCTCATTTGCCTGATCTGCCGTGACTATATACGTATATAGATATCTTTTTGTTCTCGCTTTTAGCTTTACAATACCCTTTTTCTCTACCCTCTTAACTCTGCACTCAACGGCATTTTTCGCTATCTCCAAAAACCTATCCTGGTCGGGAACATACACCGGCATATAGCATCCCACAACTCTCTTTTNGCATAAGTTTAAAAGTTTTGAACAACAAAACTTCTTCTCAGAAAATTTCCCACGAAAAACACATCTACAGTATTAATACTAAAACTTGCTATAACTATACCGGGGGTACCGAGATGCTTATGCTTGATGTATACCTGCGTTGGCATCACTTCGCCACAGAAGCGCTTGATTACCCTGTGCACAACGCTATAACTCTTGATAACATAGACAGAGTAGTTGTAGCCGGTATGGGTGGAAGTGGTGTTGTCGGCGATATGCTTGCCAGCATTGCTTCCGACTTCTCAGACTTAGATATACATGTTAGTAAGGATTTCTACATACCCAAGAGGCTGCTTACACCAAACACGTTTGTAATAGCCATCAGCTATTCCGGCAACACCATAGAGACCATAGCGGCTGTTACCTCATGTCTAGAGCAGGGCATTAAGGTAGGTATTGTGACCTCCGGTGGCAAGCTTGTTGAGATTGCAAAATCCAGGTTTCTCCCCTATGTAATAGTTAGAGGAGGCCTCATGCCTAGGCTGGCCCTGCCAGCTATGCTCATTGCTTCTGCTAAGCTCCTAGCCGGTTGCGGATTAGAACCCGTACCAATAGACATCCTGAAACAGTCCATAGCCGTGTTAAAACAGACCGACAACGCAATGAACACGGCCAAATATTTGTCAGAGCTTTTGTACCGCTCGAGTATGCCGACGATTATTGCATCAAGGAGGTACTGGGCATTGGCACTTAGATTTAAGAATGAGTTAAACGAAAACTCTAAGATGCCCGCCAAGGTCGAGGTTCTTCCAGAGCTCTTCCACAACGATATCGTCGGTTACGAGGGTGTAAGTAGGAGAGATGTAGCGATACTAATAGACTCTGACATCGAGTATGAAAACAGGCTGATCAAGTTCTATAACGACTACCTGCAATCACGGGGAATGGAAGCTTTTATCCTTAAGCTCTCTGGGAACATCATAGAGAGATTCATGCTAGGATCGCTTATAGCCGGCATAGCTAGCGTCTACACGGCGACTAGAAAAGGTGTAGACCCTTCAACAACACATAGTACAGATCTCTACAAGAACTTTGTCAAAGGCCTTGAAAAAGAGGTGCTAGATTATCATAGAACTTCCTAATACCCTATGCTAGGATACGGCCACACCACTGTTTTGGCTACGCTAAAATGCTGAAGACTCCAAGTCTTGTAGCAACGCTATTTTCACACATCTTAAAGCGCTACAGTATAAGCCTACTTGCTATAGATAAACGCGTCCTGAGGTCTGCACCAGCAACATTTAGTAGTGAGGATATACTACATTTCCCTTGCGATAAGGACTCTGCTAAAGAAGACTAGGATATGCATTGAAAATGTCCGCGGAGCGCTGATGGGTTTCTACAAGGGAGTAACTCTTTTGACTACTGCAAGAGGGATTCTCACATCCGATGGCTATCTGACGAGTGCGGAAACATTGTGTCACAACGATATTACAGATGCAATAACAGAGGCTATGACGAGGCTATTGCCTAGAACACCTGTATTCATAGTCGATCTAAGTCTTTGGGAGCTCCACCACGAAAAAGAGAGACAGAGTCTCATAAAACAGCTAGCTGTAACGATCAACACTGTGAGAAGATGGTTGGCAGACTTCAACCTCATGATAGTTTCCGCCCCGTTGAGCGTCAGGCAAAAGCTCCAGGAGTTGGTTCCTAACTTCGTTATCTTCCACAATACCCCGGATATCTACCGCTCTCTAAACGCAGATAATGCTGTGGTTCTAGACCCCTATGCTGATGAAGAGCTGAGCGAAGCCGACGTATACAAGTACGACTATTTTATCCTAGGTGGAGTAATCGATAGGCTCTATCCAAGACCCTACGCCACCTTCTTGATTTACACTGTACACAATCTCAACTTCAAGCGCAAAGCCGTCAAATTACGCGGTTCTGCTGTAGGTGTTCCCAACGAACTAAACAAAATTATAGACATCATCTTACACACCAGAATCGCTGGGATTGCCCTAGAGGAGGCTATAAAGATCAACATGGACATCGATGATAAGCTTGTTCGTATTTTTCAAGAAGTCGTAAAACTAGCCAACAGCGGGTTAAGGCCTGGTTTAGAAGATGTACTAAAGCTAGTGAAGGAGTACAATCTCGATGAGGACTACGTCCCCAGGGTGATGTCCTTTATCAGAAAGCTCAAGTCATGTTTGGGGGAGGTACATACATCCTGATTTTGCCCCTAAGATAATCCCTTATTATAGCTCTCGCTGCCTCAAACACATTAGGTTCTCTATCTTTTCCTGCGAACCAGCCCCTCGACTTAGCGAGCTCCTCCATTATTCTTAGCGGGTCGCTCTCATCAATATTGTAGGCCTCTACAAACGCATACCTGTTATTAGATAGGATGAAGTTTATCAGCTTCGATGCCAAGGCCAGGACATTTCTAATCCTATCTATTGGCTGCGCTCTTAGCTGTAGCTCTACCACATCTTCGTGGTGAACCGGTATGACACCGGGTGTATCCACTAGGTATATACCAGGGCCTATTTTGTATCTCTGACTAACTTTTGTATAGCCAGGCGAGCCTGGATACGGGCTTGTAGACGCCGAGCTTCTGCCTTTCAACGCGTTTATGAGTGACGATTTGCCCACCTTTGGATACCCAACAACCGCCACAAGCACAGGACTAGACACAGCAAGCGTCCTGATAGTCCTCTTCAGCTCCCGGACTGTTTCCCTAATCTTGCTAGAGAAACAAAGAGCTGTAACACCCTCTGAAGACTTTAGGTACTCGACCCACGACCTGCAGACCCTAGAGGGAACAAGATCGCACTTGTTAAGAACAAGGACCAAGTCCTTGCCCTTCTTCTGTACTAATCTTTCGACTCTCCCACATCTAGTTGCCAAAGGGTTTCTAGCCTCGACTACCTCAAGAACAATGTCTACTTCCGATATTAACGTGTCAAGATCCTTCCATCCCATTAACATCATTATGCGCTAAACCCTCGCTCCGTCAATCCAAAGAACTGTTGTTAGCAAGCTTAAAACGCTTGCTAGCAATATACATTGCCAGATGATGAACACGCGGGTATGATGCGCAGATGATTAAGGTCTTGAGTACTGATACCTCAATGAAAGGGTAATACAGGACGCCTGACCAGAACTCATATCTGTAGTTTCTGTTTGCCGGTTTTGGACAAAACTGTTAAATATTGCGACATTGGATAGCCGGTATGCGGTCTTTCGAAAAATCTAGAAGCGTATGCAGACAAAGGTTCATTCTTTACCCCCATTATTCATTGCTGGGCAAAGTCAAGCAGCGTTTTTGTTTAGACTCAGATTTTCTGTACATTTCCTCTAGACTCTTGAACCTATTAATTAAATGCTCGGGGGGCTTGGGCTGGCTACCCGAAACCACTTCTAATAGGAATCTATCCCTAATAGGCTCATAGACTAGTTTATAAAATCTTTGGGGGTCTTCTAGAACCCATCGGGGAAACTGTTTAACATACTCTAACGCGGCTTTCCATACTTTTTCAGGATCAGTAATTCTTCCTAGCTTTTTGGTGACCTGGTAATCATAATCTTCGGGCGTCTGCTCTTTATCGCCGATAACGTAGAATCCTCTGGATCCTAGCTGAACGCATTCTCCAAGAACTTCGATAAATCCCTCGGAACACTTAGATTTTGTTTTAATATCGATGTTTCCTTTACGTAGTACCTCTCCTATTTTTGCCTGTTTCCAAACCATTGTATGTGGTCCATGGTATTTAGCCCAGGCATAAAATATTGCCCTATTTAAACCAAAGCTCTTGGCCTTGTCTATGTCGTTGTATAGAATATAGTAGCGGGCCGCTTGGAGCAACGCCATTACTTGGAACCTTCCAAGACCTGCGGCCTTTAAGCGCTTTTCTAAATCCATGAGATCGTCCTCCGGCTTCTTGGGCAGGACTGTGATGTAATATTATGCCTGGGTTATGTAATGAGAGTTTGTTGTATGCATAGCTTAGGGGTGTTCATTTGGTGCCGCGGCCGGGATTTGAACCCGGGTCACGGGCTTTCTCTGCGCAGGCACACCTGTGCTCGAGAGGCCCGCATACTTGACCGGGCTATACTACCGCGGCGCTGATTTCTAGTTGTTTATACTACCATTTAAAAGCTTTATAACGGTTATTTCATGGCTGGTAGTGGTATGCGCAGCACTAACGTAAAAACTGTTAAGAGGATTGCCTTGGAGAGGATTTACATATTATTTGGTCTAGGGGTTAACGCTGCAAGGCGTGGAGATATAGGCCTTGCCCGTAGATACGGAGAGCTTATATACAGAATTGCAACTAGGGTAAGAGTCAAGATTCCGCGAAATATCAAAAGGTGGATATGTAAAGAATGCCGCGCAGTAATGGTACCAGGGGTCAACGCCATGGTTAGAACGAGAAGAGAAGGCAAGACATTAAGAATCGTTACACGCTGTCTTAGTTGTGGGTGGATTCATAGATACGAGTTTTTGAGGCGCAGTAAATATGGCTAAGCTTAAAGGTTTAGCTGAGAAGCTGAGAAAAGAGAAAGTTAGTTCGCATAGGGCGGACGTAAACATCGGTAAGAGGGGCTTGCACCCTGGTCTAGTGAGCGAGATAAAGCGGTTGCTAGAATCAAAAGGCTGTGTAAAGATAAGGATTCTCAGAAGTGCTAGAGAGGCTGTTAAAGATAGCGATATAGAGCGTGTCGCCAGAGATGTTGACGCCAGTATCGTCGATAAGAGGGGCTACGTATACGTGCTCATTTCGAGAAAAATTCTCAATAATATGCGGAGGAGACCGCGTAGTACTGCATATACACCTAATAAACCTACTCAGTATCTACATAGCCAGCCCCAGACGCGCGGAGATAATAACAAGCCTGGGTAATGGTCATGGTCACAGTACGAGACGTGCCAGCAGATAAACTGATTGAGGCAATAGCCCAGCACCTCAAAGAGAGTGTGCCCCAGGTCAGACCACCACCATGGGCAACCTTTGTTAAAACAGGCCCACATAGAGAGCGTGTTCCAGACAACCCCGACTGGTGGTACTATAGAGCTGCATCAATTCTGAGGAAGCTTTACTTAGCCGAGGAACCCATAGGTTTGGCAACCTTTAGAACTATATATGGAGGCTTGAAAAGGAGAGGATCGGCACCGCCACACTTTAGGAGGTGTGGTGGTTCTCACATAAGAAAGATACTCCAGCAACTTGAGAGAGCAGGCCTAGTATCAAAAACGCCTAAGGGTAGGGTAATAACGCCAAAAGGAAGAAAACTTCTGGACGAGCTAGCGTACAACATATTTGTCGAACTGGTCAAAACTGTACCCGAGTTAAAGAAGTATGGACCGCCATCGCTACAACAGCGTTAGGCGTACTAGTCTAACAATAGCGGGGTTAGGGTAATTTTGTTGTAGTGTTATAAAGGAGTGTGGACAATATAGCTATGATCTAAAGTAGTTGTCCTCTATGTTTAGAACCTGGAACATACCTACACAATGGTGATAGACTTGCACCCAGAGTATGGCGAGGTAAGTGATGAAGAGCTCGAACTCCTGCTCGAGAGGAGATACCGTGAAATGCTAGCTAGGAAGCAAGAGCTTGAGAGGAGGCGTCTAGAGCGCGAGCTTGAAGAGGCTAGGAGGCAGGAGATACTAAGGGCGATCTTGACTCCGGAGGCCCGAGAAAGGCTATACAATATAAAGCTTGTTAGGCCAGAGCTGGCAAGAGTTGTGGAGGATAGGCTTATAGCGCTTGCCGTGCAAGGAAGAATCGCCAGGCCTTTGACTGATGAAGAGCTTAAATCTATTTTGGAGGAGATATACGCGAGAACGACGAAGGGACTACAGGATAAATATACGTAGAGAAGTAGTCCTGGGTGGCAGCGTATGGCCCATTACAAACCGTTGGCAAAAAAGCTTAGGCTTATAAACAGGGGAAAAAGCAACCAACCACTGCCAGTGTGGGTTACGCTAAGGACAAGATTTAAGATCAGGAGACCCTATAGGTTGAGAAACTGGAGAAGAAGCAAGCTTGGAGATGTCTAGAGACAATAAGTTAGGGTGTGGTTGATGCCTCGAGAAAAGAATGAAGGAGTCTACATAATATCCATGAGGAACGTGTACAGATCCCGGGGTAGGAGGAACAGAGGACAGAAAGCTATTAGGTATGTGAGGGCCTACTTAGAGCGGCACCTAGGTGGTAAAGTGCTTCTAGACCCTGCGATAAGTATCTACATATTTAAGAGGAAGATAGAAAAACCGCCTAGGCTTATAGCTGTTAGGTTTATCAAGATCGACCGCGGAGTCTACAAAGCATGTCTTGCCTTACCCGTTAAGAGGTAGAAACGGTATTGATCATAGAGAAAGCCAACTACTATGGAAATCCCCACATAGGTCTGTATATATTCGCCAATGACAGAGTTTCTTTTATACCCAGGGACGCCGAGCCTAAACTAGAACAGCTCGTATCATCGGTACTCGGCGTCCCTACGCATAGACTAACAATAGCTGATACAAATGTCATAAACATATTGATTATAGGAAACAACAAGGGGGTTCTCTTACCGCACATAGTTAAAGACTACGAGCTTAATATCATAAAGCAGGCGTTCGATGGAAACATAGCAGTAGTGCGAACGAAATTTACAGCGCTGGGAANTGTGTGCCTTGTAAATGATAAGGCCGCTCTATTAGCTCCTTATGTATATGAGGATTTGGCCAAGTATGTCAAAGAAGTTTTAGAGGTGGAAGTAATAGAAAAGGGTACTATAAACGGTATACCAACTGTAGGCTCAGCCGCCTTTGTAAATAACAAAGGGGGGCTTGTACACCCAGATGCAACAGAAGATGATTTGAACTTGTTGTCAGATCTTTTTGGAACAAAATTTGATATTGGGACTGTAAACTTCGGAATAGGGTTTATAAAGTCCGGGCTTGTTGGTAATTCTAAAGGCCTGCTGGTGGGGGAAAGAACAACAGGACCTGAAATAATGAGAATAAGCAGGGTGTTTGGAAATGGGTAAAGATATAAAGGTGTTCAGAATAACCGGGTTTATGCTAATAGGCCATGATAGCTTTCCTCAGTGGGTTAAGTTTACCAAGGAAATACGAGCACTAAAGCTTGAACACGCACTTGAAAAACTCTATTCCGAGCTGGGAAGCAAGCACAAGGTTAGAAGAGCAAATATAAAAATAGTCGATGTAGCTGAAGTACCACCCGAACAAGCTGAGGATAAGTTTGTCAGAGATCTAGAAAATCTAAGCTACATGGTGATCGAATGACCGCAGTAAGTAGGACAGAGGCAGAAAAGGCTGTTCAACAGCTTTTTGCACAGTTAGAAGAGCTCAAAGCAGCAATCCAGGCATTGCAGAACAGATCCTTGGAGATTTCAGCTGAGATACAGGAAATAAAACTTGCTTACGAGACTATATCCACCATCCAGCAACTCGGACAAGTAGAAACTATGTCTTCTCTCGATAGGAGAGGCTATGCCTATGTAAGAACTAGGCTGGAGAGCACCGACAAAGCCTTGATCCGCATTGGACACGATCTTTATGCGCTGGTCCCCATAGATACGGCTAAGAATGTTTTAGTGAACATAGAGAAGGATGTTACAGAAGAACTTAGAAGGGTGGAAGCGGAGCTAAAGCAGCTAACGGGTCTTTATACACAGATTCAGAAGAAACTCCAAGAATATGTCGCGATACTATCCCGAGAGGGAGAGCAACAGTAGAGGATATCTTAAGTGCTATCCAAGCTCAGAGAGACCTTCAGATCTTTTACAAAGCGTGTAGTTGATGTTCTAAAGTATAGAGAACTGAGTGAAGACGAGATAAACAGATTTTGTGATTCCCTTTTTCTAGAGCTCGTCGAAGCCGATGTTGCTGTTGACGTAGCTCAAATAATTGTAGATACGCTGAAACAGAAGATGTGTGAAGTCAAGATACCTCGAGGTGTTGATGCTCAAGATCACGTACTTAACATAGCGAAAGAGACAATAGCTTGTTTGCTCAGCAGAGGTGTAGCCAAGAATTTCCTGGAAATAGTAAAAGAGATTGCAGTCAAGGCCAAACCCGTGAAGATAGTCTTTGTAGGAGTTAACGGTGTCGGCAAAACAACAACCATAGCTAAGGTAGCCTACAAGCTAGTCAAAAACTCTCTAAAGCCTGTAATAGTTGCGGCTGATACGTTCCGTGCAGGTGCTCAAGAACAGCTTAAGAAGCATAGCGCAAACCTGGGAATACCGTTCATAGGGGGTAAGTACGGTTCTGACCCAGCCTCCGTAGCATTCGATGGCATAAACTATGCGCGTAGAAATGGTCTTGATGTTGTCTTGATCGATACTGCCGGGAGGATGCATGTAGATGTAGATCTCATGAACGAGCTCAAGAAGATTGTCCGCGTTGTTAATCCACATATGAAGGTGTTGGTTGTAGATGCATTGACGGGCAACGATGCTATTGAGCAGGCCAAGTTTTTTGACGAAGCTGTAGGTGTTGATGGCGTCATACTCACCAAGGTAGATGCTGATGTAAAGGGCGGTGCTGCGCTTAGCGTTATAGTGGGCATAGGCAAGCCAATATACTATATAGGTATAGGGCAAGAGTACGATGATTTGATTGAATACGAGCCTGACATAATACTAGATAGGCTTTTTAGGTAGATAATGTAGAATGTGATTAGCTTGACCCAAGCGCTATAGTGCGCTAACGGTGCTAGGCCATGTCGAGAAAAACGCTAGAATACCTCAAGGATATTAGAAAGGTCCTGGAACTAGCGGAAAAACCCGAGGGATCTGAGTTTAAAAATATATTCAAACTTGTTACGCTCGGGTTCATAGCAGTAGGGGGTCTCTCATTCGGGCTGAGTTTTCTCATAACGACTCTACTCAACATGTTTGGAGTTGGATTGCAATAGGGTGTAATAACAATGACTGTAAACCCTGGAGAGGCCGAGCAAAAACCATCAACAACTACCCCTTCTAGGAACACGCTGTTCATAGTAAGGACTACGGCAGGACAAGAAATTAATGTAGCCCTACTCATTGAGACCAGGACAAAGGCAGGCAATATACCGTTATATTCGATTCTAGCATTGCCGAACCTCAAGGGCTACGTGGTGATAGAGGCTAGGGGATTGCACAGTGTTTACGAGGCCATAAGAGGGCTGAAGCACGTTAAGGGGCGTGTTTCTGGAACTCTTAGGTGGGATGATCTAGAGGCTGCTGTAAGACCTAAGCCGATGATAGAGCTGCTATACGTGGGGGCTGATGTAGAGGTTGTCGCAGGCCCATTCAGGGGTATGAAAGCGAAGGTAACAGCTATAGATAAAACTCGTAACGAGGTTTCGCTTAATATTTTAGAGGCGAACTATCCACTCACAATTACAGTCCCGGTGGACTATATTAGGTTGTTAAAGGGTGAAAAGTAGGTATGGCCAGGATAAAGGTAGTAAAAACACAAATAAGAGGAGGCGAGGCCAAGGCTGAGCCTCCGCTAGGTCCTGCAATAGCAGATGCAGGTCTAAACGTAAGCGAGGTTATAGATAAGATAAACAAAGTTACGGAAAGCTTCAAGGGACATACTGTAACAGTCAAGCTGATCATAGACCTTGATAAGAAGAGTTACGATATAGACGTAGAGCTTCCGACTATCACAAGCTTACTACTGAGCGCCGCAGGCGCCTCAGAGCCTTCCGGAGATCCTATGCATAAGAAGGTCGGCAATATAAGTTTTGAGGACATTATAAAGGTAGCTATTCTAAAGAAGCCGGAGCTCACAGCAAAGTCGTTAAAGGCTGCAGTGAAGACGGTCCTTGGTTCGGCTAAATCCATAGGCCTTACAGTTGATGGTAAGGATCCTAAGGAAGTGAGTAAGCAAGTTGATCAAGGCTTATATGACGAAATCCTTAAACGTTTTGAACAAGAGTGGCTGAGCAGGTGATATTAGCTCATGAGTGCAGATATCGAGGGGCTTAGACCTAGGATAAGAACAGCCATAGAACTAGCGTTAAAGACTAAAAAACCGTGGAAATTTGTCCAGAGCATAGAGCTGATACTCACGTTTAAGGGCATCGACGTCAAGAGGCAGCAGGAGTTTAGGTTTAGGGACGATATAGAGCTTCCTCACGGCCCGGGTAAGGAGCCTAGGGTATGTCTGGTGCTTGAAGATGAGCTGGCATCAAAATATGAAGGTCTTGTACACATGGTCATACCGCGGAGTAGGCTAGACACTATTACAAAGAAGGAGGCTAAGAAAATAGCCCAGAGCTGTGATTTCATGCTTGTAAGAGCAACCCTGATGGGTCAAGTGGGAAGAATTCTTGGACCTGCTCTCGGTCCTAGAGGAAAGGGACTTGTTCCCATACCGGTAAATGCCGATGTTGTTGCCTTTGTTGAGCGGTACAAGAAAAGGGTGATGCTAAGATCCAAAGAACAGCCATGGGCTGGGTGCAGGATAGGAACAGAGAACATGTCAATAGAACAGCTTGTGGATAACGCCATGGCTGTGCTCCACTATGTTGAGGAAAAGATCAAAAGACCTTTAGTGCAAACTGCAAGGATATACGTAAAGACTACCAGTAGCCCTGCTATAGAGGTGTAGGCTATGAAGGCTAAGTTCCGTGCCCAGCTGGAAACCCTTATAAAGACCTACAACCTAGCCAAAGGCAAACCCGAAGAAGAGCACGTAAGGCCTTCTATACAGAAAAAGAAGCTCATAATCGAAGAGGCGAAGAAGCTTCTAACATCCTACAGAACCCTCATATTACTCGATAACACAGCTACTCCAACAAAAGTATACAGGTATATTAGGCAAAGATACGGCGACATATTCTACCTTAAAATGATTAAGAGCACCCTGCTCATCAGAGCCATGCGAGAACTAGGTCTTCCAAATGCTGATGAGCTCGTAAAGTACTTGAGCGGCTCCAACATGTTGCTATTTACTAATTTAAATCCGTTCGAAGCCAAGCTCCTCCTAGACAAGATTAACGTTACTCATAAAATAAATCCAGGAGAAAAAATAGAGCACGAGATAGTTGTACCACCAATCAGAACCGATCTAAAGCCTGGCCCCATCATGAGCCTCTTCGGCAGACTCAGAATACCCATACAAGTTAGGGATGGCGTTATCTGGATAACGAAAGAGTCTACCCTGGCAAAGGCAGGCGATGTTGTGACACCGGAGCTTGCTTCACTATTCGATAAACTAGGTATAGAGCCTAAGATCATCAAGCCCAAGATAAAGGTAGCATACGAAAAGGGTCTTGTCGTTCCCCCGGACCAGCTAGTAGTAGATGTCGAAGGAACGAGAAACAATGTTGCTGAAGGGGTAAGGCGCGCGCTATCGCTTGCTGTAGAGCTGGTTATACCGGAGCCCGATATCGTCAAGCTAGCTCTATCAAGAGCATACCTAAGAGCGTGTGGTCTAGCCGTAGAGCTAGGGGTAATGTCCAAGGATACAGCGCCGATGGTTATATCTGCTGCACTTAGAAAGGCGTACACCCTCGCCTCGGTCTTGGCGCAGAAGGTTCCAGACCTAGTATCTATTGTTCCGCAAGCTACGCCCCAACCTCAGCAAGCGGCCGAGGAGAAGGCTGAAGCCCCAAAGGAGGAGAAAAAGGAAGAAAAGTCAGAAGTTGCAGAAGAGCAGCTTGCTGAAGGTTTGAGCGCCCTCTTCGGCTAGCGACTTTTTAGAATAAAACAGGTTTTACACCTCTATATTTGCATGCCTACTTCTAAGCTCTTCTTCATTCTTACTCAATCTTACCATGAGTTCCGCTATAACAGAATCCAAGAATACCACAGCGCAATCCTCAAACAGTGTTCCTAGCGGAGCTAGTGGTTCATGTATCCCTAGGACCTGTCTAGCAAAATAGTCCTCGACATCGCTAATCTTTGTACGCCCAGGAACCTCCACAACAATGTCGGCTAGCTTTGCAAGTGGCGAATCGGCATAGGAAGTTACAGCCACCACAGTGGCTCCCACACGCTTAGCCGCTTCAACCGCTGTAACTATTAGGGCTGTTCTACCAGATCCCGATATTGCAACAACTACATCGCCTTCGTTTACAGGCGATACTATAGTGTCTCCTAAGACATACACGTCAAAACCCAAATGCTTTAGCCTAAGAGCAAAAGCTCTTCCAACAAGACCGCTCCGTCCTGCACCAACAACGAGAACCTTCTTCGAGCTACCGTAAGCTTTAATCAGTTCTTCTACAAATCTGCTTACCTGACTCGGCTTAAACACTGCTAGAGAATTAATTATAAAGTTTGCTATTTGGAGATACGCCTTGTAAAATGTTGGAAGTTCTTTAGCTATATCTAGTATCTCCAATTCTAGCACCTGGAGTTAATCCTATACGCAAGCTTGTTATGTGCAAGCTTATAAGTTATGTAATATATGAAATCCTAACAATCAGAAACGTATTCAATCATTTAGTCCCAAAACAGGTCGACATTAGCGCAATGTCCGCTAAGGCGATAAAGCTTAATAAGCTCAACGCAAAGCATATATCCCGGATGAGCCGCCGTAGCTCAGCACGGTAGAGCGCCGGCCTTGTAAGCCGGTGGTCGCGGGTTCAAATCCCGCCGGCGGCTCCAAATACAAACACAGAATCGTTGTTTTCAATGGAAATCTTGCCGACTCTTATCAATGTTTTAATTTCTCGGAGTAAAAAACACCGACCGAGATGGTCTTGACTAGCTCAGCGTATATCGAGGGATTGTTAACGTTTCCAAGCTTAGCAAAAATTGCTGGGTATATGCTATTAAGAAACAAGTAAAATGTTCTCGAAATCCGAACTAGCAGATAGTTTTATGATAATTACTTGAAGAGGTTTCCCTGCCAATTTAAAGACCCCTGGTAAATTTCAAGCTGTGAGTAGCTTTAAAGTCAGATCGTTTTGTATGTTCTGGTTAAGCATATTGAGGTCTATATCGTTTGGGATTAGCATTCTAGTTTTGTTGACAGAACTTCATTTTTCATTTTCTCTGCAAAGCCCCCGAGCCTCTCGGCTATTTCAGGGTACTTTATTCCAAGTATTCGGAGTGCTAGTAAAGCGGCGTTTTTTGCATTACCAATTGCAACAGTTGCAACTGGAACACCATAGGGCATCTGAACCATCGATAAGAGCGAATCTAGACCGTTCAAGTATTTAGATGGTATTGGAGCGCCGATGACAGGTATGTGTGTTAGCGATGCCACTACTCCGGGTAAGTGTGCTGCTCCCCCTGCACCTGCGATTATCACTTCTATACCTCTTTCACTAGCTGTTTTAGCGTATTCAATAGCAGCCTCAGGGCGTCCTATGCGCTGAGATCACTCTAGCTTCAACCTCCACACCAAATTCTTTTAGTAGCTCGACTGCTTCTCTCATATACTCCCAATCACTTTTACTCCCCATTACAACCGCTACCTTAGGCATATCGTAACACCTTACTATTAGACTGACCCTAAGTATAAATAATGCTAATGCTTAAAGTGTTGTAATGTTCTTACCTTTTTTATTGTACCTGTAAAGCGACCGGCTAGCGACATCACATTGTGTATACTTTGGACTCTACTCAATACAGCTACTTTGCATGTAGGCTCTTGCACTTTGTTATGGTAATAGCATGTAAATACGCTGAAAAGCCTCAACGTAAATGCCCAAAACTAGGTAAAACATGTATACTCTACTTAGTCTTGAAAGTTTGTATTGTTTGAACATAGAATACCTCGTTACAGTATATCCTTGGAAAGCCCTTACTTCCTGGATAGATGTGCTTCTCTGCTACCTATTTAAAGAGGTTGCCCAGATTACATATGTCCATATATCATGGTGAAAATGTTTATATATATGTCCAGCATATTATGTATAGTGAATGTACAAATAGCGGTGTACTATAGTGAGTGACATTACAAGNNACATCAAGAATAAGAATATAAAGTGGGTCCACCTTTGGTTTACCGATCTGCTTGGAGGTCTTAGACAGGTAACAGTATCCAGCAAACTAATAGATCCTAGTGTTTTTGATAGAGGTTTGAATAAACTTGATGGTAGCAGTGTCAAGGGGTTCAGCACTATAGAAGATAGCGACCTGATGCTGAAACCTGTTGCAGAGACCTTTGCTGTAATACCCTGGGAACCCGGGGTAGCCCGGTTCATATCTAGGATATACAAAAACTCTAGCAGATACTCAAAGGATCCGAGGTATGTAGCGGAAAAGCTCGATCAAAAGCTTGGTGAAAATAATCTCAAACTGTTCTCAGCTGCCGAGCTTGAGTTCTTCGTATTCGACAAAGTAAGCGTTGCACTGAATGGGTGGAACCAGCATCTAGAAATCCTGAGTAGTGAAGGTTTTTGGAGTGCTCAAGCTCCGTTCAACAGAGCTAAGGATGGTTACTATACCCCGTTTCCCAAGGATAGGTTTGAGTATTTCAAAAGAGAAGTTGCTGAGGTCCTAGAAAACTACTTCAATATCGAAGTAGAGGCTTTTCACCATGAGGCAGCAGGAGTTTCACAACACGAGCTAAACTTCAGGGGTGGAACAGCAGTATATGTGGGTGATGCCGTTCAGACTATAAAATATGTTGTAAAGGCTCTTGCCTACCAGAGAGGCTGTATAGCAACATTCATGCCCAAACCGATATATGGCGATAATGGATCCGGAATGCATATACATGTGAGTATTTGGAAAGACCGCACCAACTTATTCTATGACCCAAGCGATGAGTATGCAGGCTTAAGCCAGTTTGCAAGGTATTTCATAGGGGGTTTGATAGAGCATGGAAGAGCCCTATCGGCTATTGTAAGTCCTACTGTCAATAGCTATAAACGGCTGGTACCCGGCTACGAGGCTCCAGTCTACCTAGTTTGGAGCAAGGCGAACAGGAGTGCAGCTATAAGGATACCCTCTCAATTTAGAAACGGCGATAGTGTACGTGTAGAGTACCGACCACCTGACCCCAGTGCCAATCCATATCTAGCCGTAGCGGCAATAGTTATGGCAGGACTGGATGGAGTAAACAAGAAAATAGATCCAGGGGATCCTGTGGACGAGAATGTGTACAAAATGACACCATCGAGAAGAAGAGCCCTTGGAATAACAGAGCTACCGCGATCACTCGAAGAGGCCTTGGATGAGCTGGAATCTGATAACGAGTGGTTAAAACCTGTTTTCGATGACGACCTGATAAAAACCTACATAGAGGTCAAGAGAAACGAATGTAGAAAGATCTCGTCTTATCCAACACCAGCAGAAGTCTACTACTATATCGATGTGTAGGTGCAGAACGGTGTATCCATATCAAAAATCTGGATTTTGGTGCTTTCTTCACTGTATTATATCTCCGCTGTTGATCTTTGCTTCGTAACCTGGGTACATGCTTAACATATCTTTGAATTTTCTTGTTCTCAAGTATGATATAAATGCTTCTACTGTCTTCTTAGACTCTAAACTACTCTTTATTTATAGCAAAATCGTATTCTTCCCACGTTAACGGAATGTAATCAAGTCCGTATAGCCTAGCCGCATATTCAATACAAACACCTAGATCGGCCCTTCCCTGAGCTATGGCTGCTGCAACACCTGTGTGGCTTGAAACTTCGTATGTATACCCTCTTATCTTACTAGTGAATTCTTCAAAACTCATACCAATATTCTCTGCTATTTTATTTAGCGCTATATCTATGAATACTCTTGTCCCCGACCCTTTGTTTCTGTTTACAAATCTTACGTCCGTTCTTAGAACATCCTCTAAGCCCTTGATATTCTTTGGGTTCCCATGTCTAAAGGCAAGCACGAGCTTCCTTTTGTACCCTGCAACAAGCACAACGTTACTATACTGTTTTACGTATTTAACATTATAGGTCTTTGAGTCAGGATCCAGTAGATGTATTGGTGCTATATCTCCATAACCTTTGGAGATATTGATGAGCCCCGCTAATGAACCCACGGGTATAAACCTGCACCGAGATAGAATGCCGGCTTTGCTGACTATAGTTTGCAGTATTATGTCATGGCTACCGATTATTACAGCCTCCGGGATTTCATATCTAAGAAGTACTACATCGACCTCTGCCCCTTCATCAACTATCTCGATTCCTCTCCGTATTACAGCAAAGGCATTGGCCCTTAGCATAGTCGATATATTGCCTGAACGGTGCTGTATAGGAATTGCTACGAACCCCGTTCCTTTATTAACCAGCACGACAGGAACGTAGAGATCCTTACCCACATCTTTCCTTATTCTCTGCGCAATTCTGGCCCTGATACCGTACCATGTGGAAGGAGTCTCAACACCGCTTAACCTGTCAACAATATAGCGTAACAATGTTACTGCACGTGATGCTGCAGAAAAAGGAAACCCGGGCAATCCTACGACAAGCTTGTTGTTCACAACGCCTACAACTGTAGGCTTGCCTGGCTTGACTTCGAGCCCGTGGACTAAAACTTCGCCCAGCTTATCAATAACCCGATAGACTATATCTCCAACACCTGCGGATGTACCTCCTGATGTGACAACTATGTCATACCTGTCTATAGAGCTCCTTATTGTGTGCTCCAAAACACCTTCATCATCGGGCAAAACGCCTGCGTAATCTACGACCAGATTAAGCGATCTCAGGTATGCTGTCACAGCATACCCGTTGTAGTCATAGATCTTACCATAGTCAAGCTTACCGGCCGGGTTCAACTATTTCATTACCTGTCGGAAATCACTAGAGCTCTAGGCCTTAGATACACATCAATAGATTTATAACCTAAGGCTGCTAGAAGACCTACTTCAAACGGTCCTAACCTCGTGCCCCTGGGAAGCACGAGCTCTCCTTGAGCAATATCGGTCCCGGCAATGCTTATATTCTCCTGCGGAGCGACGGATTTAAGTATCAGCACATGCGCATCTTCTCTATGTGTAAACTCCTCCATAACTACAGCATTGCTTCCACGTGGAATTGGTGCACCCGTAGCTATTTCAACAGCCTCTCCCGAACCAACATCATACTTAGGTTCTTCTGCAACACCAACGCTTCCTATCACCTTTAACTTGACTGGTCTTACCTCCGATGCACCATAGGTATCCTCAGCTCTAACAGCATAACCATCAACCTCAGATCTATCAAAAGGTGGATAGTCTATAAGGGCATACACATCTGTGGCTAACACTCGGCCCAGCGATTCCAAGATATCCACAGTCTCTACTCCATGGGGTCTTAGATCGACCTTTTGCTCAATAATTTTTATGGCTTCTTCCAAAGGCATGAGGGCATGAAAGATCTTACGCCTACTCATTGCCAAACACCTAGGGTTTCTCTATACAAGCTCTACTTCAACAACCTGATCTTTATCGAACCCCTCGATATTCGGCGGTATAACGAGAATGCCATCGCTATCTAGCAAGGTTGAAATGGTTCCAGACCCCGATACTGCTACAGGTTCAGCACAGATTTGGTCTAAACATCTAAGTAGTTTTACCCGTACAAAAGATGTATAGCCAACAACGTTAGCTATTCTCTTGGTGAGCTTGGCCATGACTGTTCTCCTCGGTATGACCATCCCTATGACTTTCTCCATAACAGGCAAGGCAAAATATTTGAGACCGATAAAAGAAGCCACGGGAAACCCCGACAGCATAAATACGGGCTTCCCATTAACTATACCCCCACTTGTGGGTCTACCAGGTCTCATAGCAATGCCCCTTACAATAATCTTGCCGCCGGCTTCTTCAACCGCATCAAGAGTTAAATCATGTGCAGAGGGACCCGCCCCTCCTGTAGTTATAACAGCATGGCACATCTCTACGGCCTTTTCTACTGCTACTCGTATTCTACTACGAGAATCCTCTACGAACCCCATATAGATAGGGTCTAAGAATCCCAACGACTTGATGTACGTGATTATTAATGGCCCTGTAGAGTTGTACGTTAGTCCTCTCCTGAAAACCTCCTCCCGACCTATACTGCCGGGCTCTACTACTTCGCTTCCTGTACAAACCACACATATACGAGGTCTTTCATAAACCTCAATGCTGCCTATACCCAGTGTGGCAAGAGCCGCTACATGTTTTGGTTCTATGAGTGTACCGCGCTTAATAATAACTTTACCCCGCTGTATATCCTCGCCCTGTAGAGCTACATTGGTATACCGACCTACGCTTCTTGTCACATATATGGCGTTTCCTTCTTCGACAACATCCTCTACCATTACAACTGCATTAGCTCCTAAAGGAAGAGGCATACCAGTAGATATCTTTGCGGCTTCTCCAGATCCTATGGCTAGCCTAGGTTCTCCTGGTCTTACCTCGCCAACAACCCTAAGTATTATGGGATTAAACTCCGATGCACCATAGGTATCCTCAGCTCTAACAGCATAACCATCAACTGCACTTCTATCAAAGAATGGAATATCGCTTTCTGCTACAATATCCCTTGAAGCTATCCGATATATGGAGTCTAGAAGAGATACGGTCTCGGATCTAAGCACCAGCTTTATCTCGCTAGCCATTCTCTCTATAGATTGCTCCAAAGGCATTAGCTTCTCGAGTTTCTTGCCCATAGCTTTAGACCTAACACGCTAGAGCGCTGTAGGTTGTTAGTATTGGTGTGTCAGTAAAAAGCTTCATTTAAACCGTGTCCTTGGTACGGCACATTTAAATTTGTTTACCATCTCATCTCGACGAATATCTTAGAAATGTTATTGAGTTTTAAGCTGGGTCTAGTCACATAATAGTCGGTGATAGAATGCCTCTAGTGTTAGACTTAACAGGAGAAAACGTCACATGCGTTGAACATCCGATAGTAAAGGTAGTCAAAACTCTCAATGAAATACAAGAGAGCGAGGTTGTCGTTATCGTAAGTAAAGACGATATACCATCTGTTAAAATATTAGAAATGATTGCTGAAAAAATGAAGTTTAGAATTACAGAAGTATCGGAAGACAACAACGTCATCAAAGCTAAGCTCGTTAGAGAAACGTCGAAATAGGCATCTGCATTCGCTACATGCATAGTATAGTCTTGAAAACTATAGGTTAAACCTCTACCAATCAAGAACTTTGTTCTAATCCTGTGGCAACATATTTGAGGATCCAGATGACCAGCACATAATTTTATCTATCCGGATTTCCACCTAGTTTTAGAGGTAGAAGCAGTAATGGACATCCCAACCTTAATAACCCTGCTATTCGCTTTACTGATTCTGATCGTTATTTTAGCGAAGCATATACGCATTATAAGAGAATGGGAGAGAATCATAGTTCTAAGGTTGGGTCGCTACCAAGGTGTTAAAGGCCCCGGTCTCGTGTTTCTCGTACCATTTATAGATAAGGGAATAATTGTCGATTTGAGGGTCACTACTATTGATGTACCGAAGCAAGAGGTTATAACAAAAGATAATGTAACGGTAACCGTAGATGTTGTTGTCTATTATCGCATTGTGGATCCCGAAAAAGCTGTATTAAGAGTAAAAGACCCACACTACGCTATAGCATTGTTAACCCAGTCATCAATAAGAGATGTCATAGGCCAGGTGGATCTTGATACCCTACTTTCCCAGAGAGAAACAATAGGAAAGACCATACAGTCCATTGTAGACACTATTACAGAGCCGTGGGGTATTAAGATATCTATACTCACACTTAAGTCTGTGGAACTGCCTCAAGGACTCGTAAGGGCTATGGCCAAACAAGCTGAGGCCGAAAGGCTTAGGAGAGCTAGAATAATAGAAGCCGAGGCTGAAAGAGAAGCCGCTAAGATATTAGTTGAAGCAGCCTCGCTATATCAATCATATCCTGTGGCTCTAAGACTAAGAGAGCTGCAAACATATACTGATATAGCTAAAGAACGTAACCTCATAGTAATAACAGAGACCCCTCTTAAGGAGCTAACATCTGCATCAGCTCTCGCCCTGGCTATCTCAAGAAAGGAGACCGTGCAGGAACCAGAACATGAAAAACAGTAGAGCATTTTTCCTATCTTTAATATTTGTTGTGCTTACCATACTAAGCATGCTCCTACTCTATCCAGGTGCTCTGCCCAGGGTTATTGGCAGTGACGGTGTCAACAACTACGCCCTTTTGATTCGCATCGAAGGTTACACTTCGCTAATCGACACACCTGTTCAGGAATATGTTGCAAACGCTATCAAAACGGCTGAAGATCGCAGAGTTCCATTGGTGATACACCTCGATACTTATGGTGGTTACCTAGACCCGGCACTCAATATAGCGAACATGCTTTTAGAAAGCAAAGTCCCCGTAATAGTGTACGTACACAGCAAGGCTTATAGCGCTGGTACTCTGATAGCGATGGCCTCGCACATCATAGCCATGAGAAATAGTGCGGTAATAGGCGCTGTCCAGCCTGTATCTATTAACCCTTTAACGGGTGAAGTGGTTTTCATAAACGAGACTAAGGTCGTGAACCCAATAATAAAGACCCTGGAATTGTGTGCAGAGCAGAGAAATAGGAATATATCTCTTGTTAGAAGGTTTGTCTATGAAAATTTAGTACTGTCAGGCTCTGATGCTATTCGTTTGAACATAGCTAACTATATTGTAGAATCCCTAGACGATCTTCTAGAGACCATTCAAGGTGTCAAGGTGAATATTTCAGGTACTACATGGATACTAAAAATTGATCGTTTCGAGTATCTAGCACCGACTATTGATATCTATGTTGAGATTTTGCTCAGGAACTCTATAGTTAATTCAATATTATTCTTCATAGGATTATTTGGAACTCTTGCCCTCATAACTAGTGGCAAGCTAGAGCTCTTACCCCTGACGCTAATCCCCTTGCTACTTTCACTTGTGGATAGCGACCTTGGAGGAAATATTATCTCTATGGCTTTAATAGCCCTGGGAGCTATACTACTGTTCATAGAGATATTCGTGTTGCCAGGATTTGGTGTAATAGGTGCTTCTGGTATAGTTGCTCTCATAGCTGGTATGCTCCTGCTACCATTGCCCATGTTTTCGTACTATGTAGATATAGTAACTCTATGGCGAGCCATTGCTGTTTTGGCCTCAACACTAGGAGGGCTCTTTATCGTAGTCATATACAAATCATTTAAAGCCATTAGAAGTCCAAAAAGAGTCTCATACTCACCCGATAAAGCCATTACTGGTAGAGCTGTTGATAGGCTAGCTCCAGGCAAAAAAGGTTATGTAATGATTGATGGCGAGCTTTGGGAAGCCGAAAGCGATGACATTATCGAGTCCGGCGAAGAAGTTGAAATTGTAGAACGTAAGAGGACTCCTAGTTAAAGTAAGGAAAAAAAGATACCGGCAATAATGACTAGGTGAGAGAGTTCTATAAGACCCTTTAAACTATATAATGCCACACCAGAGTTTAGTATTAAGGGCTAGGTACATGCTTCCAGTCAACCCCCGAGATCTACAGAAACAGTTGAGACAATTAAAGAAACTTGGCGTTAAAATAGAGCAAATCGAAGGTGCAAAAAACGCGTCTATAGAGTTAAGAGATAAAAAACTGATCCTTGAGAATCCTGAAGTGTTTGTCGTAGAGTTTGGGGGGGCAGAAAATGTTTTACATTGTAACCAAAGACATACGTGAAGAAGCCCTAACAATAGAGCAAGCACTAGCTCCAAACGTAGACACTATACCGTCTGTAGTAAACATATCTGATGAGGATATACAATTCGTTGCAGAATATGCTGGGGTTTCAAAAGAAAAAGCTAGGGATGCTATCTTTAGAGCTGGTGGTGACATAGCTAAGGCAATAGAATTATTAGAGCAGGAGAAGAGATCTTGAGGCTTAGTTATACAAAGCTGTATGCTTATCTAAGCACCTGCATATCGATTTTAATGTTTCCAATGTTGTTGCGTTATCTAGGTAACTATACTTTGCATGAAGAAACTGGTCAGCTACTTCACTTAGCCGTTCAACTAGATCCTTACCACAAGAAGTCAAGGCTTGGACATATAGGTCAGGGTCGGTTCCAATAATATTCCTAATAATGATTAGCAAGTATCTTATGAAATAGTAATCACTCCTCAACACCACAGCATCGAGCTCTTCATAGTTTTTACACAGACGAAGAAACCACTTCAAACGTGTCAGTGCTTCAGATGCCGACAATACCAACGGCCACCTCAATCCAAGCCTTCTGATCTGGTTTAACTGTTCAAAGTTTTTATGCCCAATTTATATGTACATGAAATGGTATGACAAGTTCCAGGCAGGTTGGTCAAAACAAAGAACTCTTGATACAACACCGGGGAATCGCAATGAATCCCGGAAGAAGCTTACATATGGCGTATCCTAAACCTTGCGGCATTATTGCTATACTAACAGACTTTGGTCTCGAGGATCCCTATGTTGCAGCTATGAAGGCTGTAGCCCTAGATATATGTCCTAGTACGAAAATCGTTGACATTAGCCACAATATCAAGAGCTTCGATATAGAAACAGCCGCACTGACCCTCTACATGGTATATAGATACTTTCCTAGGGGGACAATCTTTGTAGTTGTAGTGGATCCGGGCGTCGGAAGCAGCAGAAGGGCCATTACCATACTTTCGTCGAACTATATTTTCGTGGGCCCCGATAATGGTGTTCTATTTCCTTCGGCCAAGGATGACGGGATAATCGCCGTGAAACTAGTTGAAAATGATAGATACTTTAGAAAGCCTGTTTCACGGTAGAGATATATTCATGCCTGTTGCCGCCCACTTAGCATGTGGTGCAGATTTCGATAGTATTGGAAGGGATCTTCCTGCAGACTCTTTAAACAAAGCGGACATAGCTACAGACTATGTAAGGGTTCTAGGTGAGTGCGTAGAACTTAGGGTGGTTCACGTAGATAAATTTGGCAACTTAATGCTATCGATAAGATTTGGACAACTAAAACAACTACTCAACGTAGATATGAAGGATAAAGTCGCCATAATTGTGGACGACAAAAAACACATAGCAGAGGTTACAGAGGTGTTCTCGATGTTACCAAAGGGCTCACTAGCACTATATGAAAACAGCTTTGGATTTGCAGAACTAGCGGTAAACCAAGGCTCTGCGAAGGACTTGATAAATATCGATAAGGGCTCTACTATAAGGATCTGCAAGTAAATCGTAATATAAAGGGGCCGGGGGTGGCCCGCCCCGTGCACATTCAACCCCGGTACAGCGGGGCGATTTTTGCACGGGCCACCGGGTCGTATACGTATTCCGGTTTATAAGTAAAAAAGCTTACTCTTGCAAAACATATGTACGGTGATGAATGACTCCAATTCGGATACGTACGGGTGAAGAGCTCAACCCTTTCTGATCGCAAAATATGGCACACTAATTGTCCTTTGAGCACATTGGCGTTGCTAACTATATTAACTCTATGACTATATAACGGATATGGTTCGAATTATGCTGAACATAATGTTGCTAAGAACGGAGGGAGTAGAAGATTTTGTATACCTTTCCTGTGCCAATGCCTTGAAGGAAGTCTTCGATGATATACATGTTGAGCTTTCTAGAGAATCAGTGAAAACCCCCGGTTATCCATACAATGCTCGTAGAGGGCAGTATAACGCAGAGGGCTTTGTATACTATGCATCTAGTTTCTCTAGACCTGGGTTCTATGTATTGCTACTAGCGCATGTAGACGCCTATGTACCCGGGCTAAACTTTGTTTTTGGTCTTGCCATACCTTCTCTAAGGGCAGCAGCAGTATTTACTCATAGACTGAAAATTAACGTAAATACTGAAAGGTACTTACTGAGAGTACAGAAAGAAGTTATTCACGAGCTTGGACATCTACTAGGATTGGCGCATTGTGTTATGCCCAGCTGTGTCATGAAGTTCAGCAACTCTGTTTTCGAAGTAGATAAAAAAGAGCTCGTTTTCTGCTCCAAATGTGCGTCAGTTCTTCTCGAGCGGGGCTACAGATTGAAACTTTTCTAGGCGGTATAACGTGGTATAACAAAACAAAGCCTATGTTGATTTGATTATCGAGATGCCATTACGGATATTTTCTTTAGTTCTTCAACAAACACCTCGATATCATTGATGTCGTTGTATACGTAGAAACTTGCCCTAGCCGTGCCTCTTTTAAGACCTAAGTGTATATGCAATGGTTGTGCACAGTGAAATCCTGCTCTTATTGCAATATTATTCATAGATAGGAGTGTTGCAACAACATGTGGGTCAATACCATGTAAATTAAAAGATACTAACCCGCCGCGCATACTAGCGTCTCTAGGCCCTACAATTGATACCCTGTCCTCTAGCTCTTCCTGCATACGTTTGATGGCATAGTCGGTCAGCATTTTCTCGTGGTCTCTAACATTCTCCATACCTAGATTACTGAGATATTCTACTGCCCTAGCCAACCCAATGCCTGCCGCAATGTTTGGAGTGCCAGCCTCAAATTTCCATGGAAGCACTGCATACTTTATATTCTTACTTACGATTGCTCCATTCTGCACCGTAATCTCAACACTTTCTATCATATCCCCTCCGTACACAGCTGGGCTCAGCATCTTTAGAAGATCCTCGCGCCCCCATAGAACCCCTATGCCTGTGGGTCCAAGCATTTTATGTCCACTAAAGACGAGAAAGTCTACACCTAGACTCTTCACGTTTATAGGCATGTGCGGAACGGATTGTGCACCATCCAGGATTATTATTGCATCAGATTCTTGTCTAACTATTTTTACAATTCTATCGACATCGTTTATGGTTCCCAGAACATTTGATACATGGGTAAACGATACCACCTTAGTCCTACGGGTTACGAGCTCTGAAAGTTGGTCATATTTCAAAGTGCCATTTGGCGTGACCTCTACAAATTTTATGTTCAGATTTCTCAGTTCCGCTAATCTAATCCATGGAAGCATGTTGCTGTGGTGCTCCATGACTGTTACTACGATTTCGTCTCCCTGCTGTAGGTGGTTAAGGAGAGCGTATGCCAGCATGTTTATCGAGTCGGTAGTGTTCTTAGTAAATATTACTTCATACCACTTGGCGGCACCAATAAACTTGGCTACTATCGCATGTGCTTCTTCGAACATTTCGGTAGCCTTAACGCTTAGCCTGTAAACTCCCCTGTGTATATTAGCGTTAAAGTTAGTGTAGAAATCGCGAATAGCCTCAATTACATGTACAGGTTTATGTGTAGTAGCTGCATTATCCAGATATACAAGATCTGGGTTAGATCTGAATATGGGAAAATCCTCTTTTATCTTAGCTACTTTTAACACTCTATATCACCCAGCTTCATCGATGCTAACCGTGCTTTGCTGTTGCATACATAACAAAAGCAACTTATAAACAATGCAAAACTTTATCTCCATTGTCGACCTGGTGAGCTCGCTGATTCTTGCAAATGTCATAATCATTAACACAGTACTATACAGTATATCAGCTGAGGATAATCATATCATCATATCAATTCGGCTCTTCTTCATCATCCTTAGTCGAAATAAGCAGGGAAGTTTCATAAATTGGTTTATTGCTTTATCTACCTTAAATAAGATGTTGATCATCGAGTTCGGACGTCACACGTTTTGCATTATTTTCTATTAAATGAAATTCTATACCCTTCGACCTTAGTATTTTAACATGATGCTTTAGGTGTACTGCAAACATTCTCTGCCATTCAGTATCGTCGTTTACAATTACATGAACCTTCAGGCTCCGCCTAGCTCTAGAAGCCAGCAACACGAACTCAATAAGCGTGTACACTAGTGTCTTTACCAGCTCGGGACGATACAATGTAAATGTTTCGAACTGAGAAAATGGGTATGTATCCAAAAGGTGTTTGGGCACTATCCCAAGTACAGGATGATATAAATATATATCGTAAGAACTTGAAGCAGTGATTTCGATACATCTTTCATTGCTTGGAGTATGTACAGGCTCGGCAGTATAGTAATGGCTTGTTTCGTACGGTCTTCTTAATGGTATAAAGACTATGTGTTCTTTCTCTGGCGTCATGTTCTCAATGATCTTTCTCCGGGGTATCAATATCTTGGGATTATAAACAGAGTCCTCGGATACTATGAATACTCCTTTACCTCGAGGCTTGCTATAAGGCGCTCTGGAGTATATGTAGGCAAGGTACTTCTTTACTGCTTCAAAAGCTCTTCTACCTGCAGGATGGGCCCTAGCTTTCTCTTCTAAGTATTCCCAAAGCCTACCTTCTTTTATACATTCTTTTATTTCTTTTAACTCTGCATAAAGTGTGTATAAGTTGTGCAAAGCAAGCAGCTTCGTTACCTCATTACCCGGTATTTCGCGCAGTTCTTCAGCAGTATATTTAGAACATATAGGACATGAGCATGGTAGATACTGAAGCTCGTCTAATCTATATGTAGCACGTCTTGTTATATACCTCTTATCTTTTGCGTATAATATGTAACTTGCTGAATCCATGAGATCGACGCCGAGTGCCACCACAAAGGGTATGATCAAGGGATGGCCGGCTCCAAAGAGGTGAAGAGGGCGTGAAGGCTCAACAGATGATCGTACAGTGTAGACCATATCGACTACTTTGTCCAGTATGTAGTTTTCCAATAGTGTTGTGGGACTCCCAAGAGCATATATGCTATAACCATAGCCGAATATTTCTGTAGACCTTCTAGCATAATAACTAAGAACATCAAGATGCGTGCCTCCCTGGATTGGTAGTACCCAAAGAGTCTCCCTGCAACTATTTATTATATCGGAAACCTCAATTGCTCTATTCAACGTTATTTCGGCACTTTTCAATGCATTTTCGCGTGTAACATAGTAAGGTGTTGGCATGTCTAGTATAACACCTATATCGCTTCCGATGTCGCACTGATACTGAACTATTTCCCTATTTGACGTCTCTACATGTCCGTATCTCAGTATCTGATAAGCGCCGGAGTCTGTCATTATAATTCCATCAAAATTTAGTCTCTCATGAATGCTTTCAACTGTTTTTAGGTTCTTTTTTAAAAGATAGGCGTTTGTTATTATTCCATTGAAACCAATACTTCTAATCTCGTCTAGGCCCACAATCTGATTCTTTAAAGTTGGGTCAATAACAGGAAAAATATATGGTGTCTCCAATACGCCATGTCTTGTTTTCAGCTTACCTATTCTTGCCGCTAGGTCTATGTCTTTAATCTCAAAACAAGCTATTTAGCACCCCTCTTCTTCTGCTCTAGGTATTCTTGATATACTTCATATATTCTCTCGGCAGTAGGTCCTGACCCCTCGACCCCTGCTTCGCTTACCTTATACCTGTCATAGACTATAACCGCATTGGCCTCCCTTAAAACCTTTACATCGAATGGCCTCAAGTTGAGTTTGGACACAAGATACGAGGTAAACTCCTCGGCATCGAATAGGGGCTGTTCTTGAACTAAGATCTCCGAAACTCTGTTACCGTTGATTACTACGCGATAAAATCTTGAACTTTCATCACCTTCCACATCGCCTAAGACTAGGTGAAAGGATGCAGGATCTAACGAGAGTAACCTTCCGCTATAGGTTTTTCCGTCAACAAGTCTTACTGTGATTTTTTTGTCTATTAGTCTGGTTAATTCTCCGGCAATACTTCGAGTACCATAACTCACTTTAGCACACCTTAAATTAAATAAAACTGCTACAGATATTAAGTATTGTGCAGAACATAACACTATCGATCGGATTCGGCTTGCTCGTAGCAGCCATATATGTTTCTTTTCTATAGACTATTTCCAAAGTTTTATATACACTTTATCCATGGGGCCAAACATACTCTCGATGGTGTCATCAGACGTCGATATTATCACTATGTAGCCCCACAGACTTATATAGATCTTGGTGATGCCATCCTGTCTCCTCTTTGTAACAACATAGCCGTGTGCAACAAAATCTACTCCCTTGACATAGTCTGGTTTGTATTTGTATATTCCGACGTTTATGGTGCCACCTTTTTCGACAGGGTTTAGATCCCTATGTATGTCCATTTTTATTTGTCCTCTATCACACTGCATGGTTATTATCTTGACACCTGGTATGTATGAATCTTCTACATCTGAGACACTGCACTTGAGCTCTACACTCACTACATCTCCCCCACACTCTATCTACTACATATGTGATACATCGTTAATACCGCTATTTAAGCTCTATATAAATACATAAGAGTCTGCACGGCTTAACCATAGTTGATGCCGTCATTACTATGCAAACATTTAATTAAGTGATAATTTAGTTAGGGATACAACATTAAGAAGGAAACTCTAATTCGCTTCGAACAGGATAAAAACATAGTAAAGATGAGTATTGATCCGGATGGTAAGAACTGGTATTTTATTGCTGCAGAGATCGCCTCGACTAAAGATATCTCTGACAGTGATTATATAGATGAATTCACAGACATGGTATACGCCTTAAACGATAGAAGCATCAAAAACGGTCACATATACATGCTATTAACGTGTATAAACAGGTGGGGATTCAGCACTAGAATTGGAGTTCTATGCACCGAACCTCACAAAGCCTTGAAAGAGCTAGAAATAGCCTGTTCTATAATCGAGACCTTGAGCCACGGTAAGATAAAGTGTAATCCTATTGATAGCCCCCTATCTGTGTTCAAACACTGCTTCTCGGGTCACTCTCCTATGGAATTTTTGAGCAACATACTCCTAAGGAGACACAATAACAGGGAGCATCCCTTGATCCTCCATCCGCTATCTACGTCTCCTACATACAGCCTGTATACAGCAAAAGAATATCATCACTTGGCATCGATATTTGGTCGTGGATCCATAGCCATAGGCTACCTGTACTCGAACCCCAACATAAAGATATCTCTAAGCGACGAGCACGTGCTCCGACACATAGCAATCGTTGGTTCTACCGGTAGTGGAAAATCCACAACAGCTTCAATACTAGCCGAAAAAGCCTCCGAAAAGAATTACTCAGTAGTTGTAATAGACTGGCACGGCGAGTACATCACGCTATTTCAAAATAGTAGAGATCGCCTTGTATACACAAACCCAGTAAAAGGCGTAGTACCTGAGCCACTAAGCCTCGAGGAGCTAATTAAGCGCGAACCTCTTTCATTTATTGAAATACTGGAAAGCTCATTAGAGCTGACCCCGCCTCAGGCCCACATACTTGAAGATGCTGTGAACCTGCTGGTTCAAAAGTATACAGGACAAGGCTACTACCTAGACTTGATAATAGATATCATACAAAACAGTGCTGCTACTGCACGCTGGTTTGCAGAATCAAGAGAGGCTCTTCTGAGAAAGCTCAAGCCCCTCTCAAGTAGCTACTTAAACATCAAATGGAGCGACCTAAAAAAGGTAGAGATAGAAAAGGGCAAGATATATATCTTCGATGTATCCTATATCCCTAACGTGAGAGTTAGAAAGATAATATCATCTCTTTTGATAAAGTCCATAGTAATAAAAGCTCAGTACAACAACATTGCTAGGCCAATACTTCTCGTAGTTGATGAAGCCCATAACATATTTCATGCTGAAAACCCTATCTCAATGCTTGTAGCAGAGGTCAGGAAATGGGGTATAGGATTTGCCGTGATTACACAAGCGCCATCAATGATCTCACCAGTGGTGATTAAAAACACTAACACCAAGATTATACACGCGCTTAAGTCGTCGAGCGATATAAAGGCTGTTATAGCAACAGCTATCCTTAAAAAAGAACATAAAAAGGTTGTTTCTGCATTGAAACCTGGCGAGGCGCTACTCTGCGTTCCTGAACTTGCTGAACCTGTGTTAATCAAAATCTCTAGAAACTAAGCGTTTGTTACTTCTCCTCTTCTTCCTTCTTTTCCTCTTTCTTCTTCTCCTCTTCTTTTCTCCTTGAAGCCGCTATCACGTCGTCGATCCTCAGTATCAGTGTAGCAGCCTCCGTACCTGCCTTAAGTGCTGAGATCTTAACTAGCAGTGGGTCTATTATACCCTTCTGCTTAGAGTCAATAAGCTCGCCAGTAAATACATCAATTCCGGTCCACTTTCCTTCAGGTTTCATGTGAGCTGCTCTGAGCTTCATTATTATCTCGACAGGATCTAGCCCTGCATTAGCTGCTAGTGTTTCGACTATACCCTCTAGAGCTCTGGCAAAGGCTTCTACTGCTAATCCTTCCTTGCCTCCTACTTTATTTGCGTATTCCCTAACGTACTTTGCTAGCTCTGCCTCAAAAGCTCCTGCACCGTAGGCAACCTTCGGAAGCTTGAATATATCTGCAACAGCGCTAAGAGCATCCCTTGTATATCTCTCAGCTTCATCGACGAGTCTTTCAAGACCTGCTCTCAGAACCAAGGCTACAGCTTTTGGATTCTTGCACTTCTCTACGAAGACCATCTTGTCCTCGCCGACTTTCCTCTCTTCGACGAGGCCGCACTCTCCTAGGTCTTTCTCGGTCAGATCCTCGATATTGCTGACAATCCTACCACCAGAAGCTTTTTCTAGTTTCTCCATATCGCTTCTCTTAACCCTCCTAACAGCCATTATACCCTTCTTAGCCAGGAAATGCTGAGCAACATCATCAATACCCTTCTGACAAATAACCACATTAGCACCAACACCAGAAA
>Ga0065719_106588_pt1 | contig 53534 bp, 67 predicted proteins | sample GBSCel85sediment_FD_59106 | JGI IMG/M metagenome (GOLD analysis project Ga0065719, IMG submission 59106) | Hot spring sediment microbial communities from Great Boiling Spring, Nevada - Cellulolytic enrichment CS 85C v3 (version 3) | ecosystem: Environmental > Aquatic > Thermal springs > Hot... | reverse complement strand
CAAATCCCTCCCGGGGCTTTTAAAAATTTATCTAAAGATTGAAAAGAAATTGAGTTGGTTTATGCTGCTTACCACAACAATAATTAGTATTGATATCTTTGTTATAGATAGAGCCTTTGAAGATGAAGACTGAAGGCAAAATCAGCGAAGTTGAAATTCAAAATTAGAAGATTGACAACATAATGGTTCTTATCCTTTCAACAGATTTATCTTAACAAAGAAGTAAATCTTTTCCAAATGGATTTGGAAGAGGTATTCGACAATGTTTCTGAAAATTTGAGTGTTCATGAATTGTGTTTCAAAACTGATAGAATTCAGCATGTTGAATATAATCAAAAAATATAAGAAATAAGATAAAAGGATTGTGATAAAAATAATTTTATTGGTTAAAGAAAAAGGTAAGAATTGTAGAAACAGCTAGAGATGTGGTTGAAAGAGGAAAACTCTAATACGCTTTGAAAAAATAATAAAAAAGAAAGAAGTATGATGTTTACTTGAAGAATTTTTGTTCATGAATTTTTTGAAGGAGGTTTGTGTCTTATTATTCAGTTTCCTTATATGAAATAACTGTTCCTACAAAGACTGTAAGATATTTGGCTGTAAGATATTTATATTCTAAACCTTCTTTGGATACAACTATTTGTGGACAATAAACAAATATTTTTGCACCATGTCCTGGGGAGAGTTCGTATCCCTTTCCACTTCCCTCTTCTGGAAGCTCTATCGCTCTTACAAATAATTCTGATGGAATAAACTCTTCTCCATTACCAAATGCCATTTCCAAGAACTTATCAGAATCGAATCTAAATACATAAGCACCAACAGGATTTGTAGAACCTTTAGACCTATAAAGTCTTATGCTTCCTTCTTTTGTATATGTTATTTTAACTGATCCCTCTACATCTTCTCTGAACCTGGAGACTGGTGATGGTTTATCAGTTTCTTGAAGTAGAATACTATTTCCTTCATCATAATCACGAAAGTAAATCAAATTTTTTCTTGATGCTTCGTCGTATATTCTTCCTATTCTGTATTCTTTTCCTGGATAAAGTTTTTTCATTATATTTTGAAATACAAAGCTCATTTTATCACTACTAAATAGTTAAAATATAAAAAATATAATTTTTCTATATATAAACATATATTTTATAGTGTATAAAAATAGATGCTCCTTTTGAAATTTTATTTATAATAAGTTCGAAAATTGTACAAGATCCTTTTTTAATAATTCTTGATTTAACATAGAACTAATTAAAAATTGAGTTGAATAATTCAAGGATTAAAAATTAAAAAGGAAGTGGTGCAAAAATTAAGCCAAGTCCGATTCCTGCTCTGATGAATCTTACTAAATGTTCTGTTTTACTCTGCTTTACTTCGATTATCTTAAAACGTTTACGAGCATTCTTGAATTTGAGTTTTAGCAAAGGATAAAGGGATATTATTCGATTTTTCATGATTGCTATCTTTTGTTTTCTGTAAATAAGCCAACTTCCTATACCATCTATGAGCAAATAAACACCTATTATTTTAGATAACATTAGATTATTATTTAGCCTTGAACATATTAAAGGTTTCGGTGTAATGTTACTATTCATTAGTTATAAATTTTTATAAGAATTTATAATATAAACAACTTTTCCAGTTTTTCTATCCAAAACTTTTGATCCTCTAAGAACATAAGGAGTTGGTAATTCTTGAGAGTAAGCAGCTAATAAATGAAAAGTTTCCCAAGAAATTTCTTCAATTTTTTCTTCTCTTAACTTGTTTTTTATCATAATTACTTAATAGTTATTACATTTTTAAATTTTTTTCGGTTTTCAAAAATTTTAATTTCAAAGAATAAATCAATATTAAGCGCCGGTAGTCTAGCCTGGTAGGACACAGGCTTGCCAAGCCTGGGACCCGGGTTCAAATCCCGGCCGGCGCATCTAGTTCTATGGATATAGATATCTCCTAGAAATTTGGGAAAGTTCATAAAAATTTAAAATTTCACTCTATACCTTCTTTTTGCGAAAATCTTTTTGAGATTTGGAATAGAATTTAAAGTAGACACAGAAAGTGAAGCTAAGGAGATTATAAGTTTGGTTTGCTTCTTCCTTTCTATCATTTCTTTCTAACTCTAATTCTCTTCTTATTTGGGATATTTGCTCAGTTACACTAACGAATTCTTGCTGAGAAGGTGTCAATATTTCTATTATTCTTGAATTACTTTTGCAATTTGAAGAAACTGCCTCTATATATAACAGTCCCGTATCATTTAATTTAAGAGAAACAGAATAAAATGTGTTATTAGTTTGACCACTTAAAAGAGTTAGCGATTTCTCGCCCTTCTCATGGATAATCTTGTAATTCATTGGAAATGTAATAGCATAAAAAGTTATATTTAATTCGTCATTAAGCTGAGTATAATCCTTTTTAAGAGTATTGTTTTGTAGTGAACTCCACACAGAAATTTGGGGGGCGGAATTCTAGAAAGAAAACACATATTCGTTGATGGTATTACTTACATAGGAAAAGAAACTGATAATCTAGAAAATAATGGAATTTTAGATTCACCAAAATATTCTATCTGTCTAGATGAAGAAAAGTTAAAAGAAAAGATACTCAAACTTAGCTTAAGAGAAGCTAAAATTTTAGGGTTAAATCCCGAAACATTAAGACAGATTAAGAAGAGAATAATAGAAAATAAAGTTTTATTTCTAAGGAAGAAAACTTTAATAAAGATATATTAAGAATGATAATTTATGACAAAATTTTGACTTTTTGAAAATCTTAGAAATTTTAATTCTGTTTTTCTCAGCATTAATTGTTCCATTTTGTTCATTTTACCTTCAAATATACTTCTTGAAAAGAGCTAGGCAAAAAATAGTAAAAGCTCTATTTTTGTGTGAAAAATTTCTAAATTTTTNAAATATACCAGAAGAAGATAAACAATTTAAAAAAGAAAGTAGAAGGTTAACATTTTTATTGATTTCATGGGCAATTTTTTTATCCATTATATTTTACATAAACTCTAACCTTGCTCCAATAATAATGTTGTACACATTTTTTGTTTTAGTTTTCTTTATTCCAATTATAGTTGGGTTTTCAATGATTTTCAAATTTAAATTTTCTGAGTTTTGGTTCAAACGTTTGAAAAACTGGATAAGTGCTTTTTATTGGTTGGTAATAGCTGGTATAGTTGCGTCTTACTTTACATTTTACTTAATAGGAAATTATCAAATTTTTTTATTATCTATTCTAATATGGTATAGTTCGATGGCCACTCTTGTATTACCCTATAAATATATCTCAGAGTTTAATAAAGATAAAATAAAGAAAAAATTGTCAAAAGATATTAAAAATTCACCAACTTTTCAAATTTTTACTTCAATAAATCATTTATCCAAAATTTCTGGAAGAATTTTGGATTTTTATAGTAACGATTTTTTAGTGATAAAAACCCATAAGAAAACAATTATCATTCCTTGGGAAAAAATTGATGCAATAGAGTATTAAGGCAGTTTGAATTTTTATGAACTTTCCCAAATTTCTAGGAGATATCTGTATCCCCGCATCTAGTTCTATGTTCTGAAAAATCCGTTGTCGTGTAAAAATAGTTGAGGGATAAGATATTTCAATTTACTCACTATAAAGTTTATCTTAACTGTTATACTTGGCTTTTATTGAAGAAAAAAATAAAACAAACTATCTAAAGGTATGAAAAGCTTGTCCCTTTTATACACTATTTGGATATTAATAGCTAGGCGTTGAAATATACAAAAAAAGAGGTAAGTAGAAAGGAAAATAGAGTTTTTGAAGAAAACTTTGGAATCCTAAATTATAAAAACGCAGAAAAGATTGTGTGTTTATTTAGGAAGTTCAAAATCCAAGAAAGATGCTATAACTTAATCTAGTGTTATAATGAAACTCTTGATAAGGAAATAAGTAATAACCTAAATCTGTAAGCAAGGATAATTCCAGACTTATACGTATTTAACGAAGACTATAGAGATAAGAAAGCGAAAGCAGAGATAACTTGTTTAATTCTGAGGTCATGTTTATAATAAAACTTGGACGCGAGAAAGAATACATCTTATAAAGTTCTCACAACCTCCAAAATTTCAATTCTTTCAACTCACATTTTTTAGTTTAACATTTCCATCTAATTTTGAGTCTATTTTTTAATTATTTGATTTAATCTTTGTAGAAAAGAAAAAGCTGAAGTAAAAATTATGAAAGCAACTAAAATACTTGCAATTACCCAAAACCATTTAACAACCATTTCATAAAGAAATATTAAAAACTTGTTAAACTTTTATATTGAAAAGTTTTAAATTAAATAGAGAGGATGTTTTTTAAATTCGGGAAGAAAGAAGAAAAGAAAGAAAAAGTTCTACCAAGCTTGGAAGAGTTGACAAAGGAACTTAAAGTTGAAAAGAAAGAGGAACCTGAAAAGAAAGAAATACCAATTCCAATTTCTAAACAACCAGAAAAAGTTGAAAAAATAAAATCTAGTTTTGATGTTCCACTTTTTGTTAAATTGGAAAATTACAATCAGCTCTTAACTTCTTTAAACGATATAAAAATTGGTTTTCAAAAAGTTCAAAACCTTTTTGTTCTGATCGAAGAGATAGAACAAATAAGAAAAGAGAATTTAAACAAAGTTAAAGAAAGGTTGAGAAATTTGGAAGAAAGACTGAAAGAGTTTGAGAATTTGTTGTTGAAAAAGGAGAGAAGTGTAAGTGAAGTAAAAACTGAAATTTTAGATAGAGAAGTGGAAGAATTAAAAACTTCAATTGAAAGATTGAGAAGTGAAGTTTTGAAACTTGCAAAATAAAATGGTAATTAAAAAACTTTAAAATTTTCAAGTGATGTAATTTAATTTAAGCCGGGGTCGCCTAGCCTGGTCAATGGCGGCAGAAGCCATTGCCGAAGCTTAAGATGCTTGGCTAGGCTAAATCTTAAGCTTTGAGTTAATGATAGGAAACCTGCTGGGTTAGTCCCTGCGTGGGTTCAAATCCCACCCCCGGCATTTTAAAAATTAAACTTCTATAAATTCTTATGCTTAAAAATCTAATACTTCAACGTTTAAAACAGTTTGAAAGATTGGGAAGAAGAGGAAAAGTAGTTTTTGATTTTAAACCTTTTCTCAATTTAAAACTCAAAACAGATTGGAAAATGGAGTTTGCTTTTTGCATAGCTGCAGCCAATTCTTCTGCTATTTCAGCTTTGAAATTTCAGAAAAATTTGGAAAATTTAAAGTTGGAAAAATTGAGCTTGAAAGAAATAAAAAAATTGTTGAGAGAAAGTGGGGTGAGGTTTTTTAACAAAAAAGCAGTTTATGTGAAAAATGGGATCAAAAAGTTCGATCGAATAGAAAAAATTTTGAAGTTGGAAGAAAAAGAAAGTAGAGAAAAATTGGTTAGAAAAGTAAAAGGTTTTGGTTATAAAGAAGCTAGTCATTTTTTAAGAAATTTAGGAAGAAAACATGTTGCAATTTTGGATAGGCATATTTTAAACTGGTTGAAAGAAAAAAACTATTTAACAAAGATTCCTTCAACCGTTTCAAAATCTGTTTATCTGGAATTAGAAGAAATAATTGAAAGAATTGCAAGGAAAAAAGGAATAAGTTTGGCCGAATTAGATTTATATATATGGTACAAAAAAACAGGAAAAATATTGAAATGATTTAAATTTTGAAGTTAAAGTTAAATTTGAATGATGAGGAAAAAAGCCCATTGATGGATGAGAAAAGGGCTGAGCTCTGATTTTTTATTAAAAAAAAGAAAAGGAAAGATTATTTTTCCATCAAAGTTTCATAAGCAATTATGATGGTTCCAACTAGTGCAAAAACCCATCCAACTAAAGCAAAAACTGCTTGTAATCCTGTCCAAATTCCTACTCCTATGTAATCTTGCAGAATTGGGGCTGATGAAAAAGTTCCTGCAAATATCAGAAAGATTCCTGACAATGCTAACCATTGAAATCCCCTGGATTTTATTCTCCATTTAAAGTATTCTGCTAGTGCAACTGCTATTAAGATTACTAAACCAGCATTTAAGTAGCTTCCAAACATATTATCCCAAAAAACTTATGAAAAAAAGAAAATAAAAAGATAAAAAAGCTTGCTGTCTAGTTGCTGATTTATTGGTTTTTTAATACTCTTCCTCTTCCCATTCCTCTTCTGGTTCTTCCTCTTCCTCCCATTCCTCTTCCCATTCCTCTTCCATTCCTCGCACCTTATTTTAAAAATAGAAAAGATGTATTTAAAGATTTCGATTAAAAATTTCATTTAAATTTTAAAAAATTGATATTTAAATTGCAGGGGGCTAGGCTGGGCGGCTGGGCCTCGCCTGTAAGCGCAAACGGTCCTCATGGCGCGGCCGAAGTCCCGAAGGCGGTTACTCACTGTAGTATGGTCCACTTTCACTTTGATGAAACATCGTCCCTTAGGATGCAACAAGCAGTGAACCCGGTCAGGCCCGGAAGGGAGCAGCCGTAAGCTGCTTGTTGCATGCTTAAGGGGGTGCGGTGTGGAGAAGAGAAAGTGGGCGACCATCCTATGGTGAGTTTATCCACTTCGGGACGTGCCCCCTGCAATTTTTTATTTATTTAAATACAAACAAAAAAAATTCATGAAAAAAGAGTATCTTATTCCTCTTTTTATTCTTGTATTTTTCTTACCTCTCACCTTTTTCTTAATTTTTTCTACTTCCTATCAACCAAAGATAATAACCAAATACATAATTTTTAATGTTTCTAACTTTACTTACCATCAAGTTGAAATAAAAATACCAGCAATTTCGAGTATGGATGGAGAAGAAAAAGGTGTGATAACTCGTTTAAAGGTTCAGGTTATTCCAGGTGAAGGAAGAACTTTAACCAACATAGAAAATTTACTTTTCTGGATCGATACTCAATATTCAATAAGAACTGCAAAAAAAGTGGCTGAAAGAATAGTTGGAATAAACACTTCTAAACTTGATTTCATCTATACTATCGAAACCAATGCTTCTATAATTGAAGGACCCTCAGCTGGAGCTGCTCTAACTGTTGCGACCATTGCAGCTTTAGAAGGAAAATCTATCAATCAAAGCGTTGTGATAACTGGAACTATCAATGAAGATGGTAGTATAGGAAAAGTTGGAGGAATAAGTGAAAAAGGAAAAGCTGCAAAAGAAGCTAATGCTACTCTTTTCCTTGTTCCTAAGGGTCAAGGTAAGATAATCGAATATGTTCCTCAAACTGAATGTAGAAAGTTTAGGGTTTTAACCATTTGTGAAACTAAGTATGAAAGAAAGTTAGTTGATATAAGTAAAGAAATTGGAATTGAAGTTAGGGAAGTGGGAACCATAGAAGAAGCTTTAAATTATTTCTTCTCTTAACAATTCTTATGAAGATTTTAGATTCGAAAGAAGTTTTTGAAATGGTAATTTCAATCTTCGTGATTGCTCTAATTTTTTCTTTACCATCTATTTACAAATTTTTAATCTATTTATTTGCAACGATATTTGCTTTTGTTTTACATGAATTCGCACATAAATTTACAGCTATTAAACTTGGATACTTTGCAAAATACAAAGCAAATTTTAAGTATTTAGGTTTGAGTTTAATCGTTTCAGCTTTGTTTTCTTTTACTCCTTTTCATCTAAAGTTTGTGATTCCTGGAGCTGTTTTGATCTATGGTTACAAATATAACTTAACAAGAAAAAACGTTGTATGGATAAGTTTAGCAGGACCTTTAACAAATTTGTTAATAGCTTTAATCTTTTTGGAATTACCTTTTACTTTCGCTCCTTTAATGGTAAAAATTAATTCTTTTTTAGCATTTTTCAACCTTTTACCGATTCAACCTTTGGATGGTAGCAAAATTTTTGAATGGAAACCTTGGTTGGCTATTTTACTTTTATTTATTTCGTTATTCTTATGGTATATATGAGATTGGATCTTTTTCTTCATAACCTTTCTCATGTTTTACTTCCATTTTTACTTTGTCTACTCTTTTCTTCTCTTCTAAAAACTTATGATCCACTTTTACTTTTCATTTCAATCTTTACTGGAGCTTTAACTCCAGATTTAGATCATTTAACAATGTTAAAGGAATATAGATTTAAAAGTTTTTTTCATTTTTTATCTTACGTCATGAACAGTGATAGATACAGAAAATCTTTTTTGATCTTTCACAATCTTATTGTAATCTTCATCTTACCTTTTTTGTTTCCATTGCTTTGGTTAAATATTTATGTTGGTTTGTTTTTTATCTCCTTTCATTCACATTTAATTTTGGATTTACTTTTCGATTTTTATGCAATTGGAGATTTTTCTAGTTGGAAGATAAGAAGAAGAATTTAATTTTAAAGATCCAATTTTAAACTTATGAAAATAATTGCTGATTTGCATCTACATTCTCCTTACAGTAAAGCAACTAGCAAGGAAATGAATTTAGATGGTTTAACTAAAGGAGCAAAGATTAAAGGTTTAAATTTGCTTGGAACTGGAGATTTTACCCATCCTTTTTGGTTAAAAGAACTTAAAGGAAAATTACAAGAATTTGAAGATGGAATCTTTGTTTATAAGGATGTTTACTTCATTCTTTCAACTGAAGTATCAACCATTTTTCAAAAATATGGAAAGAAAAAAGAAATTCATCATTTAATTTTAGCTCCTAATTTCGAAATAGTTGATCAAATAAATGAAGTTTTAGCAAAATATGGAGATTTAAAAAAAGATGGAAGACCTATTTTAAATTTGAAAGCAAGTGAACTTGTTGAAATTTTGATAAGTATAAGTCAAAAAATTTTAGTCATTCCAGCACATGTTTGGACTCCTTGGAAAAGTTTGTTCGGTTCTAAATCAGGTTTCGATAAAATTGAAGATTGTTATGAAGATCAAGTGAAACACATCTATGCTTTAGAAACTGGATTAAGTAGCGATCCAGCTATGAATTGGAGAATTTCAGATTTAGATAAATATACTTTGGTTAGTAATAGCGATTCTCATTCTCCGCATCCCTGGCGTTTAGGTAGAGAAGCAAACGTTTTTGAATTGAATAAATTGAATTACAAAGAAATTTTTGAAATCATTAAGAAAAAAGATAGAGATAAATTTTTGTTTACGATTGAAGTTGATCCGAATTATGGAAAATATCATTGGGATGGCCATAGAAAATGTAAGGTTTTTCTCCATCCCAAAGAAGCTATAAAATTGAATAACATTTGTCCAGTTTGTAAAAAACCTTTAACAATTGGGGTTTTGCATAGAGTTGAAGAATTGGCAGACAGACCAGAAGGTTTTGTTCCAAAGGATGCAATTCCATTTAAATCAATCCTACCTCTTTACGAAATCATTTCTTATACTTTAAAAATAAATCAACTCTATTCAAAAAAAGTTATAGAGATTCAAAACAAATTAATTGAATATTTTGGAAATGAATTAAACGTTTTACTCGAAGCAAAAAAAGAGGAATTGGAAAAACTTGTTGATAAAAAAATCGCTGAAAACATTTTGAAAGTTAGAGAGGGTAGAATAAGATTTTTACCAGGTTATGATGGGGAATATGGAAAACCTTTGTTGAATGACGAACTTGTAATTCGAAAAACTTTCACTTCACAAAAAGCTTTAAGTGATTTTAATAAGCTCTGATGAAGTTGCAGTTTTCATCAACTTCAACAAAATGATGAGCTCTTTTATAAATTCTTTACATTGATTTTCTGGTAAATTGTCAATTGCTTGCAATATGCTACATCGCAAACCCAATGTTTTACTTTCCATTCAGGATTATCATCACTCAAACAAGGACCTTTAGTTAAATTAATTTTTTCTTTAATCGAAGAACACAATCTTATAAATTCTCAATTGGGTTGGTTTTTTGGTAATGTTTTGTTCGATTGAATAAGCTAAGATTATTGTGGTTATTAAAATTATTCCAAAACTAAAGTAAATTTTTTCACAAATTAAAAATACTGTTTCTAATTTTAAAAATTGTGGGTCCGCCCGGATTCGAACCGGGGTCTCCGCCACGTGAGGGCGGTGTCCTGCCACTAGACTACGGACCCATAAAGATAATTAAATTTTATTTTTTAAGTTAGTAAAGGTTCAACTCTTATTTTTCCTTCTTTTAAAATTTCATATCTATAACTTATCTTCATAACTGGTTCAACTGTTTCATAATCCAAACCTTCCACTTGTAGGTTACAATAGATTTCAGCTACCTTGGCTTGTTTTCCTTCTTTTCTTTCAAATAAAATTTCATTGGTTTGACATCGGATTTTTCTACTTTCTTCCACTTTAACTCTATCATTCACTATCTCTCCACCTCCTACATTTTTAACAACAACTTTCACCAAAACTGAAGTACCTCTTGAAATTAATTCTTTGTTTTCTTCTGGTGCGAGTATTTCTATTGTAACAGGAGCTCTCGAATTCACATTACCTTTTACAGCACCTTTTTCATTTTTTTCAGTAAAATAAGAAGCTGAAACAACTTTTATGACACCCTCATAACTTGTTTCATAATCATATCTAACTTTAATTTTGTAACTGTAATCAAAAGAAGTTTCCCTTGATGGAGCTTTTAAATTCCATTGGATTAATGGTCCCTTCATCTCTTTTTCTTTTAAAAATGGGATTTCATCCACTTCTTTTATTGCAGTTCCTTCAAATGGTTTTCCATCAACTAACCATCTATCACTTAAACCACTTAACTCAACTTGAATGTTTTTAGCTGGTGCATCTCCATTGTTAAATAAAATTACCATCAAAACAGTTTCTTGGTTTGATTTCAAAGGAGAATTTACTTTCACTTCAATTCTGATTCCTCTTCCAGCTGGTTCTACACAGGCAGCGAATAAAGCGATCAAAGCAATTAAAGTGAATATGATAAATTTTTTCATCAATTATAAATTGAAAATTAAAAATTTAAAATAGATGGAAAAAATTCTTGAGTATCTATTTCAACCTTTAAAAGAGGGATACACTCTACCTAAAACTTTTTTTTATATTTTTTTGCTTGGTATTGCAATTTATCTGTTTTATTTTTTGATTGAAAGGTTTAAGATTAAAATCAATAAATTTTTAATTTTTTCAATTTTACCTTTTTTGTTTTTCATTTCAACTTTAAGAGTTTATCAAGATCTTGGAATTTTCACTTCAATTTTATTTGTTACTCCTTGGATAGAAATTTTGTTTTTGATCATTGTTGTTTTTTCTTATTCTTTTTCTTTATTACTCCAAAAATTTTTCAATTTGCACTATTTGAAAGTTTTTTTCTTAATGGGTTTTCTCTATTTTTCTTTCACTTTCGTAAATTTGCCTATAAAAAACATTTTACCACTTTTCTACGTTTTTATTTTTATTTCACCTTGGATTTTTTTTACAAAACTATTTTTTTCTAGTGAAGATTCATTTGTTATAACATCTCATATGTTTGATGCAATTTCTTCATTTGTTGCAAATCATTTTTTTGGTTTGCAAGAAAAACATGTGATTGCAACTTATCTTTTTTCTTTCAATCCACTTCTTTTTATCTTTCTAAAATTTTTTCTAATAGTTTTTGTAGTTTTAATTTTGAATCGTTTTTTTAACCAACATTTAAGGAATTATATAAAATTAATTCTTATTTTCCTAGGATTGGGTCCTGCTTTGAGAAATTGTTTTTTAATGATTTGTTATGTGTAATAAATTATCAATTGAACTCCTTTAAATTCTATGTTTCCCTCTTCATCTATTTCAAAAGTTATTTGGTTGTTTTCTTTTAGGTTTATTTCATTTCCAAAAATATCTTTCTCAAATGTGGAGTTAAAGAACAGTTTTGGTTTTGCATAGTAGATGATTTGACCGTTCAACTTTATTATTAAATTGAACGTACCTTCATAACTTCCTAAGTAATTTATTCTTAACGCTTCAAAGTTTTGAGCTTGATTGGAAGCTAGAGTGAAATTGAAAGTTTTTTGATAAACATTTTCGTATTCAATTTCTATCATTATTTTGTTTATCCTATAAAAGTTGTTTGCCCAAAAGTAAAAGCCTGGTTCAGCAGCAAGAATTTCTAAAGTGTTGTTAACATTTAATAGAGTTGCTTTAACTTTTAATTCAATTTCATTTCCTGGTATTCTATCATAAATTTCCACGTCATTTATTTTTATCAATAAGTTACCATATCTATTTGCTTCCCCAATGTAAATTCTTAAAGTTAATTCATCAACCTTATCAACTTTATTTTCTGGGATTGAAAAAGTTAGAGTAACTTTTTGTTCAGAAAAATAACCTTTAAAAACTTCTAAATCTTCAGCGACCTTTAAAGTTTCTTTTTCAGAAACCTTTTCCAAACTAAAATCTCCTAAAGAAATTAAAGTTTGTTTTAAAGATGGAGTGATCGAGGGTTTAACATGTAGTTCTACTGGAATTGGAATCTCTCCACCAGCAGATTTTACGATAATGTTACCTACATAAATACCAACAGGAACATTTTTAGGAATGGAAAACTTTATCGTTACTTTAGTTTCTTCTAAAACGTTAAAATAATTCTTATCAAATGTTACCCAATCCTTTATTTGACCAGAAGCGGTAAGAGTTACGTTTGTAGCTTTACCTTTTATCCATAAAAATGTTTCTTGGATCGCACCTTTTTCAACTTCTAGAAGAATGGTTTGAGGTTCAATTAAAGGTAAAGGTTCTCGAGGAGTTAGCCATATTACCATCAAAACAATAATCATTGAAACTCCTGCAACCAACACAAAAGCAAATTCATCAAGTTTAGTTTCAGGCATTTTCTCTAATTTTTATTTGGAATTTAAAGAATAAGTTTGTTGTTCTCGCATTTTTCTAGTTATATAACCTGCGATTATATTCCTTAACTTCTTCGATTTTATATCAGTTATCTCTTTTAAAACTTCTTTATTGATTTCAAAATTTTTTCCAAATTTGTCTGGATAAATTTTTATCAACCTTTCAGCAAATCTTTTTATGGCAGTGGTTTTTATCCTTCCCATTCTTTCACCTATGGAAGAAATCTGATTATTTGATAATAAGTTATATCATTCTCTTTATCTACAACAGCCCACACAAATCTTGCTCTTATGTTATGAGCTAATCTTACAGCTCTTGCCATCTCTGGTAAACTAAAAGCTGCTTCTTCTTCAACTACATGAACTACAAATTTTGTGTGTTCATAAGGAGCTTTTGGCCCTTTTTTGAGTTTTACTCCTTTTTCATACACTCTAAAATGAGCTCCAAATTTAAAACCAGTTTTTACCAAGTAACCTTTATCTCTTAAATCTTTGTAAACTAGGAATAAAGGTAAAAATTTATGAATTCTCTTTATACAGTAATTCAAAAAATTTTTAAAATCCATATTTTTCCCTTCTTTTTCAATCTTTATTCTTTTCTTCTCTAACAAGTATGCAGCTTCCACTAATTCTAATTCCAATCTTTCTGGATTTTCCTTTGGCATAGGTTTTCCAAACCCTTTTTCATCGTATAATTTCAAAGATTCTTTATCCCAAATGACTACCCTATTTTCAATCAGTTCTCCTTTTAAAATTTTCATAAAATTTTATTTTAGGTGAATAATTTAAATTCTTTAAAAGTTAATGGGGCGGGTGGGATTTGAACCCACGACACACCGGTCTTCAGCCGGTTGCTCTCCCGGGCTGAGCTACCGCCCCTTATTTTTAAATTTTTCAACCATTTTAAAAAATTTTTCAATGTTAAAGCATATTCCTTTTACTAAAATAAAGAGTAGAACACCTAAAACCATTCTGATTCCACTCAAAAAATCTCTTTTACTCTCATAATTAACTTTCACATTGATTTGTCCAATTCTAAAATTTTCTTTTATCATTTCAATCAACATTGCATTTTCTAAAATATAACCCCCATAAATCAAATCTTTCAATTTTTCTGCTGCCTTTTTGTTCATTGCTACAAAACCACAGTTTGTATCTAAAAATTTTGTTCCAAATAGCATGTTAAAAGTTTTTCTCCAAATAAAATTTCCTAACTTGTGTCTAAATGGAACATCTTTCCAATTCCTGAAACCCATCACAAAATCATAACCTTTTTTTATTTTTTCGACAAACTTCGGAATTTCTAAAGGATCATAAGCGTTATCAGCATCTATTAATGTGACTATGTCAAAACTTAAGTTTTCAAACATAAATTTTAATCCTGTTTTTATCGCTTCAGCTTTTCCTTTATTCTTTTCATGTTTTAAAACAAATTTTGCATATCTTTTTGCAATTTCATAAGTTTTATCTTTTGAACAATCATCAACTACTATCGTTTCTATTTTTAAATTTTTTATCTTTTTCAACACTTTCTCAATGTTTTTTTCCTCATTGTAAGCTGGAATCAATGCAAAAATTTTTGGCATAATTATAAGAGAAAGAACAAGAAATAAATATTTGTGCCAAAATATTTCTGTCCTAAATGTGGAAAAGAAGTTAATCAACTGATAAAAAATCTGTGTAGAGAATGTTTTCTTGAAAGTTTTACCATAAAATTACCTAAAATTATTTTGAAAAAATGTAAGGTTTGTGGAAAATATTATGACAAAAGGTTTTTAGGAGAAAAAGAAGAATTCATAGAAATTGAGCTTAAAAAAATTTTGAAAAATCTTGATGTAAAAGAAGTAAACTATTGGTTAAACAATTTTTTACATCTTAAGCTTTTGTTTAAAGTGGAAGATTTTCAACTAGAGAAAGAAATAGAAGTTGAATTAAAAGAAGAAAAAGGAATTTGCAGATATTGTAGCTTAAGGTTGAGTAATTATTGGGAAGCAATCTTGCAGATTAGAGGTAGAAAAGGGGAAATTTTGAAAGAAATAGAAGAGATTTTAAAGAAAGAAAAGCATAAACTTGCTTTCATCTCAAGAGTTGTTGAATTAAAAAATGGTTTTGACATTTATTTAGGTTCTAAAAAAATTGCGAGAAAGATTGCAAAAAAATTTGAAAAAGAAGCTGAGCTAAAGATTACAAGAAAATTTTATGGATTTAAACAAGGAAGAAGAATTTATAAAGATACAATTCTAGTAGATTTTAAATATGGAAAAAAGAAGGAATGAAGAAATTGAAATTAGCAAGATTAGATTACCTCAAGGAAATGAAGTTTTAGGTTGGGTTGAACAAATGTTAGGTTCAGATAAGCTTAGAGTTATCTGTGAAGATGGAAAAACTAGAATTTGTAGAATTCCTGGAAGGTTGAGAAAAAGAGTTTGGATAAGAGTTGGAGATGTTATATTGGTTGAACCTTGGAAAGTTATGAGTGATGTTAGAGGAGATGTGATCCATAAGTATACTCCAACTCAAGCTTTTTGGTTGAAGAAAAACGGTTACATAAAGAATTTACCAGTTGAATAAGATGAAAACTTTTTGGGATGAGCTTAAGGTTGAAAGAAAGGTTTTTGATCAAAGAACCATTTTTGCAATATTCAAACTCATGAACAAAAAAGTTTTGAAATCGGTTGAAAGTTTGGTAAAGGAAGGAAAAGAATCGTTGGTTTGCTTTGCAAAAGATTGGGAAGGTAATCCAATTGCTTTAAAAATTTACAGAACTTTACATTGCGATTTTAAAAGAATGTGGAAATATTTGATTAGTGATCCTAGGTTTGAAAGGATAAAAAAAGATAGGTTTGCAATCGTTTTCACTTGGGCAAAGAGAGAATATAAAAACTTGAAGAAAGCTTATGAGAAAAATGTTAACTGTCCAAAACCATTTTTTGTTTATGAAAATATATTGGGAATGGAATTTATAGGAAAAGGTGATGAACCAGCACCCTTGTTACTAAACGTTGAATTAAAAAATCCTAAAAAAACTTATGAAGAAGTCGTGGAAAATTTGAAAAAGTTAACCCAAGCAAAATTAGTTCATAGCGACTTAAGTCCTTACAACATCTTGTACTTTGAAGAAAAACCAGTTTTTATCGATTTTAGTCAAGCGGTTAATAACTTACATCCTTTGGCAAAAGAATTTTTAGAAAGGGATTGTAAAAATATAAACGATTTTTTTAGAAAGTTAAATGTAGAAGTTGATGAAGAATTGGCTAAAAAGCTTTGGGAGGTTTTAGAATGATTGATTACGTTTTAATTCCAGAAGAAAAAAGAAGGATCTTGAAAAAGAAAAAAGAATGGATTGAAGAATTGGAAAAATCACAAAACGTTAAGATCAAAATGAATGAAGAAATTTTGATTGAAGGAGATGATCTACTTTCTATTTTAAGGGTAAAAAATGTTTTAAAGGCTATAGGAAGAGGATTTGATTGGGAGACTGCAAAGAAACTTTTAGACGATGAATATTATTTAGAGATAATTGATTTGAATGATTATTCAAAAAGTAGGAATAAACAAACGATAATGAGAGGGAGGGTGATTGGGAGAGAAGGAAAATTTAAAAGATTGATAGAAGAGGATACAAAAACGAAATTAGCTGTTTATGGTAAAACTGTAAGTATAATTGGAAAACCGGAGCATGTAAAAATTGCTGCAAGAGCAGTAAGGATGATTTTGGAAGGAAAAAAACATTCAACAGTTATGAGATTTTTAGCAAGAAATAAAGTTGAATAAGAAAAAAACTATTTTAATTTTTGCAATAAAAAATATTATATTTCAAAAATTTTGGTGATTTTATGATAAATCAGATCACTGAAGAGTTAGGCGAAAAGATAAGAGAAGTTAGTATAGCTGAATTTTTTGAAAAGAATAGGCATATACTTGGTTATGAAAATCCAACCAAGAGTTTGTTTACCGTTGTAAAAGAATTGGTTGATAATGCATTAGATGCAGCAATTGAAGCAAAGATTTTACCAGAAGTTAAGGTTACTGTTAAACCTTTAGCTAATAACAAGTTTAAAGTTAAAGTTGAAGATAATGGCCCCGGTTTACCACCAAACAAAATTCCAATCGCTTTTGGTAAATTCTTGGTTGGTTCAAAATTTTATAGGTTAAGACAATCGATCGGTACTCAAGGTATAGGTGCAAAAGGTGCAATTTTGTATGCTCAACTCACTACTGGAAAACCAGCAAAGATAACAACTTATTACAATGGAAAAGCTCATGAGTTTGAATTGATGATTGATGTTTTGAAAAATGAACCTAATGTTCTAAAATATGAAGTTAATGAAACAAAGAAAAAACATGGATTAAGTGTTGAATTACAAGTAGAAGGAAGGTACGTAACCGGATATCAATCTATTCAAACCTACTTAAAATTCATCTCCATCGCAAATCCTTATGCAAGAATAATTTTTGATAGTCCTAATGGAAAATACGTTTTTGAAAGAGTAATCGATAAATTACCACCTTTGCCAAAAGAAATAAAACCTCATCCTTATGGAGTTGAATTGGGAAAATTGAAAAGAATGTTAAAACTTTCTTCTTACAATAATTTGCTTGTATTCTTCACTAAAGAATTTTCACGAGTTAGTAAATCAACAGCTTTCAAAATTTGTAAATTAGCTAAAGTTGATTGTAATAAAAAACCTTCGTTGGTCACTCATGAGGAGGCAGAAAAATTGCATAAAGCTATGCAAATGGTAAAATTACTTGCACCTCCAACCAATTGTTTATCTCCTTTGAATGAAGAAATGTTGATAGAAGGTTTGAAAAAAGAGTTTCCAGCAGAATATTATGTTGCTGTAATCAGAAAGCCTAGTGTTTATAGAGGAAACCCATTTCAAGTTCAAGTAGCTTTAGCTTATGGTGAACAATTAAGAGAAATTTTAAACGATCAAGCTTTACTTTTAAGATTTGCAAATCATACTCCTTTACTCTACAATCAAGCTGAATGTGCTATAACCAAGGCTGTAACAGATGTTGATTGGAGAAGTTATGGTTTAAGTCAAAGTGCCAATAGTTTACCTCAAGCACCTTTAGTTATCCTAGTTGATTTTATTTCGGTTTGGATTCCTTATACTAGTGAAGGAAAACATGCAATTGCAAACTATCCAGAAATAATTAAAGAAATAAAACTTGCTTTACAAGAAGCAGGAAGAAGGCTTGGAAAGTTTGTAAAAGAAAAAAGAAAGTTGCATGAAATGAAACTTAGAAGGAACTTGTTTGAAAGTTATTCAACAATTTTTGCGGAATATCTTTCAAAGCTTACGGAAAAAGATATTAAAATGATAAAAGAAAAGTTAGAGTTGTTATTAAAAAAAGGAAAGTTTAAGTTTGAAGAACTTGAAAAAGAAAAAGAAATTAAGGAAAAAGTTGAAATAATAGAGGTGAAGTGAATGTTTTACGTTAAACCAAAAACAAAAGAAGAAATTATTCAGAACTTGAAAAATTTAGGGAATAACTTGTTGAAAGATATTGAAGAATTGAAAAATCCTTATTTAGAAATACCTTTAAGAACACTTAGAAACATAAAATTCGATCCAAAAGAAAGAAAGCTTTATTTAGGAGAAGCAATAGGTAAAAGATATTTTTTACATTTAGCTCAAGTCAGAAAGTTTACCCAAACCATTGGAGTTGCAGCTCTAAGTAAAGAATTACTTGAAGTTAATAAACACATAAGCCTAAGAGAAGCTTATTACATACTTAAAAGAACGATTCCAGGAACTAACATAAACATAGTTGATGAACAAGAAGAATCAAACAGAGCGATAGAAGATATGGAATTGGTTTTGAACATTTTAAGAGAACAAATGCATATAAATGCAAATAAACTTGGAGCAGTTGCAGGAAATGTTGTGATAAAAGATAGAGGAGACTTGATAGATTGGTCAAAACTAGGTTCAGGAGGTTGGAGTGTTCCAAGTAATGTTGAGGATATTGAATTTAAAAAAGTAAAGGCAGATTTTGTTTTGTATGTTGAGAAAGCTGCAGTTTGGGAAAGATTACATGAAGATAAAGTTTGGGAAAAATTGAACTGTGTAATAGTTGCTTCCCAAGGTCAAGCAACAAGAGGAATAAGAAGGTTATTGCAAAGATTAAGATACGAACATGGTTTACCAATTTATGTTCTAACCGATGCAGATCCTTGGGGAATTTACATTTATTCAGTTATTAAATTTGGTTCAATCGCTTTAGCTCATATAAGTGATAGATTAGCAATTCCAGATGCCAAATTTTTAGGTTTGACTGTTGATGACATTAAAAAATACAAACTTGAAAAGCATCTGATTAAATTTAAAGATATAGATATGCGCAGACTAGAACAAATAAGGAATTATGAATGGTTTAAACATAACAAAGCATGGCAAAGACAGTTTGATCTAATGAAAAAATTAAAAGCTAAGGCTGAACTAGAAGCTTTGGCTTCTAGGGGTATAACTTTCATAAGTGATGTTTATTTACCAGAAAAAATAGAGAGCAAAGATTTTCTAGATTAATTTTTCAATAACTTTTTTATTTTCTTAATTGATTTATTTAGCTTTTATCTTCCTAGTTTTGATGAACATAAAAATTATGATCTCTTCAATTATTTTTTTATTTCATAAAACGATTTAAATTTATAGAGGCCCCGGTAGCTCAGTTGGTAGAGCACCTGCCTTGTAATGGCACTGCTCGTAAGATTGATGATTACAAGCGAGCAGGGGGTCGAGGGTTCAAATCCCTCCCGGGGCTTAACATTAACCAAACTTGTTATTCAATAATGAGTAAATGCTCTAAAAACTGTTTTGTGGGGTTTACATTTTATCGCTTGGAATATGGTAAATTATAATGAAAATTATAATAAACAAAGTTAGTATAAAACCAAATTTATTCTTATAATTCTCAAAGATTATTTTAAATTATCATCTACCTTCACCTAGGAAAAAACATGTTCAAAATTTCAATAATTTTACCAACTCGAAATGAGGAAAAAAATATTCGAAAAATTTTGAAATCCATTTTAAAATTCAAACCTTATGAGATAATAATTTCCGATTTTTCTCAAGATAGAACTTTAGAACTAGCAGAAAGAGTTTTGAAAAGATCAAAAGTTAAGTGGAAATTGATAAAATTAGATGAAAAGGGAAAAGGATTTGCTATAAAAAAAGGTTTTGAAGTTGCGGAAGGTGATTTTGTTGTAACTATGGATGCTGATTTTGGTCATAGACCTAAAGATTTACCAAAATTACTGAAAGAAGCTGAAAAGTTCGATTTAATAATTCCAAGAAGGTTGAGAGTAGATTCTTTTTTTAGAAAATTGTTAGGTTATGGTTTTAGATTTTTTGTTTTACTGTTTTTTGGTTTAAACATCGATACACAATCTACTTTTAAAGTTGTAAGAAAGGAATGGTGTAAGAAAATAGATTTTTTCACTAAAGGATGGGCGTGGGATTTAGAATTTGTTTATAAGTGTAAAAAATTGGGAGCAAAAATTTCTACTAAACCAATAATAATTTTTGGAGAAAGAAAGGGTGGAAAAAGTAAGATAAACTTTTTTACACCTTTTAAAATGCTTGTGGAGCTTCTGAAAATAAGGATAAAAACTTTTTGAGGAATTTGATTTTTAAAGAGATATCAACAAATTGAAAATGAAAGTAAAAATAGAAATCATTTTTAGAATTAAGTAATAAAATGTAATACAAATTTTTTTAAAAAACTGAAAATAAAATGAAAAGTATACAAAAAATTTCTTGACACCATAGATTGTTAAATTCAAAAGAATGGAAAGAAATCAGAAAACTGATGCAAAGCAAAGACTTTTCTGTTAAAATTATCTTTATTCTCCTATTTTCTTACTTAACTTTTTATTTAGAATTGATTTAAAAATAAGTATGTTTGAGTATAAGGGGATAAAAATATATTGGTTAGGACATGCATCTTTTAAAATAACTAACAAGCTAGTGATCTACATAGATCCTTACATAATTCCATCAACTCTAGAAAAAGCAGATTTAATTTTAGTAACACACGAGCATTTTGATCATTGCGCAGTTGATAACATCAAAAGATTAACAAAAGATGATACATTGGTAATTGCAACAGAAGATTGTATTGCAAAATTAGCAGGTTTAAACGTTAAAGGAATACAACCCAATCAAACATTGGAAGTTAAAGGGATAAAAATTGAAACTGTTCCAGCTTATAACTTGAATAAAAATTTCCATACAAAAACAAGTAATTGGGTTGGTTATGTGATAGAAATTGATGGAGTGAGAGTCTACCATGCTGGTGATACAGACTTCATTCCAGAAATGAAAAAGTTGAAAAACATAGATATTGCTTTAATGCCAGTTGGGGGAACTTACACTATGGATGCCAAAGAAGCAGCAGAAGCAGTGAATTCTTTTAAACCAAAGGTTGCAATTCCTATGCACTATGGTGAAATAGTTGGAAGTAAATCTCATGCAGAAAAGTTTAAGAAACTTGCAAAGTGTGAAGTTGTTATATTGGAAAGAGAATAAATTTTTTAAATCGAAGAAAAAATAATAAGGGGCCGTCGTCTAGCCAGGTCTAGGACAACCGGCTCCAGCTGGTATGCTGAAGCTTTGATGGATGATAGGAAGATACCGGTTAACCTGGGTTCGAATCCCAGCGGCCCCACTCTCAAAATTTTGAAAAAAGGTTATTTGATGAAAGTTTATCAAATCCTGGTTGACAGATTTTCTACTGGAATAGAGAGTTTAGATTTGAAACTTTCTAATCAAACAAGTAAAGAGTGGATGGGAGGAAATTTAAAAGGGATTCTAAAAAAGTTGGATTATATAAAATCATTGAGTATGGATGGTATTTGGCTATCTCCAATTTTCAAATCATCAACTTATCACGGATATTCAGTTTTAGATTTTAAAAAAGTTGATGAACATTTTGGAAATGAAAAGATTTTTGAAAAATTGGTTAAAGAAGCTCATAAAAAAGATTTGAAAATAATTTTGGATTTTGTTTTCAATCATGTTTCAAAATTTCATCCTTTTTTTAAATCAGCGCAAAGAAACAAACAAAGTGAATATTTTGATTGGTTTGTTTTTGAGGAATGGCCAAACCGATATCTTTGCTTTTTAGATTTTGAAGAACTTCCTAAATTGAATTTGAGAAATGAGGATTGCAAAAATTATATTTTGGAAGTTTCTGAGTACTGGATTGAGAATTTTGAGATAGATGGTTATAGAATCGATCATGCAATTGGACCACCTTTTGAATTTTGGAAAGAATTTATAAAATTGTGTAAGAAAATTAATAAAGATTTTCTTTTTTTACCAGAAATTTTATTCATGCACGTTCACGAAAAACACCTAAAAACTTTTTGGTTTTTAGATTCAGTTAACTCAAAAAAGTTTAAAAGGTTGATGAAAAAAAGGAGAAAGGGAGAAATTTCTGGATGGCATGAAGGTTCTAAGAATGTTGAGTTAGAAAAATTTACAATGAAAATTTTCAAAAAATATTTTAAAAATTTTCTGGATTTTGCAACTAACTTTGAAATCAGGAAAATGGCAAAAAAGAGAAGTATGAAGGAAATGGAGTTTGATGAAAACAATTTTCATTTTTTGGATAATCATGATATGCAAAGGTTTCTTTGGATTTTGAAAAATGATGTTGAATTATTTCTTAAATTTTTAAAGTTACTTTCAAAAGCAAAAAATGTTGTGATTTACTATGGAACTGAAATAGGGATGACTCAACTCAAAGATTTTTGTGAATATAAGAGTTATGCAGATGTTGAAGCAAGAAGATTCATGAACTGGAAAAATTTGAAAAACAACTATATTTTGGAAGAATTTAAAAAGATTTTTAGGAGTTGAGCTATGTTTGAAAATAGAGAACAAGCTGGGAAAAAACTTGCAAAAGAGTTGAAGAAGTATGCTGGAAAAAACATAATCGTTCTAGCCATTCCTAGAGGTGGAGTCATAGTTGCTAAAGAGATTGCAAAAGAGTTAAATTCGAAATTGGATTTAATAGTTCCTAGAAAAATTGGTGCTCCATGGGAAAGGGAATTAGCAATCGGAGCAGTTGCTCAAGATGGAAGTTTAGTTTTGAATGAAGATTTGATAAAAGAGTTGGGAATACCTAAAGAGTACATCCAAAAAGAAAAAGAAAAAGAGTTAAAAGAAATTGAAAGAAGACTAAAAGTTTATCGTGGTAATAAAAAATTTCCTGAACTTAAAAATAAAATCGTTGTTCTTGTTGATGATGGTATCGCTACAGGTGCAACTATAAAAGCTGCTCTCAAATTCATAAAAAATCAAAAACCTAAAAAAATTGTGATAGCAGTACCTGTTGCTCCTTTAGATACTTTGAAAGAGTTGGAAAAAGAAGTCGATGAAATAATTTGTTTAGAAAAACCAAAATTCATGGGAGCAATAAGTGAATTTTATTTAGATTTTAAGCAAGTTGAAGACGAAGAAGTTGTCGAGATTATGAAAGAATTTTTAAAATCAGGAAATTATTTTTGAGAGTAATTTTATTTTTGCTTGCAATGAAAAATATAATATGGGAAAATTTTTGGAAAGAATTTACAAAGACATAAAAAATTTGAAAATTCAGGGTTCTCAAGCTGTTGGAGAGGCGGCTATTCAAGCTTGGATTAAAGAAAAGGATAAAGATGAAGTTGTAAAAAAACTTTGGAATGTAAGGCCTACAGAACCTTTTCTAAGAAACATTTTAAGATATTTAAAAAATTTTGGGGAACCTGAAAATTTGATAAAAAAGTTGGAAAGTGATAAAGAAAAAATTTCTGATTTTGCAAGTAAGAAAATAAAGAGTGGAATGGTGGTTTATACTCATTGCCATTCTTCAAGTGTTGTTAGAAGTTTGATCAAAGCAAAGAAAAAGGGAAAGAGGTTTGAAGTCAATGTCACTGAAACTAGACCCTTTTTTCAAGGTAGAATTACTGCCAAAGAATTGGCTAAAAATGGAATCAAAGTTACTCTTTTTGTAGATTCTGCAATAAAGTTAGCATTAGAAAAAGCAGATTTGATGTTTATCGGAGCAGATGTTATCACAAGTGAAGGTTTTATCATAAACAAAATAGGTTCTGGAGCTTTTGCTGATTTAGCAAACAAAAGAGGAATTCCAGTTTATGTTATAACTCATAGCTGGAAATTCGAGCCAGAAAGTTTGAAAGGTTTTGAAGAGGAGATTGAGAAAAGAAGTGAAAAAGAAGTTTGGAGGAACAAACCTAAAAATGTTAGAATTTGCAACTTTGTTTTTGAAAAAATTGATGCAAATTTGATCACTGGCATAATAAGTGAATTAGGAGTTTTTAGACCAGAAGTTTTTGTTGAAGAAGTTAAAAAAACTTATGAATGGTTGATAAGGTGAAAGATTGGTATTTAGATTTTGTTGATTTGGAGTATAAACCAAGTAAGAAAGATTTTATTTGTTTGTTCAGAGTCGAGCCAGTAAAAGGAATTTCTATGAAAGAAGCTGCTGGAAGGGTTGCAAGTGAAAGTAGTGTAGGTACATGGACAACCTTGTTTGAATTACCAAATAGAGTAAAAGATTTGATGGCAAGAGTTTATGAGATCAAAGGAAATTTCATAAAAGTAGCTTATCCAATCGAATTATTCGAATCAGGCAATTTACCTCAAATACTTTCTTCAATAGCTGGAAATGTTTTTGGGATGAAAGCAGTTAAAAATTTAAGGTTGGAAGATGTTAAAATTCCAAAAGAATTATTAAAAAGTTTTAAAGGACCCCAATTCGGAATTGAAGGATTGAGAAAAGCTTTTAGGATAAAAGAAAGACCATTAACTGCTACTGTTCCAAAACCAAAATTAGGTTTTAACTTGAATGAATATGCAAAAGTAGCTTATCAAATTTGGAAAAGTGGAATAGATTTTGTTAAAAATGATGAAAATCTAACATCTCAAAAATTTATTCCATTTTACAAAACAGTTGAAAAAATTTTGAAAATCAAAGAAAACGTTGAAAAAGAGAGTGGTGATAAAAAAATGTATTTGGCGAACGTTTCGGCAGAAACTAAAGAAATGGAAAAAAGAATAAAGTTTGTTGCTGAAAATGGCGGAGAAATAGTTATGGTTGATGGGTTAACCATAGGTTTTGCAGCTTTGCAAACAGTAAGAGAAATTTGCGAAGATCTTAATTTGGCTTTGTATATGCACAGAGCTTTTCATGCAGCTTTTACACGGAATAAAAAACATGGGGTTTCAATGCTAGTAATTTCAACTTTAGCAAGAATGGTTGGTGTTGATGCCTTGCATATAGGTGGAATGGGCAAACTGGTTTCTCCAAAACAAGAAGTTTTCGCTCTGAAGGAAAATTTGACTAAGAATGAAATTGAAAGAAATGGTTTGTTGATAGAATGGTATGATGTAAAACAAATTTTTCCTGTTTGTAGTGGAGGTTTACATCCAGGTATAATTCCAAAGTTGATAAAATTTTTAGGTAAAGATTTGATAATTCAGGTAGGTGGTGGAGTGATGGGTCATCCTTTAGGTATAGAGGCTGGAGGGAAAGCTGTTTTGCAAGCCATTGATGCAACTTTAAAAGGAATTTCTTTAGAAAAAGCAGCGGAAAAACATTTTGAATTGAAAAAAGCATTGGAAAAATGGGGAAAGATAACTCCAATTTAAAGTAAATCTCATAATTTTCTAATTTTTTAAAATTTAGACAAAACTTCTATCTTAAAAATAAATTTGACAAATTCTAAAAAAATTCTATGCAGTTAAGAGCAAAGATTTTAGGTATAGAAGCTGGAAATAAAAAAATTGTTGTTTTGAATCGAGAGGATGCCGAAGAATTGGGAATAAAAAGTTTGGCAAGGATAAAACTATCTTTCAAACAAAAAGCTATTACTTGTATAGTAAACATAGCTGAAACTATAGTCGAAAAAGGTTGGATAGGAATTTATAAAGAAGTTGCTAAGATTTTAGGAGTAAAAGATAATGATTCAATCGAAGTTAAAGTTGCAGAATATCCCAACTCTCTGAAATATTTGAAAAAGAAAATTTTAGGTAAAAGGTTGAATTATTTTGAGATAAGGGAAATTGTTAAAGATGTGGTTGAAGGAAATTTAACTGAAATAGAGATTGCAAGTTTTATAACTGCTTTACACTCTTTTGGTTTAAGCTTAGATGAAATAACAAGTTTAACTCTAGCAATGGTTGACACAGGAAAAAAGCTTGATTTGAAAAAGAAGATGATTGTGGATAAACATTCAATAGGAGGAATTCCAGGTGATAAAACTTCATTGATTTTAGTTCCAATAGTTGCTGCTGCAGGCTTAACCATTCCAAAAACTTCTTCTAGGGCAATAACTAATGCTGCTGGCACTGCAGATAGGGCTGAAGTTTTGATGCCAGTTGATTTAACATTAGAGGAAATGAAAGAAGTAGTTGAAAAGGCAAATGGCTGTTTAGTTTGGGGTGGAAAATTGGATTTGGCTCCAGCTGACGACATCTTCATTCAAATAGAATATCCTTTAGGAATAGATCCTTTGATGTTACCTTCCATAATGGCAAAGAAAAAGGCTGTTGGTAGTAAGTATTTGGTAATAGACATTCCTACTGGGAGGGGTTCAAAGATTAAAACTATTGGGGATGCAAATTTGTTAGCAAGTGAATTCCTAGAATTAAGCAAAAAACTTTTCATCAAAACAAACTGTGCAATAACCTATGGTGAACAACCTTTAGGTTATACCATTGGTCCAGCTTTAGAGGCTAAAGAGGCTTTGGAAATTTTGATGAAAAGGAAAAATGTGATAGATACTATAGATAAAGCAACAAGTTTGGCCGGAATATTGTTTGAAATGGTTGGAGTTGGAAACAAACAAACAGCTTTAGAAATCTTAAACTCTGGAAAGGCAGAAGTAAAGCTTAGGGAAATAATTTCATTACAAGGAGGTAATGAAGAAATAAAACCAGAAGATATTGAAATTGGAAATTATGGTTTAGACTTTTATGCTGAAAAAGATGGGATAGTTTTATGGATAGATAATGTATCTTTAATAAACTTTGCAAGGGCTGCAGGAGCTCCTAAAGATAAAGAATCTGGTATTTTACTTTACAAAAAAATTGGAGAAAGAGTAAAAAAAGATGAAAAAATATTTACGGTTTTTGCAAAAAGTGAAAGAAAATTGGATAGAGTGCTAAAATTGGAAGAAAAACCATTTGGAATTGGAGAAAGAGCAGAAATGCTAATTCAAGTCGTAAAAGAGCAAATTTTACATAAAAAAACCTTCATGTTAGAGCGTTAAAAAAATAAAAAAGAAAAAGTTGCTGTTTTATCTGCTTAAGGTTATTGCAATTGTTGATACGTTCACCTTCCCTTTTCCTTCAACTTCTCTTTCTTCTGTGTCTGTTTCTATTTTCTTGATCTTTACATCTTGCAGGAACCTTTTTCTTACTATTTCAGCAACATCTACAGCTCTTGCAATAGCTTTTCCTCTAGCCCTTATGATCACTTCTTTTGCTCCATTGGTGAACTGGGTTATCACTGCTAGTACATAGCTCATGGTAGGTTTTCTTCCTATCAATACAACGTTGTCTTGGTTTACTTCTGCCATGATAGCACCCTCTGTTATGCTTATTATTATAAGTTCAAAATATTTAAAAATGTTAGGTTTTAACTAACCTAAGTTGCTGTTTAAACCAATTTAACCATCTTTCATAAACAATTTTCGAATCTACATAACCAACTTCTTTTCTTATTTCTTCACAAATACTATGAAACATTTCGTTTGAATTTACAACCCAAGGGGCTTCTAAAATTTCCTCTCTATTCAATTTAAGAGCATATTCAACCATAGTTTCCTTTATTTTTGCTCTTAACAAGATGTTATCCCAAACTCTATCCCAATTTCCTTTCCATTCTTTAACTCTTTTTGCAATTTCATTCAATACAAAAGATTCTCCGTAGATTAAAGTCTCCGTAGGTTTTAAAGTATCTTCTTTAGCTGAGTATTCAAACAGTTTTACAAACCCACCTTCTTCTTCAGGATCTTCTACCCATTTTTTTCTTACTTCTGTCAATTCAACAACTCTTCTAAAAGTATGTAAACCATCAGGTGTTCTCAGCCTATTACAAATTGTTATAATATCAATGGCTTTAAAACTAGTTTTTGGAACACCTAAATCGTTAACTACTCTATCAAAAACTCCATAAGCTGTTTCACCATGAATAGTACCTGCTACAACATTTGCTAAAGCTCCTATTCTCATGGCTTCGAATAAAGCTTGAGCTTCTACACTTCTTACTTCTCCGATGATCAAAGCTGAGTCCCCTAAACGTAAGGCAGTTCTTAAAGCTTCATCTGCTGATAATTCAGTTTCTACTTTTGTTATAACACTTCTTGATTTCAACCTTTCAATGTTATAACCCAATTTTCTTATTTCATTCACTGGAATTTCCAAAGTATCTTCTTGAACTATGATTCTAAACTTTCTCATTATTTCTAGAATTATAGAAGAAAGTAAACTCGTTTTTCCTGAACCTCTACCTCCAGCTATCAACATACTCCTACCTCCATCGATGATGAAACTCATAACTCCAGCGTAAAGAGAGTTAAACATCTTTGCTTTTATAAAAAGTGGAAAAGTCCATGGCCTTTCTCTATGTCTCCTTAAAGCAAAAGCTAATCCTTCTGGGCTTAAGGTTCTTGTGATTGCTGCTACTCTTGCTCTTCCTTCTGGAATAACCAATTCTGTATCTAAAACCGGATTTGCTTCATCTAAAGGTCTACCAGAGTACAATCTAAACCTAGTTGCCCAAGCTTCGGCATCCGCTTGAGTAGGAATCATATTTGTTTCACATTCTTCAAAATCTTGATGATAAATAAAAATTGGAGTAGAACCTATAGGAGAATTTATGTAAACATCTTGAATTTTAGGATCTGCCAACAAAAGTTCTAAAACACCAAATCCTCCTGTATAACGAGTTAAAATTTGGGCGAGTTCCTCCAATTTTTTGTAATCTAAATACAAGCCTTTTGATAATGCAATTTCTCTTATCAAGTTTTTGTTTAAATTTAAAAACATTTCTCTTGCCCTTTCAGGATCACTCAAATTTATTTCACTAGGTATTTCAGCTCCCAATCTTTCTTTTGCCGTTTCAATTAAGTTTATTTCATTTTCACTTAGAAACAACTCTTTCGGTGTTAGATGATAAAAGTATCTAATCTTTCCAGGAATTCTTAAAATTTCAATTTTATTACCTAAAACTTCATATTTATCTACCAAAACAGCATTCCTTGGAGGATAAAGAATAAATTTGGTTAAGATGAAAGCAGGTCTTATTAGAGGAGAAAAAATTTTTCTATAAATTTGTCTTTCTCCAGGTTTGTAAACATTTAAATATTCTTTTGCAACTTGAATGAATTCTGAATTTTCGATGATAAAAATTATTGGGTTAAGAATTTTTTCCAAAAACAATTCTACACATTTTTTACTTTTTCCAATCAAGCTCAATTTTTTTAGTAAACTTTTTAATTTGAGAAAAGTGTAAACAGGGTCTTTTCTCCATCCTTCCAAAATCAAAAATTCTACAGTTTTAAATTCTTTTTGCAGAATTGTTTCACATCCTTTAATTTTATTCAAATTCAATAATCTTTCTTTGTTTATTATTTTGTCATAAGTTTCAGCAATACTATAAAGCAATTTTACTTGTTCTTCAAAATATTCATTTTCCCTCTTTTCAACTAAAATTATCTTTTTTATACCTTTTTCTTTTAGGAGTAAATCTATAACTACTGCCATAGTGGCGGCAGAATCTTCAATTCTAGGGGAAATAATCCATTTAGAACAATCTATTCTTAAAATATCGTCTACACGCTCATAATTTACCATATTTAAAATTTATCTTTTCGAAAAATAATTTGTTATTAATGGTAGAAAAAGATGAAATTACTTTGATAATAAACGAATTGAGTAAAAGAGTTAATGATGCTGAAAGAAGGATTAGGAGTTTGGAACAAGTGATTGAAAGAATAGAAGGTTTGATTTCTTCTTTAGAAGAAAAATATAATAGGTTAGAATCGAACTTTAAATTTAGTATTGGATCTCTTTCTACCAGAATTGAAGGTTTGAAGAATGATATTAAAGAGATGCAAAGTGGTGTGAATGAAGTTAGAAAAGAATTGCAAAAAAAAGTAGGAAAGGAAGAGGTTAAGGAAATACAAATGTACATCGAATTGTTAAATCCTATAACTTCTAAATTTGTAACTAAAGATGAATTGAAGAAGGAATTAGAAATATTAAAAAGAAAAGTTAAAATAAAATCTGATGGGACTGAGTGAAAAATTTAGAGGTTTTACTTCTCTCACAAAGGAAAAACTAAAGTTATGGGCAAACCTTGCTAAACAAATAAAAAGTGAAAAAGAAATGGTTCAAAAGTTACCACAAGTGATGGAGAAAGCAATTGAAAAAGGAATGGAAGAAGCTGGAAGAAAAGAAAAAGAAAGGTTTAAAAGTGAAACAGCAATATACATAGGAGCTTGCTTTGCTATGATCGTTAGCGTTCTAGCACTTTATAATTTTGTAATTTATTTTGATACAATTTCAAAAACTTTCATTCTTTTAACAATTTTGTTTTTTTCTCCCTTTTCTCAAGAACTTTTGATTAAAGCTACTATGTTTGTGTACTCAATCTTTTCATTTTTTTCATCTAAGCTTTTGAGTACTTTATTAATTTTCTTAGGTATTTTTTACTTTTTACTTTTACTTATTGTTTACCAGAAAGGAAGAAATGGTTTAGGAACTTGTATAATTTTTTTAATAATCTTTTCAATCTTACTTTTGTTTCATCCTGTGGTTAAGAGTTGGATAAATAATTTTTTGGATAATCAGTTAAGCAACTACATTGAAAAATTTAAGGACTCAGAATTTGTAAATACTATCAAAATAATTCTTAATCCTCAAGAAGCAATCAATTATTGGAGGTTAGGAAATGTTTGAACATTTAAAAATTATAACTTTTTTACCTTTTGGTATAGATCCTGCTACTAAACTTTCTTTCTGTTTTGTTCATGAATTGATGAGAGGCGGTCCTCTATTCTTCCCATTTTTAATGTTATTAAGATTGATAGGATGGGAGATAAAGATAAATATAGGATTTACAATATTTTGGCAAATTTTAGGTTTAACTTTACTTTATACTCTCTACAAACTTTCTCATTGGGTACTTGCCGCTTTAGGTTTAATTGGAATTTCTCCTAAATCAAGAATTTTTTCTATACTCTTCAATATTTTACCTATGTTATTTAAAATTGTATTGTACATATCAGCTCTAATTTTGGTTCCTATAACTTTGATTTCAGCCTTTATGTGTGAACCTTCTAATTTACCATTAGAAAACATGATAGTTTATACAAAACCTTTAGGTGAAACAGAACCTAAAACTTATGAAAGTTGCAAACTAGTAGAAGGAAGCTGCTATGTGAGTTCATGCCCTCAAGGTTATCAAAAAATTGGATATTGTGATGAGGAAAAGAATGTGGTTTGCTGTAAGGTAACTAAAGAAATAGATACCTATGAAGAATGTGAAGCACAAGGTGGAAACTGTTATGTTTCTAACTGTCCAGAAAATTACAAAAAGAGTGGTTATTGTGATGAAAAGAACAATATTTTATGTTGTAAGGTGAGTGAATGAAAGGTTTTTTACTAACTGCTTTAATAATCATAGGAGTTCTTTCAGCCATAATTGGAATAATAGTTGCTAATTTATTTGCTAGAGAAGAAACTATAGTTAGAACAGCTAAAGAGATGGAATTGTATGAAGCGATTAAAGATATAGAAATGATAAAGATTGGATTACCTTTTGCGACTGAATATTCTTTAATTCAGGGAAGCATGAGGGCAGGAGCTTTAGGATTAAAAAGTTCTTCAGCCCAAAAAGAAACTGAAATGATTTGGAATTCTTTGGGTTATGCTGATGCAGAAACTTGTAATCCTTATTACTGGAAAGTTTATGATGTAAAATTTCCTGTTTGCCCAAAATCTGCAATCAACGAACATACAAATGCTTCTTTACAGCGTTACTTGGAAAAGATGTGTGAATTGAGTAATGCAAAATGTAGTGGAGGAAGTGTATGCATTGAAAAAAAGGAGAATATTATAAAAGCTTGTTTTAGTAATTCTCAATCAAAAGAAAAAGAGGATGAGTTTTATTGTGCACAGCAATGCTCTACTTTCATATCTGAAAAGTCAGTTTTTTATGGTAACTTAACTCAAGATTTTACAGGTACATGTATACAACTAGATTCACCTTTACTTAAACAGTTTGAGATAGCAAAAGATTTTTGGATGAATGGAACAGAAAAAAAGCTTCCTGAAATTTTTATACAGAATCTTCCAGATTTAAAGTGGTATAATTGTTTATATGATGCCCGTTTAATTGATGAGGATACACACATATTAGCTGTTCTTAAAGACATATATCCAAACGACTATAAAACGATTTTAAAAGAGGATAAAGTTAGATATGGGTGGACAGATGAAAAAATAGAAGAAACTGAAAAAAAACTTCCAAAAGAAAATGAAACACCTGAAATTATGATTTGTGATAATTGTGCAAACATTTGTGAATTATGTTATAAAATTGATTTTCCATGCAAAAATTATATTGAACAGATTATAAATTATGTTTTATTACTAAGTTCGGATCCTGCAATTATTTTGCAAATAGAAAGATACGGGGGAACACAACCGTCCATCCCTCTACGTATAATTCCCGAATTAGAAAAATTGCCAGCACGTAACGTTAAATTTGAAGCCTCAGGAGGATTAACTCCTATTACTGCAATAACTTTCATTGCAGGTAGACAAACTGATTTTGGTTATGAGATTTGGGATCCTGAAGTTGTACTTTCTTATAAAGAAACTTGTGAAATGAAAGATTGTTTTTTTGAAAAGGATGAAAATGGAAATCCAATAAGGGGTTGTCAAATAATCAAATGCAAATTTGAAGATATATCGATTGGGCTAGATTTTAAAATTTATTATACAGATTTTCATTTTGAGGGAGACTTTTTCGCAGAGCTTTGTGTAAAGGCAATCATCCCAACCAACATCACTAAACCTAATAGACTTTATCCATTTGAAATTCCGTTTAAAGAGCAGAAATTTAATCCAATGTATGGAGTTTATGTAAATTTGAGTAATAACGAAATTTTTAAAGGTGATAAGATTGGATGGGGACCCATTTATTTAAAATTTAAAATAAGAGGGACATTAAAAGAAGATGAAGGACGTACTCCTGATGGACCAATTACCATAACTTACAGTTGTGGAAAAACTTGTGATATATGGCATGATATAGATTGTCCAATGAAACCAAAAGATGCAGAAGAACAAGAAAGAAAATGTTTAGAAAGTTTACCTCAATGCATTCCTCTTTTAAAGTGAATCTTCTAGATTTCAAAATTTTTAATATGAAAAACGAATTTCAGATTTTTTTGCTTTAATTTTTTGTAATTTCATTAGCACTGATGATTTTTCTTAGAATAAAAAAATCATTTCGTCAAGGTAATTTGAACTACTAATCTATCATCAGGAACAACCACATAACCATCTACAGTTAAAATTTTTTCACAATCACCTTTTTCAATTTTTAATTTTTCTGCTTCTAACGTATAGCAATTACCAGCAAGCATATCAGTTCTATTTTCTAAACTCTTAACATAATTTTCTAAAGGTTCTAAAAATCTTTTAAGTAGTAGTTTAACATTATAATCACAAACTACGGGCTCCTCTGAATAATAATAGAGCGTTGCTATCAATCTTTGTTTACCAGCAAGATATAAACTTAAGTTTCTGTACAAATATGGATCTGCAAGTAATGAAATTAAAGAATCTTGAGCATCTGTAAATTTAAATTCAGTTTGTATAGTTTTTATCAGATGAATTCTCAAAAAGAAAACTACACTCATACTTATGATAATTATTCCTAAGAAAATGATCATTATTCCAATTAAAGGTATTCCTCCTTTCATACTAGGTCAACCAGATTTAAAGTTATCCTTCCAGCATAGGATTCATTTAACGTTAAATTTAAAGGTATGCACTTACCTTCTTTTAAAAGGTTTCGCCTACTGTCTAAATACTCACAATAAGTTCCATAAAATTCTTGCAATTTTTCGCACACTTCTTTTGGAACAGTAAGGTTAACTGTTGTTGGGGTACTATTTATTAAAGTTACAGGTAAGCTTTTAACTGAGGTCACCACCAAAGAAAAATTACTCCTTTCTTTTAAAAAATTTCTAAAGCATATTTCAGCCTCTCTTGGTTTGTATTTGATAGTTAAACTTATTCCAAATATTTGAAAAGGATTTTTTTTCAAACTACCACCAGCTAAACAATCTATGAATCTATGAATTAAAGTAAGATCCCCCTTTAAAATTCCTTCTCCTTCAAAATCCCAACTTCTATTTTCATTTATTATTTCCTCACCATTTTTCATCATTTTTTGCAGTTGAGAAATCGATATGACTTCATAGCTGTTTGGATAAGAATATTCTTTAATTAATTCTTGTTCATTCACTTCATCCATTTTTTCAATATCAAACAAATTTTTTCTGTTGTAACTTAGTTGATGGATTACGATTTCTGGTAAACCTGCGTTTGTAATTATTTTTGTTTCTTTAGGTAAAGCAAAATGTTTAGTGTTAGTTAAAGCTTCTACCAAATTTATGGCTCTTCTCTCAGCTTCATTTTCTTTTACTATCAAATGAACTTCAAAATACTTTCCTATAACAAAATAGTAGAATGCGGTAACCAACAAAACTGCTAGAGCACCTAAAAATAATAGAGTTAAATAACTAACTTGAGCTTTTAATTTCATATTTCACTTCACCATTTTCTTTAATTATTAAAAAACCTGGAACATTTTGAAGTTCAGTTTCCACTCCATCAACTCCAGCTTTTGAACTTCCAAATCTTACAGTAGGTCTTATTGCTTCTCCACCCCTTACCAATTCAGCTTCATAAACTCTATCTTTTACAATTAGATTGTAAGCTAATTTGATTTGTGGTTTATATTCAAAGGTTGCTCTTCCATCAAAAGAAGCAGAAGCTGTTACTAAACTAGCAATATCCCTAACCATAATTTCAGGAGCATACAAAACTAAAAGCGAAAAGAAATCGTTAAAAAATTTTGCGATTTGGATTAAAAAAAGAACACTCAAAACGATTATTAAAATTATTAATAACGCTTCAGTTAAAGCAATACCTTTCATCAATTAAATTTTTTTATTTTCCAATATTTAAACAATCTGCTTTAGTTGGTTTTTTAATTCCAAAATCTTCACAAGCAAAAGGAGGCTTAGTATCCCACCAATCAGGCTCAATTTGAAAATTGGTTGCTAACCAATCTTCGCAATATTTTTCCATTTTATCATAACATTGAGCTTTCATTAAACTTTTTTTGCCTTCTCGAGTAAAAAGACCAGTTAAAATTAATGCAGCTATAAATAACAGTACTCCAGCCAAAATTATGAAAAGAGCATGAGTTACAGAAGCCTTCATTCTTTTATTTCTCCACCTAAAACTTCTTTGCATTTTTGTCTAGTTAATTCATCATTTGTTATGTCTATAATGAAATCTTTAGTTCCAGCAAATGTGTTGTTAAAATAGTGATAACAATCACTTCCTGGATTTGCTAAATCCTTCTTTTTTTCTTCTAAAAGGGTAGGTTTATTTTTAATGCTGTAATAAATGTCTTTCCATGGTTTACAGTACTCATTTAAAAATTTTTGATAACAAATCTCTTTTTTTGAAGTTCCCATTAAAGTTCCTAACTGCCAACCTGAAGCACCCATGAATAATACAACCAATAAAATTCCAATGATGAAAGCGATGATTATGAAAACTGTAGCTGAAATACCTTTTTTCATAATTTTATTTTTGGTTTTTTATATATAAAATTTCTTATCTGTATCCAGGCACATAGGTTTTACAATATTCTAAAGTGTTTTCTTTAAATCCTACAAAAGGACCAGGTGGTTCCAGGTATTTTTTACATTTTTCTAAAATCGTATTTTTTAAATCTTCATCAGCTCTTTCCCAATTGTTTAAAGACCATTGAAAACAATAGTTATAAATCATGTTTCTACACTCATCTTCTGAAGTTTGTTTAAATATTGTTCCACTATACGTTGAAAGAAGAAAACTACCAATCAAAATAACGATGATTGCAATTACCAAAGCTGCTATTACTGCTACACTCGATTCTACTCCTTTCATAACTTATCTTTGTTCTTTTGATTTTAAATTATTCTTGTGGGACACAAACCCGAATTTGACCCATTCCCATATATTCGCAAATTGCATTAGGATCCCAAGAACCATGGTATATCATTTCACATTCTTCTTTAGTAACCATATCACAGTTTATGGTTTGTGGTGAAGGTGAAAATTGACAACAACCTATTTTAGGTAGGGATTCTTCCCCTTTAAATTCAAACATCCATTCGAATTCATAAGCCTTATCAATATACCATCCTGGTATACGACCTACAATTGTTTTCCTTCTTCCTTTAAGTTCAAGTAAGGTGAAAGATACTTCATTCCAATTAAAAGTTGGATTATCTTTTGATAAAATAGTTGGAGGTGATTCATCTAAAACACTTGTCTCTCTTTTAGTTACATCTGGCACTAAGAGTTTTTCAATTTTAATCTGAAGAGCCTCTTTTCCAACTTCACAACTTAAAGGAGCACCAGGAAAACTGCCTTGTTTTTTTAAATCACCGAAACATAAAGGAACTATATAGATAACGTATTTATAATTTGCTTCTTTAGTTTTAACGAATACATGACAAACTATATTATCTCCTTTTTCTTCCTTATAATTATCTGGGCAATGTAGAGCAGTCATTTTTAGATCTGTTACCAGAGGGGTTTCTTCATTCCAATCTTCATATTCTACAAAAGCACCTTTTCTCACAATGTAACCTTTATCTTTGATTATTGCTTCTTCTTCTCCAGGGTACAAATGGTATTCTTGAATTGCTCTTGTCTCTTTCCATTCTTTACAATAATCAAGTCCTTTTATAATTGGAACATTACAAATCCAATCTAATATGGTTGGGAAATGGTTTATAATCCAGGAAAAAATTAAATATCCAACGATTATCGCAATGATTGCTAGAACAATTTTTACGATTAAGTCAACTGCGACACCTTTCATCAATTCTATTTTGTTTTTTTAAAATTAAAAATTAACATAGTCGGAAAAAAGATCCTAATCCAAAGGTTAGAAAATTACAAATTTGCTTAAAAAGTGTTACTATGGCTGAATGGATCGGAGGGGAAAAATAAGCGAGAAAGAAAACTATCGCAATGATTGCAATGATGGTTAAAATTACTGCTAGTGCAATACTTACAACACCCATTCAACCACCTTCTATAATTTTAGTTTGTAAATAAATCCAAATTGATTTTTGGAAAAAATAAGCGTAAAAAATTAGCATTAAAGTTATTAAAAGTAGGGCTGCAGCAATCCAAAGTAATTTTTTCGATACCCCTTTTAAGTATAAACGAAAGTAATTGAAATGGAATTTAAAAGAGAAAAGAGTAATAAACAAATTAATGAATAAACTATCATCGAATAAATCAAGCTTTTTCCAAGATCCATTTTCTGATTTAATGAATCTTCACCCCTAGTTAATACTATGTAAGAATAAGATATAATACTTATCATTTCTATTAGATAGATTCCGGTTATAAATTGAATGTAATATGCTGGCATGATTTCGTTTAAATTAAGGATGGAAGTTATAAAACTACTTCCTATATAACCAATCACTTGAATATTTTGAAAACTTGCTAATATTTTATCTAAAGCCTCTGCTACATTGTAAAGCAAATTAACGATTAATGCAACGATTGCTACTATTGCACCAGCTGTTATTGGAAACAACAAATATTTTTGAACTATCATTTCAGAAGCACTTTCATTTATTATATCTTGCAAAATTTCATTGACTTCAACTATGTCTTTCAAATAATCTGAAATAGTTATCATCGCTTTGGCTGCATCCTTTAAACTTTTTTTTGACAACTCAACCAATACAGCTAAAACGTTTTCAACTGTTGTTGAGGGAAAGAAATTTATTGCACCATATTTTTTGTTGAACAACGCATCTTCTAAGGTTATACTGTAAGTTTCAACGTTATGAATTGCAATGGAAAATAATCTAGAAATTTTCAGGTTCTTTATTCGTGGCAAAGCATTTTTTAAAGTTGTTTCGAGTGGTAAACCTCTTAATAGCTGATGACCTATTTGGAACAAAGCTTCGGGAAATTCTCTTTCGATTTCTTCAATTTCTTGTCTCAATTTCATTTTCTGGTAGGTTGTGATCATACAATAAACAATTATACCAACAGCAATTCCCAGAGTTGCAATCAAAGAGTAAATTAGAGTTTCGAAAACTTGATTTTTAGAGTAAAAACTTAAATTGTAAATTCCAAAAAAGAAAATAGGTAATGAAACTGAAATAGAAATTAAAATGTATAACAACTTTTTTTCTTTTCTAAACTTAGGGTGTTTAGTGATATCAGGTGGTAAAAAAGAATAAGGTCTTTTCTCCAAATAAGTTTTTAGAATCAATCCAATGCTTATAGGTAAAATAAAATTGTAACCTAGAAACAAAGGAAAGGGTTTTATACCTTCGGGCATGAAAATTGAGAAAACTGTAAAGAGAGTAAGACAAAGTAAAGGTAAGGTAACTCCCATTACGTTTACAATTAAAATAGGAGTTCTTAACTCTCTTGCAAATTTTTTCATCCTTTGCTTAGTACCATTTATGACTACTGTTATAGCTTCTTTTAAAATCTCCTCTCTAGTTTTTGGACTTTCATTCAAAGAGCTTTTTATTAGTTGTAAAGCATCAGTAAATTCTTCATTACTTCTTTTCCATTTTCTCATGAATTCATCAAATCCTATTTCAAGAGAATAATATTTTCCAGATGTAACATCCCAGAGCAATTGTTTTAAATCTTCTCCTAAAGGTCCTTTCAAATTTTTTGCAGCAAATTTAACAGCATTTTCTAAATTCGGAGTTATTCTCATTGAAATTGCCATGTATGCAATACAAATGATCATTTCAGAGCTTGCTTTTATGCGAAAGGAGGTTGCATAAACTAAAGGATAGGAAAAAGTGTAATAAGCGACGAAAGCAACTAAAGAAAGAAAAAGTAGTAAAACTGTTGAATTAACTAAACCAAATGGAGTAAGTAGTAAAACTGGAATTAAAAATGTTAAAATCGTTGAATAAAAAGCAAAGGCAAAGGCACCTTTTGGTGAAATTTTAAGATGGCTAAATTCTATTGCTTCTTTATATTTATAATATAAATTACCTTTTATCTCAAAAGGAAAATATTTTTCAAAAAAATTGCATAGTTTTTCATACTTGAATAACTTTGTTTGCATAACCACTAATTTATTATGATTTTCATCAAAAATTAAGTTTTATTAATTTGAAAAATCAAAAAAATTTTAGATGGTAGAATTACCTTTTTTGAAAAAGAAAGAACCAGAGATAATGAAAGGAAAGGGTTTTGTTCCAGTAGATAAGGTAAAAGAGTTGGCAAGTCGAGGTTTTAGTGAAGCTGAAATAATAGATACTTTAAGAAGAGAAGGATTCAGTCCAAAAGAGATCGATGAAGCCTTAACCCAAGCTATTAAAACTATGGTTGTTAAAGAAGAACCTAAAGAGATTCCTCATGTTGAAACAACTACAAAACTTTTACCTACTTTTTCTGATATTTCAGTAGAAAAAAAGAAAACTATGCCAGAACTACCTGAAACTTCTTTACCAGAAGAGTATTATTATGAAGTTCCTACTGAAGAATATATCGATGCTTTAATCGAGGCAAGAGTTAGTGAATTGAAAGAGAAACTGACACAAATTTCTAGCAAATACGAAGATTTGGAAAAAAAGATCGAAACTTTGAGTTCTAATTTAAATGAGTTATTTTCAAAGAAAAGTGAAGAGTACAATAGGATTTTGGATAAGATTGAAGAAATGACCAAATCTTTTGAAGAATTTAGCTTAAGAGTTGGAGCTCTTGAAAGAGCTTTTAAAGAAGCTTTGCCAGCTCTGATAGAAAGTGTAAGAGCTTTAAGTGATTTAGTAGCAAAATTAAAAACTTAAATTTTTATTTTTTTCTTAAACTCACATAAGGTAAGATTATGAATTTTTTATTTTTTGTATCTATTTGAAAAGCATACTCAACAAATTCTCTAGGAATTTTTAAGGAGTTTGGCTCTTTTGGATTTGGTTGAAGTTTTGCTCTCAAGTTAAACTTTTCTCCTGGTATTATAATCTCATCAACTTCAATGATAACTGGATCGTTTTCTTTAATTCCAAAAATTTCAGCATACAACAAACTTAATTTGATTCTTCCATCATTTTCATTCTCTAAATAAACTTTGGTTGGAATTTTTACTTTGTACTTTCCAAACTCCTCTATCATCATCCTTAAATATTCATGATAACATCGTTTTGGTAAGGGAAGTAAAGAATCATCAATTTTAATATAGCCAATAAGTTCACTTTCAAGCAAACACATCAAAGGTTTTACAACGTTTCTAAAATAATTTTGAAGCTCTCCTTTTTTATAAGCTTCAAGTGCAATTTCAGGATCAAGTTTCGAAAACACTTCTAACATATTACTATTTTTAAGTAGTAAATTATTTATATTTAACTCTTCCTCAATTTCATCGGTACTTTCCTTTATCTCTAAAGGTTTGATTAAAAATTTGTTTATCCTTTCATTCAATCTCAATTTTTTAGCATCATTTTCATGAATATAAATTTGAAAATAATCAAGTCTCGAATTGGGAATGACTTTAACTCCTTTTAAAACATTTTCAATCTCAAAAAATCTTTCCAGATCAAAATTTTTACTTTTTCTACATTCTTTTAAAACCAGTAAAACTTTTTCTGAATCAAGATTCTTAAGAGTTATTAAATTAGTTAGGAAATAATCTCCTATCCTTCTAAACCTTATCTTGTATAATTCAAAGATTAGAGGATTCAATTCCACTTGCTTTTCATAGCGAGAAGAAATCAAAGTGGTGAAGCCTTTGTATAATTCGATAAAACTTGTTAAAAAAGTTGCCATTTCTTCCAATTTTTCTTGGGTTAAATTTGGTGTTCCTCTTCTCAATTCTTTTTCAAGATTTTCTAAAATTTGAGAAACTCTTTGCGTATATTCCACAATATTTTTTAAATGGTTGAAAAACTAAATAAATATTGATGGAAAACAAATGGTTAGTTTTTTGTTTAGCATTTTTTACTCTTTTTCTTAAACTTAGTTTTGCTCAATCTTTTCAAGAAATTTTAACTCCAGAAATTGCGAGTGTTATCGTAATCGGAATTTTTGTTACCATAATAATTATAATGATTTGGGAAAGAAAGAAAGGAGTAAGTTTTCCTGTTGGAATGATAATTTTTATTTTAATAATAATTTTACTTTTTGTCTTACCAATTTTCATTAAATATCCTGAATATCCAATACCACCACCAGAATGGCAAGTGATTCCATTCCCTTTCTACGTAAAAATTTTCTTTACAACACTAGGATTACCAGAAGAATGGTTAGCAATGCCTGCTTTTCTTTATTACTTTTTAATACCCTTCATAGCAATTTGGATCATAGTCTACGCTTTTTTAAAACAGATAAGAATTTTTGGTGAAGAAACTAAGTGGTATAGAGTTCTCTCATTTTTAATAGCTTTATCAACAATTCCATTAGGATTTTTTATTAAAATTGTTGGTTTAATCTTTGGTTTGATAGGAGCATGGTCAATTGCACTGTTTGCAACTGTTTTTGTGATTGGAGCATTTTTAATTTCTTATAGAGCAACATCCATTCAATATTATGCTTTGAAAGCTGTAAAATCAGCTGAAGAAGAATTAAAAAAAGCTTATCAAAGATTAGAGGAAGTTAATCGTGCAATAGTGCAAGCTGAAAAAGCTCAAGATAAAGAACTTTTACAAAAACTTTTGATGGAAAAAGAAGCTATTAAAAGAACTATTCGCTCATTGGGTGGTGTAGTCGTAGATTAGTAATTAAAATTTCATTAAATTTCAAAGTTAAATTATATTTATGGTTTTTGAATTACCTAGTTTTCTTTATAATTTTTTTATCCCTTTCTTACTCTCCTTTACCTTAACTTATGCAGCACTTCAAGTTTTCAAACTGTTTGATAAGAGAATAAATTTGGTAATAGCACTCTCTTTAACTTTAATTTTCTCTGCATCACCTTTTTTTAAACTTTTTACAACTTATTTACCTTATTTTTCTGCTATTTTCATCTTTGGGTTGTTTGTCATAGTTTTCATGTATGGAAGTTTTAGAAAGAGTGAAGTGACGTTAAAAGAAGTTGGTAAGTTTGAATATAAAAGAAAAAAAGAAGAGTTGGTGAAGCAATTGGAAGGATTGAATAAAAAATTTGAAGAAGCTTTACAAAAAGCTGTAACAGCAGAAGAAAAACAAGCTGTAGTAGCCACTTATAAACCTTTAATAGATGACATTAAAAAAAGGATTAAAATATTGGATGAGTTGATCGAAAGGATTTAATTAGTAAAACTCAATTTATTTTTAGAGGAAAATGTTGTTGATGACTTCTCCATTCGAAGAAATTATTCAACGTTTAATAGATTTAGGATTCTATGATTTTTTTCTTCCATTTATACTTTCGTCAGCAATATTTTATGCTCTGTTGAAAAAATCTAAAATAATAAGTGAGTCTTCTTTAGTTAATGCGACCTTAGCTTTAAGCATAGCTTTTTTAATCTTTGGTTATCCAGTGATTGCTGGAATTTCTTTGGCTTCACCTTTTTCAAATTTTTTTGTTCAAATAACGATCTGGATTTTGATATTTGCCTTTGGTTTTTTACTTGCGAGTTTGTTCTACCCCGACATCACCAAATTTTTAACAAGTTATTTTGTTGAAAGGAGAAGCAGATTCATTTGGGTAGCAATTGTTTTAGGAATAATTGCTTTTATCACCTCTGGCTTAGTGAGTGTTCTCACCGGTCCTTTAGGCCAAACTCCAAAACCAGGTCAAACACCTTCTCCACCTTTAGATGTGATTGCTTTAGCAGCAGGTATTTTTATTTTGATCGCTATAATTGTAATAGCAGCAAGTGTTATTTCAGGTAGGTAAAATGTTGTTGATGGCTTCCCCAATTGAAACTGTAATATTAAGATTAAAAGATTTAGGAGCATTTGAATTTTTATTTCCTTTTATGTTAACAGCAGCAATCTTTTATGGTTTGTTAAGAAAATCAAAGCTATTCGGTGAACCAGAGAGAAACGTGGTGGTTAATGCAACTGTAGCTTTAGTGGCCGCATTCATGGTTTGGAGTTATCCCATTTTAGCTGGAGTAAGCATTCAACAACAATTAGCAACTTTCATGTTTCAAAGTTTGGTTGCTTTATTAATAGTTATGGTTGGTTTGATGATAACCAGTTTTTTTGGAGAAAAGATTGGTTTGAGTGAAAAGCATTTAAGTATTGCGATTTTGATAATGGTAGGATTGATAGGAATCGCACTTTTATTTTCTTCTGGATTAGCTTCTGTTTTTTTCCCAACCACAGCTCCAAGTTTTGAAATAGATGAAGAAAGTTTGATCGCACTTGTAATGTTAGTAGTAATAGTTGCTGCAATATTCTTCATAACTAGAGGAAAGTGAATGTTTGAGAATTTGATTGAAATAGCTCAAAACTATGGAATTTTCAATTTTTTACTACCATTTTTACTTACTTTCTCAATCTTTTATGGAATTTTAAGAAAATCAAAGATTTTTGGAAGTGATGAGAAAGCAGAAAGGATAAATACAATTATTGCTTTTGTTGCAGCTTTTTACATTCTCATCTTTACACCAGCTGGAACTACTTTAACTTCTTTTTTTGCAAACTTTTTTGGTTGGAGTGTGATAGTTTTATTGACTTTGTTTATATTTGGAACTATTTTATTCATGATGTACAGAGCATCTGGAAAGGAAAAAGTTGAAGCAAAAATTCCAGCTTGGATTCTTTTTCCAATAGGTATTGGAATAGTTGTTGCAATATTTTTCCTTTCCATGCAAACTCAATATTTTGAATTTTTGATCAATGAAACTTTGATTGCAATAGTTGTTGTTGTAATCATAATTGCAATCATTGCAATTTTAATGTACGAGAAAAAACCTGCTAAGTCAGCCTAAATTTTTCCAAAAATTCTTTTTCCATAAAATGCAGTTTTCCGAGAATTAAAATTGCAGCTGGAACTTTAACTTTCAGATTCAAAAATTTTTCAATTTTTCCAAACAAAATTTTTGAATCTTTACAACCTAACTTACTTGCAATCACAACTTCTTCTTCTTCACTTATAACTTTTTCTTTAAATCTTTTTTCAAGTTGCAACAAAATTTCCAACGCTTTTTTAACACTTAAAAACCTTTGTTTTTCAAGATCTAAATCCAATAAACATAAGGTATGTAACCCCCTTTCCTTACTTTCTTTTATCTTTTGATAGATGGAAATTGGAAGTTCAACCTTCTCTTTTAATGGGATGGTTAGAATGCTTCCAATTTTGTAAACATGAATTCCAGTTTCAGCAATCGCTGAAATTATACTGGAATTGTGAATTATTCTAGTTTTTATCTTTCTTTTCCAAGCTTCTAAGATCAAAGTTGAGTGAGTTGTAGCAACTAAAGGATCACCAGGAACTAATATTGCAACACTCTTCTTACTTGCTTCTTCTAAAATTTGATCAAAATTTTCTTCCAAATCCTTTCTTTTCAATCTTTTTATTTTCTTTCCAATGAGTTTTCCCAATTTTTTTAAATCGCCAAACCACAAATTTGTGTAACTTTCAAAATAAACTTTTTCACATTCTTTCAAAATCTTTAAGCTTCTTAAAGTGATGTCATTTTCATCACATAGACCTAAACCAATCAAGTAAAGCATATTATTCTATTAACTTTAATTCTTTTGAAATTTTAAACCAGGCCCAAGCCCAGATTGCAGCTTCTAAAGCTAAAAATAAATTGTTCTCTTTTAAAAAATGATTACTGTCATACATATAAGCCTTAACGTTTTCCAAAGCCTCCTTTCCTTTTTCATTTAAAATTCTAACGTTTTTCATCTCTTTTTTCAATTTTTCCAACCATTTCAAAATTTCTTCTTTTGGAATCCTATCCATGTTTTTAATTTGTTTTCTAAAATTTTAATTATGATTGTTTGTGCAAAATCAGAAAAAGGAAGTTTACATCCAAATGAAGATGCAATCTTGGTCGATTTGAACAAAAAAATCTTGGGAGTTGCAGATGGGGTAACACTTTCTGATTATGGAAGTGGAAAAAAGGCAGCAGAGCTTATTTTGAGTTTAATTCAAAAAAATTTTGAATCTGATTTAAAAAAAGCATTTGAAAAATCTTTGAATGAATTTAGAGAGTTAAAGTTGAAAGATAGAGAGATAGGAGAAACCACTTTAGCAATTTGTAGAATTGGAGCAGAAGTTGAATGCTTGAACGTTGGAGATAGCGATATATTTTTGATCAGAAATGAAAAAATTATAAGAGTTTCAGAAAAGGATAAGTTTGGAAGGTATTTAACTCAAGTAATAGGTTTATATGAAATAAAGCCTCATTACTCAAAATTAAAGGTTGAGAAAGGGGATAAAATTCTTTTGGTTACAGATGGAGTAAGCGATGTTTTGAATGAAAATGAAATTTTAGAGATTGTGTTAAAGAGTAAAAACGTCGAAGAAATGGTTGAAAAAATTTTGGAAGAAACTAACAAAAAACCTAAAATTTACGATGATGATAAATCAATAGTGGCAGTATGGCTATAGAGATAATTGGTAATAAAGAAAAAGCAATTGCAATAATTGAAGTTAAAAAGAATGGTAAAAAAGAAAAAGAGTTGGTTGAATGGATTTTGAAAAACCATAAAAACGTTAAAACAATTTTGAAAAAAGTTTCTGGTAGAGAAGGGGAGTTAAGATTAAAAGATTATGAAATCCTTTATGGAAAAGAAACTGAAGTTTTACATAAAGAATATGGATATGAGTTGAAAGTTGATGTTACAAAAGTTTATTTTTCTGCAAGAGAAGCCAAAGAGAGACAAAGAATTGCGAATTTAGTTAAAGATGGAGAAACAATTTTGATAATGTTTAGTGGAATAATGCCTTTTGGAATAGTGATTGCGAAGAAAGTGAAAAATGTTAAGATTTATGGAATTGAATTGAATGAAGTTGCTCATAAATACGCTTTGGAAAACGTTAGGATTAACAAAGTTGCTCACAAAGTCTATCCAATTTTAGGGGATGTAAGAGAAAAGGCTAAGGAATTTTTTGGTAAGTGTGATAGAATTTTGATGCCTTTACCTTTTAGTTCCAAAGAATTTTTTGAATTAGCTGTAAAATGCTTGAAAGAGAAAGGAATAATTCATTTTTATACAATTGGAGAGGAACCAAACATTTTTGAAGAAGGAGAAAAGTTTTTAAATGAAAAATGTAAAAAGTTGAAGGTTGAATTCAGAATACTTTCTAAAACAAAAGTTCAGATGTATGCTCCTAGAAAATGGAAAATTAGTTTGGATGTTGAAATTATAAAAAGTTCCAACAGCTTAAAAAATAAATATGAAAGATGAATTGGAAGAGTTTAAAAGAAAAAGTGTTGTGATTTCTCCGGTTGGAGGAAAAGGTAGTAGGTTTATTCCACCTCAATTGGCTTCACTAATAGAACAAAAATTTGGGAAAAAAACTTTGGAAGAATTGTATTTACCAAAACATTTGTTGAAGATTGGTGAAAAGACTTTACTTGAGTTTTTTATCACACCTTACAAAAAATTTGGGATTAATGTTTTTGTATTTTTGTTGGGAAAAGGAGCAGAACCAATTCAAGATTTTTTAGGTGATGGAAGCAAATTTGGAATTGAAATAAGGTATTCTTATGATCCTCTAGTTTCAAAAGTTGGGAAGGGAAAGGCTATTAAGTATGCTTATGACCAAAAAGTTATTGATGTAGAAGAGGAACCTTATGTACATGTAGGCTTTCCAGATGATTTGATTCTTTATCCTTTTTTTGTTGAGGAATATTCGGCAAGATTTCTTTATTACAAAAAAAGATGGGATTGTTATGGAGTAGTGGTTCTTTCTTATTATCGTTCTCCTTTCGGTGAAGTAGAAGTTGAAAGAGGAAATGGTAGAATAAAGGATTTTGTTGAAAAACCTCTTAGCGAAAAATTAGCAAATACAGGCAGATATGTTTATGATTCAAGAAAAGTTTTACCTTATATTCAAAAAATTGATTTGAATTCTTCTCAAGCAATCGAGTTTGAAGAAGCAGTTCTCACACCTTTAGCAAAAGAAGGAAAATTAGGTTATTATATTTTACCAACTGAAAATGATTGGATACCCATCAATTCTTTAAAAGATTATGAAAGGGCTTTATATTTGTTAAGATAAGTTCTTTTTAGAGCCGGGGTCGCCTAGCCTGGTCAATGGCGGCAGGTTCAGGTCCTGCTGGGTTAGTCCCTTCGTGGGTTCAAATCCCACCCCCGGCATAAGTTTAAAAAAATGTTCTTAATCATTAACTAGAATTTTTTAAACATTTTCTTTTCTATTCTTTATGTTGTTTTCAGTTAAAAAATTATACCAGAATAATAAGTTAGGAAAAATCGTTTCATATATTTAATTTTAAGCAAAAGTTGAAAATTTTTGATTAAATTTTTAACCAAATTAATTATATGCTAAAGAAGATTGTTTTAACCACTTCTTTGATAGCAGGATTTTTCCTATCAGTTACTTTAATCGCTTTATATGTTCAATACAGCTTGAACGTTTATGGTTATTGTCCAATTCCTGCTTCAATTTTAATTCCATTGTTCGCTTCTTTAGGAGTTTTTGTTGGAACTCTAGTTTATTACATCATGTTAGGAAGGATTGAAGAAAGTAAGGAAAAAAGAATACAAGCCGTTAAAAGTTTACTTGAAATTTTACCTTTTGAAGAAAGGGAAGTTTTAACCAAATTGATAGAAAATAAAGGAAATATAACTCAAGCCAAAATTTCAAAAGAATTAGGAAAAGTTAAAGCGTTTAGAACGATTGAAAGTTTGAGAAAAAAAGGAATAATAGAAAAAGTCCAACATGGAAAAACAAATTTGATCAAGTTCAAAGAAAAATATTTTAAAATTTTGTTAGAATAGATAGTTATGCTAGATTATTTAATCGTTTTTGGTTTTCTTTTCTTATTAGGAATTTTTATTTTGCGAGACAGAAAGAATTTAGAGTTTAAATACGGTTTTGTAATAAAAAAATGGCATGAAAAGATAGAACTTTTGGAGAATTTTGTTAAAAAACATAAAAAACTTTTAAAGATTTTAGGAATAGTTAGTGTTGCGATTGGTTTGATTGCTTCTCTGATTTCTTTTGGTTTTCTAATTTACTTTCCCTTACAAAAAAAAGGTGGAGTTTCTTTGGTTTTACCTTCAGCTGGAGGTTTTAAGTATCCAGGTCCTGTTTTAAGTGTTGATTTGATTTATTGGTTACCATCTATTTTTATTCTTCTGATTGCTCATGAAGGAATGCATGCTTTGTTTGCTAGAAGTGTTAAAGTTAAGGTAAAAAATTATGGAATTTTTCTTTTTCTATTCTTTCCTTTAGGAGCTTTTGTCAATCCTGTTGAAAAACAAATAAAAAAATTAAGATTGATAGATAAGCTCAAGATATTTTCCGCTGGAAGTTTTGGAAATTTTTTGGTAGCAGCTTTAATCTTTTTTTTGATCAATTTCTTTTTATTTCTATTTTCAATTTCAGTGGAAGCTAAGGGAATAAAGTTTGAAGTGATTAATGGAACTCCAGCTGATCAAGTAAACCTTTCAGGAATTATCATAAGAATTGAAAATAAAAGTATAGCTACGATTAAAGATTTGCAAGAATTTATGGAAACAACTCAACCTGGACAAAAGGTAGAAATAGAAACTACTGAAGGAATTTATGAGCTTACACTTGTTAAAAATCCAGATAATAATCAAACTGGTTTTATAGGAATTAAAAACCTTGAACCATATTTGGTTTTTAAAAATGGAAAAGAGGTACCAAGATTTTTATTGGAAATTTTTGGGAAAGTTGTGTTGCTCTTTCAATGGATTTTCGTAATAAATTTAGGTATAGGTTTAGCAAATTTACTTCCTTTAAAACCTCTGGATGGTGGTTTAATCTGGGAAGAGATTATGATAAGATTTTTTAAAAAGAAAGGGATTATAATCTCAAACTTTTTAAATTATTTGACTTTAACTTTACTTTTGTTAAATTTTTATCTCTCTGCAACAAACTCTTTATTCTAAAACTTCCGTTTTTCTGATTTCATAATTTTTTAAAGGATAAATTTTTCTCAATTCTTTAGAAACTTTTTTCTTCAACTCATCTTTTAGCAATAGCTTAGTCACAAAATCTGCTAAAGTTGCTTGACTCACCATGCTTTCAACTATTTCATAAATTTTTTTTCTTATAGCTTTTTTAACCTTTCCTCTAACCTTACCAGGAAATATCGCAATACTTTTAACTCTAACCTTTCTGTTATCTTTAGTTATAACATCTTGAACCACATCAATTCTTGTAGTTCTTCTCATAACCATCCTTGCAATGTACTCTCTTAAACATTCAGATCCAAAAAAGTCAGTCTTTGCAACTTTTCCATCAACTTGGGTTATGATGAAAGCAAGTTTTAAGTAGTATTTTGAAAAATCGTTTAAAGCATTCATAGCACTTACCCAAAGTCTTCTTCCAATTAATTTTTCTGGTTCACTAGCCAAAGTATGACCGATTTCAATTTCATTTAGATAAGTAGGTGCAAGTATCGTGTACCATTCCCTTTTAACCTTTTGCTTTTTCATAATATTTCACCTTAAACTTTTCGACAAATTCTTTTTCTTTTCCAATGGGTATATAAGCTCCAGCTGCTTTGGCATGACCTCCTCCCTCACCACATCGCATTTCCTCTAAAGTATTTACAATTAACTCTTTCAGATTTATATTTGTGTTTGTTCTTCCAGAAATTTTAATTTGACCATCACTCAAAGTCAAACCTAGAATCAACTTTTTTCCTAAAGAATTTAAAAGTATTGAAGTTAAAGTTCCTAATACAGTGTCTTTGATTTCATGATTTATGAAATAAGCAAAATAACCTTCTTCTACCAAACTTTCCTTCACTTTTATCAAAGATTCTCTCAAAATTTGTTTGTAATCTTCACAAACGTTTAAAAGTTCATCTATCAAATCAAAATTTTTATTTAGAAATAAAACTCCTAAATTAGGCTTTTCTAGTCTAGCACATCCATTCAAGATGGTTGCAATCTCTCTCGCATCATTAAGTTGTGATGGAAAATTTTTTAGAATATAAACATTGCCAAAAATATCTTCACTGTTTTCTAAATTGTTTTTCAATCTTTCTAAAATTATTGCAGTCGCGAGGTTTTTCTGTTCTTCCAAACTTAACTCTTTCAAAGTTCTTATCCTTCCATCCTTTGATAGTTCAATTCCAGCTTCAGCAAGAAATTGAACAGCGTTTGATTCTGAACCTGTTACTCCAGGAATGAAAGGGTCATAGGTTTGGGCTAGCGCTATATGAAGTGGCTTATTCTTTCCATAAATTCTTATTCCCTTTGTAACTTTAATTTTACCAAGTTCTTCAGCTTCTTTAACCATTTCTTCAATTTCTCCTTTAAGTTTCCAACCTTCTTCCATAACATCTCCTATAGCTCCTATCAATGCAGCTTCAATCAAATCAACATTCTTTCTATCCAAAAATTTTGCAAACCAATAACTCAAAACACTTGCACAAAAACCTTCTTCTTTAAAGAGTAATGGGTTGAGATGAAAAAGGTTAAAATGTTTTACTTCTTTTGGAAAATGATGATCTATAATAAAAAGTTGGGTTTTTTCAAATATTTTATCCAAATAATCCAATTGACCAGAGCCAAAATCCAAGAAAACATACACTTCATTTGGTTTTATTTCCAACTTTTCAACCCAATCTTTTCTCAGCTGTTTTAAAAAAGTTATGGAAAAGTTGGCTTTTAATCTCAACAGAACTTTGAAGATTATAGCTGCTGCACAAATTCCATCACAATCCAAATGAGAAAAAACTCTAACAAACTTCTCTCTTACAATACTTTTGAATACATTTGCAGTTCTTTCAATCTCTTCAAGGAACATTCTATCATTTTTGGACTAACAATCTCGCCTCTTCATAACTGTATTTCCAATTTTTTGGTAACTTACCTTTTCTAATGTAATATTTTGCTAAACACCTTATCTTTGATTCTAAAAGTTCTAATCCTCTTTTCGAATGCTTATCTTTCTTATGTCTTTGTAAATGTTCATGTAAATTAACAGCTTTTTTTAACAAAAACAGCAAGTCTTCTGGAATTTCTGGATAAATTCCATGCTTTTGCATAATCTTTGAAATTTTTTCTTTGAGATACTTTTTTGGTTTTAAAATGTTGTATTTATCTTTAAGGATTAAACCTATTTGTGCTGACGAATAACCTTTTTTTGCCAAGTCAACTATAATCTTTTCAATTTCCTCTCTTTTCAATTTCTTTTCTCGTTTCTTTTCTCTTTCTTCTACTTCCTTAACTTTTATCTTTTTCATGGTTTCACCAAGTTAGCTATCAAAAAAACTATTGAAAAAATGAAAACTAAAAAGCTTCCTACCATCGCTAAGATTGCAGGTAAACCTTGGGTGGAAATTATTGTCAAACCTAAACCTAAAGAAATCAAAACTGTACCAATGACTATGCAAAATATTGAGAGGTTTTCAATCCTTTCTTCTTTTTTTTCAAACCATTTTTTAATCTTATCTTTTAGCATATCTTACCCTTTTCTTAATTTTTTCCAACTGAAATAAAACTTTGTCTGCATCTTTATATTCTTTTTTATATCCATTAATAAAATTTTTCCAAGCAATTTTAAAAATCTTGAAATGAGTTGCTTTCAAAGCTTCTTCAAATAACCTTAATTCAACAGCCTTATCCTCAATTCTTTGAGAAAATTCACCCAAACCAAAATCTATGAAATAGATTTTATCCAATTTTAAAATTAAGTTGCTTGTAGTTAAATCTCCATGAATCAAATTGTAAGAATGCATTTTTCCAACTAATTCACCAATCTTTCTTAAAATTTTTCCAATTTCTCTTTTATCACAGTTTTCCAAAAATTCTTTGATCCTTATACCATCTATGTATTCCATAACTATCAATCCTCTTTCTTCATCCAAGTTCAGAATTTTAGGGGTTGGGACTCCAATTTTTCTTGCTTCATTTAACAACTTAGCTTCCTTTCTTGATCGAAATTTCCTCAACTTTTTATCCAATTCGTCAATCCTATAACCTTTTTTAATTCGTTCTTTGAAAACTGCAAGCTGTCCTTCATATTCATCCAAATAAATTATGGCTTCTGCCCCTTTTTGCAAAACTTTCATATTTTAATTTTTTAAAAAATTAATAATTAAGCCCGGGTGGCCGAACCAGGCTAAGGCGCCAGCCTCGAGTTGATGAAGAGCTCCGAGGTAAATGAGAAGAGATGAAAGGAGCTCCCTTGACAGAAAGCTGGTGGGGCTTTGCCCCTTGTGGGTTCAAATCCCACCCCGGGCGATATTTGACTACTTCTAGCTCCTACGCTAGTATTTAAGTAACATTTGTCGAAGTTATTAAGGGTGGTGATATGGATATACATCAGTATGAAAAAATTGTGAAAAAGGAGGTTGAAAAAATTAAAAATGATAGCAATATTTGTGATGAAGATAAAGAGAACATTTTAAGGTATTATAGGGAATTACTTGCAAAGGGAATTAGCTATGGAAGGATTATGAAATATTTGCAAACGTTAAGAATTGTTCATCATTGGTTGAACAAACCAATGATTCAAGCAAAAAGAGAAGATTTTATAGACTTGGTTAGTAAAATTGAAAGAAATCCAAATTTTAGTGAGTGGACAAAACATGATTACAAAGTTATCTTAAGAAGATATTATAGATGGTTAAGAGGATTTGGAGATAATGATCCATTTCCTGAAGAAGTTAGGTGGATTAAAATAGGTGTAAGAAATGCTAATAACAAATTGCCAGAAGATATCCTAACCCTTGAAGAAGTTCAGAAAATTGCAAAGGCAGCTTATACCAAAAGAGATAAAGCATTTGTCATCACACTTTTTGAATCTGGTGCAAGAATTGGGGAGATTTTGCCTTTAAAAATAAAGGATTTAGAGTTTGAGGAGAATTTTTGTAGAATAACTTTGAGGGGAAAAACTGGGGATAGGAGGATAAAGCTGGTGCTCTCTTATAAACCTTTAGCTGAATGGTTGGAAGAACATCCAAACAAAAATAATCCAAGCGCCTTTGTATGGATAAATTATAACAACAGGAAAGCAGATAAACCATTGGCCTATGGAACTATTTGCAAACTGCTAAAAGAATTGGCACAGAAGGCTGGGATTAAAAAGAAGGTAAACCCTCACAATTTTAGACATAGCTCAGCAACATGGAGAGCAAATTATTTCACAGAAAGTCAGCTGAAAGAATTTTACGGTGTCAATCAAGTAGAATGGCAAGCACATACGTTCATCTCTCTGGAAAACAGCTTGATGAGGCTGTTGATAAAATGTTTGGAATTGAAAAGAAGGAGCAGAAGCAAGATTTAGTATTTCACCAATCTCCTTAAAACTTAACCTCTCCTTATC